>Ga0224557_1001658_pt1 | contig 20867 bp, 16 predicted proteins | sample 714S31014metaG_FD_180677 | JGI IMG/M metagenome (GOLD analysis project Ga0224557, IMG submission 180677) | Peat soil microbial communities from Stordalen Mire, Sweden - 717 S3 10-14 | ecosystem: Environmental > Terrestrial > Soil > Wetlands > Peat | place: Sweden: Norrbotten County, Stordalen...
CGCTCGGGAGCGCAGGTGCACCAGTAGGCGGCCGCGGAGTCGACCAGCCTGCGCGCGCTCTCGGTGTAGAGATCGAGGCGCAGCGACTGAATGTAGGGGCCATGCGGGCCGCCCACCTCCGGCCCCTCGTCCCAGGTCAGCTCCAGCCAGTTGAGCGTCTCCAGGATGGCGGCCTCGCTCTCGGGAACGTACCGCCCCTGGTCGGTGTCCTCGATGCGGAGCACGAAGCTGCCGCCCGTCGAGCGTGCGGCCAGCCAGGCGAAGAGGGCGGTGCGGATGTTGCCGAGGTGAAGGAATCCGGTGGGCGAGGGGGCGAACCGGGTTCGGATGGGCGCCACCGGTGGGCTCAGCGCTGCGCGAAGAGGAAGACGAAGAGCGCGGTCCAGATCAGCAGGACGGCGACCACGATGGCGGCGTCGAAACCGGAGACCGAGAAACCGACCGGGCGGGGCGACCCCCCGCCGCGCGGGCGTCCATCGACGGGAACCACCCCGCCGCCGGGGTTCGCAGGATCGTCCATCCCCCACGCTGGCAGCGGGGCAGTGGGACCGTTGCCGGGAGTGATCTGGTTGGCCTCCGTGGACTAGGTGGCGGCCCGCTCTGGGTGGGGGCCGCCGCGAACTGGACCGAGTATACCGGCGGCGGCGGACCCGCCCGGCTGCCCAGCCAAAGCCGCGGTGAGGGTGGCCACCGCCAGGCTCACGAAAGCAACGTCGACCTGGACGGATCCCACGACCAAGATCCCCACGAAGCTCGCGGAGAGGAGGAGGGCCGCGGCGCCGGCAAGGCGGGGCCGGGTGCGGCCGGCGAGAGCCACCGCCGGGGCGACGAGCAGGAAGTCCTGGCCCAGAACGTGGGGCGAGAGCAGCAGCGATAGGCAGACGAAGGTGGCGACCGTCAGACGAGGATCGGCGCGTAGCCGCCGCCGCCACTTCACCGCCCCCACCGCCAGGAGGGCTACAGCGACGGCGAGCGCGGCGTAGCCAGCCCCCGGGCCAAGAGCCATCCCCACCAGACCGGGCACGCTCGGGGAGTTGTAGAGCTGGGCAGTGCCCGCCGTGAGCGAGAGCCCGACCCAGTCCGCGAGCCCTCCGGAGCCGACGAGGAACAAGCTCAGAGCAGCGACGACCAGGGCGCCGAGCGCGAGACCGGCGAGCGCGCGCCACCGGTGGATCACCACTAATGCCAGTGGGACCAGCCAGATGTACTGGGGCTTGACCAGAAGGCAGCTGAGGGCGAGACCAGCCACGAGGGGATGCCGGTCGAGGAGCCACAGGGCCACCACCAGGCAGAGGGTGAGGATTCCCGCCCACTGGCCCAAGGCGAAACTGAATGCACCGGGGACGCAGAGGAGAGCCACGAGTGTCGGCCAGGGGGGGCAACCGATCCGCCGGGTGAGCACGCGGTAGCTGGCGACAATCGCGGCTACTGAGAGTGCGGCGAAGAGGGCGAAGCCGATCGCCAGTGGGAGCATGGCGAGCGGGACCAGCACCAGCGCTGCGGGGGGAGGGTTCAGAAAAGGCAGGTAGCTACCGCCCGGGCTGGATATGGTGCCCAGCAACCCGACCGGGACGGGACCCCCGAGCAGCGAGGACTCGGCGGAGGCGAGCGGCCCCGCGCAGTACAGGCACTGGGAGCCGCGGGCCACCATCCGCGCCGCGGCCACGAAGGGGATCCAGTCGCTGACGCCTCCGGCGCTCGCGACGTTCCAGATGCCCCTGACCACCTCGGCGGCCAGGTTGCCGGCGAGCAGACCTACAACGACCGTGGCCAGCAGGCGTCGGCCCCGTGGCGTTGCCGGAGAGAGTGAGCGACCCGCCGGGGGCGACGCTCCAGGCGCCGTCTTGGTGCGCACATCAGATGTAGCGGCCACCCGACCAGTCTCGCCTTCCCAAGCGACCGGGCAGACTCGATCGCATCACGCGTCGGCCACGAGATGCCGCGCGACGGGACAGCGGGATCATGCCGCCCGAGCTGGTCGAGGCGGTCGAGGTCCGCCACGGCGAGGCGACCCGCCCCGGGGAGAGGAGACTACCCGGCTGGCACCGGCTGCTCCGCCGCTAGGCCCATGGCGACCGATACACTCGCGGGAGATGGCGTCCACGCTCGCCGGCGCCTGGAAGAGCGCCGCTCGCCAGAGCGGCGTGCTGCGCATCGCCCTTCCCCCCTTCGTCGCCAGCAAGCTGATCGGGCTGCTGGTGCCGATGCTGACCGTGTGGGTTCGCGGGCCCGGGGCGGGCCTGCCCTCCGGGTCGGCGCTCCTCCAACCCTTCGCCCTCTGGGATGGAGCCTCCTTCGCGGAGATCGCCCAGCGGGGTTATCCGAGTGGGCCGCTCAACCTGACGGTCGGCGCCGCCGGCCACCTCTGGGCGTACTTCCCGGGCTATCCACTGCTCGTCCACATCGCCGGTTTCGTGGTGCCCAACACCATCCTCGCCGGCATCGTGGTGAGCGCCATCGGCGAGCTGATCGCCCTGCTGTTCCTCGCCAAGCTGATCCTGCTCGAGCGGGGCGACGTGGCGTCGGCGCAGTTTGCCTGCTGGGCGCTCGCGGTCTTCCCCTACGCCGTCTACCTGACCGCAGTCTTCTCGGAGAGCACCTTCCTCGCCGCCGCCACCGCCTCGCTCTATTACATGCGCCGGGGCAAGGACGGGCGTGCCTCCATCGCCGCGGCCGTCGCCATGCTGGTTCGCATCACCGGTGTCGCCCTGATCCCGGCGCTCATCGTCGACCATCTCATCCGCCAGCGCGGCCGGCCCGGACGCGGCCTGATCGCGATCCTCGCGACGCCCCTCGCCCCACTTCTCTTCGTGGCCTACGGGTGGCTCTCCACCGGCAACCCGCTCGTCTACCTGCAGGTGGAGCGGTCGGCCTCCTTCAACCGCCTCTTCGCCTGGCCGTGGGACGGAGCGCGAGCCACCTTCCAATCGTTCGTGGACGGCTACAACGGGAACAGCTTCGTCTTCGGGATGGAGCTCCTCTTCGGCATCGCGGGGCTCATCGCCGTCCTCTGGCTGGCCTGGCACTGGCGGACGGTGTCACCCTCGCTCACGGTCTTCGCCGCGGTCGCGTGGCTCATGTCCACCTCCCTCATCTACTGGCTGAGCGTGCCCCGGTACGAGATGACGGTGGTGCCGATCTATCTCGCCCTCGCGGACGTCACCCGGCGCCATCCGCAGTCGCGCACGGTCCTGATCGCGGTGTCGGCAGGCTGGATGGGCTTCCTGGCCACCCTGATGGCGACCGGGCAGTTCGTGGCCTGAGAGGCCACGCGGCCTGCCGCGCTGCGTGGCGGGGTGAGGCGAGCGCGGCTCTGCCGCGCCGCAGGCGGCGTGGGGACCCCTACCATCTCGGCAGCGCCCGCATCGTCTAGCGGTCAGGACCTCACCCTTTCAAGGTGGCAACCGGGGTTCGACTCCCCGTGCGGGTACGGTGCGATGAGAGCCTCAGCGCCCCCATTCGACGTCGCCGGCGAATCCGTGTGGCTTGGGATGCCGCCGGTACGCCTCGCGACCCGCCATGGCCCCGGCGATGGTCGTGCCCTGCCCGTGGCCGGGAAGCACGATGGTGGCCGCCGGTAGCGGCAGGAGCCGGGCGTCGATCGAGGCCAGGATCGTCTCCAGGTCGCCGGCGGCGAAGGTCCGTCCCGGGCCGCCGTTGAAGAGGGTGTCCCCGGTGATCACCGCCCCGCCCACACGCAGCGAGATGCTGCCCGGGGTGTGGCCGGGGGTGTGGAGGACATCGATGCGGATGCCTCCGACCCGGAGCTCCTGGCCGTCGGCAAGCCGGCCGTTGATCCGCTCCTCGGGAATGTTGATCTCGGCGTCGCCGACCAGGACGGGGGCGCCGGTCGCTGCGCGGACCGCGTCGTAGGTCGCCCAGTGGTCCAGATGCCAGTGGCTGGCGACCACCGTCTGGACACCCCCCTCGGCGGCGATGGCGTCCAGGAGGGGACCCTCCTCCAGCGGCATGTCGACGAGGAGGCCGGCATGCGCGGAGGTGTCACGGACGATGTAGGCGTTGTTGCCGTAGGGGCCCATGGGTCCCACCCTGACGATCCGGGCGTCGCCGTCCTCGAAGACCGCGACGGATGCGGACAGGCCCGGGGTCACGGCCTCGATGCCGGAGTGCGCCGGGCCCCGGCCGAGCCGCGCTCCGACCCGGGTGCGGTGCGCCCCGACCCGCGCTTCGTGGCGGTGGCACGCGAAGGGGCGCGGTGCGCCGGGCCCTCGGCAGCCTGCGCGCGCATGGCTGCCTTGTGTGCCCGCTTGGCCGCCTGGTAGGCGCGACGCTCGTCGGCGGTGGTGACGTCGGCGAGCGTGGGGAAATCGGGAACGACCTGTTCCCAGCCCGGCGGGGTCACCCCGTAGCGGCGGACGAGGACGCCCGTGACGATGCGCGCTTTGAGCGAGCCGAAGCCCGGGAGCGCCGCGAGCCGCCGATGCAGCTCCACGGCCGTACCGGCCTCGCGCCACAGACGGGAGGCGTCGCCACCGTAGGTCTCCGCGACAATGCGGCAGATGCCCTGGACGCGCTCGGCCATGCTGCGGGGAAAGCGGTGAATCGCGGGCGGCGTGCGAAAGACGACGGCCAACACCTCGGGATCGGTGGCGGCCAGGCGCCCGGGGTCGAGGGTCCCGAGCCGCTCACGTATCCGCAGCGGGCCGAGGAACGCCTGCTCGATCGGGAACTGCTGATCGAGGCAGAAGCCGACGAGCAGAGCGAGTGGGTCCTCGGCGATCAGGCGGTTGGCCGCCGGGTCCTCGGTCCATTCGAGGACGGGCGCAGGGCCAGGTCTGGGCATCCCCACTAGCCTACCCGAGGGGCGGCCGGATGTCCCGTCCGGGCTCCCGGGCAACCGACTCGCCGAAGTGCGATCTCGATTCGGTCACGACGGCCGGAACCGGGCCCCGGCGGGTGGTACTACCGGGGGCACGCCGGCCCACCCGTGGGCCCGGCTGCGGCTTGCACTGCGAGGTCATGGCAATCACGTCTGCGCTGGCGGTCCCCCCCGAGGAGATCGACCGGCGTCGCACCTTCTGGGTGGCCTGCGCGGGGCTCGCGATCGTCACCGCCGCCCTGATGGTCGCGATCGTCGTTCTGACGCGCGGCACCCTCACGTACATCATCGACGACGCCTACATCCACCTCTCGATGGCGCGTACCTTCGCGACCACCGGCACCTGGGGAGTGGTCCCCGGGGACTGGGAATCGGCGGACTCGTCACCGGGCTGGATCCTGCTGCTGGCCACCCTCATCAAGGTCGTGCCGGCGGTGACGGAGTGGCTCCCCTTCATCATCAACGGCCTGGCGGCGCTGGTCGTCGTGTGGTTGGTGACGAGCCGCCAGGAGCTGGTGGTGCTCCGCCGGGGCAGCAACTCGCCGGTGCGCTACCTCGCGGTGATGCTGCTTCCGAGCGTGCTCTTCCTGCCCGAGCTGATCGTTCTCGGCATGGAGCACACCCTGCAGACGGCGCTGGTCCTGGGACTCCTGATCGCCTTCGAATGGCTGATCCGAGACGGCGTCACAGCTCGTCGGGCGCTCCTGTACGCGCTCTTCAGCCTGCTCGGCAGCGCCATCCGCTTCGAGACCCTCTTCCTGAGCGCCGGATGCGCCCTCGCCCTGGTGGTCCCGCCCCTATGGTCGACATTCCGTCGGCGACGACCCGACCCCGATTTGTGGCCGCGGATCGGGGCGGCAGCGGCGGGGACGGCAGCAGCCGTGATCCCGATTGTGGTCATGGGGGTGGTGGACCTCGCCCATGGCGCCTTCTTCTTTCCCAACTCGATTGTCGAGAAGACCGCGCTGCTGGGACACCAGAGCCTGCTGCAGACGGTGGTGCCCACCTGGTCCGCGATCAGCTCCAACCTGGGCCTCGACCCCTTCCTGATCGTCCTCCTCGGCTTCGGGATCGTCATGGCTGTCCGGGGCCCGCTGCTGCGGCCCCTCTGGGCGGCCTGGGTCATCGGGACCCTTCTCCACGCCAGCTACGGCCAGTTCGGGTGGGACGACCGCTACCAGGCCTACCTGGTGATCGTCGGGGTCTGGCTCACGCTGCGCACGCTCCCGCGGATCGAGTGGGCACCGGTCCGCGAGCACCTGGTGCTGGCCCTGGTGCTGCTGCTGGTGGTGCTGCCGGTCGGCAAGTTCGACTACATGGTTTACGCCCCCGAGTCCGCGCTGATCCAGACCCAGGTGCAGCAGCAGATGGCCGGCTTCCTGGCTCGCTACTACGACGGGCGGACGGTGATGGTCAACGACATCGGGCGGGTGACGTGGGAGCATCGGGGCGGCCTCCTCGATGCCTGGGCGCTGGCCAGTGTCTCGGTGCTGCGCCTCCAGTACGACGGGGAGTACAACTCCGCGCACACGACCGTGCTTGCCCGGGAGGACCACGTGGCCGCGGTCGCCCTCTACGCGCCGACCTTCAACTTCCTGGTCCCCCAGGGGTACGTCAAGGTGGCGGTCTGGCAGATCGAGGCGGGGGCCAACCAGGACGCGACGGCCGTGATCTTCTATGCGCCGGCGGGAGCCGCGGCCCAGGCGATGGCGGGTGACATGCGCGCCTTCGCGCCGGGCATGGTCCCCGGCTCCGGCGCCGTCACCATCTACGGGTAGCCGCCTCCGGCACTGCCCGGTGGGCCCCGAGAAGCGCGTGGATGCCAGAATGGCCGGCGTGCGCGAGTACCTGGTCGACTGCGGCACCCAGCACCTCTCGGTGCGCGAGCACCCGGGCGGCAGCCCGACGATCCTGGCCCTCCACGGGCTGGCGAGCAACGCCCGCTGGTGGGACCTGGTGGCGGCGCGGCTCAGCCCGCGGTGGCGGGTGCTCGCCCCCGACCTGCGCGGCCACGGCCTCTCGGACCGTCCCGAGACGGGGTATTCCTTCGCCGAGGTGGTCGAGGACCTGCGCGGTCTCTGTGATGCGGCGAGTCTGGAGCGGGTGATCGTGGCCGGCCACAGCTGGGGGGCGTCGGTCGCGCTCTGGTTCGCGGCCGCCCTCCCCGAACGGGTCCTCGGCTGCGTCTGCGTCGACGGCGGCGCCGGGTCGATGAGGGAGCACTTCCCGACCTGGGCCGAGGCCGAGGAGCGCCTCCGCCCGCCCCGGATCTCCGGCATCACCGAGGACGCGGTGCGGGAGTGGGCAAAGGGCGGGACGCTCGCCGAGGGCGGGGATGCCGCGGCGGCGGCGGAGATCCTGCTCGGCAACTTCGAGGCGGTGGGGGACGGCACGGTGCGGGCCCGGCTGCCGATGACCCAGCACATGGAGATCGCCCGTCACCTGTACGAGCTGGACTCCTTCGAGCTGATGGCGAGGATCGAATGCCCGGTGCTCTTCATGCCGGCCATCGGGGGTCCCTGGCCCACCGAGGAGAAGGCCCGATCTCTGCAGCGGGCTCAGGACGTGCTCGGTTCGCATGCGCAGATGGCGTGGGTGGACGGCGGCCACGATCTGCCGGTGCAGCGACCCGCCGAGGTGGCCAAGGCGATATCGGGATTCGCCGCCGGCCTGACCTGACGCGAGGCCGACCGCAAGCCCGGCCCGTCACCCTGCCGTCACGAAGCTGCAGCGTCCCCCGCGACGCCGGCCTGGGGGCGACCGGGTCAGCCTATGATCGGTAGCCGTGCCGTCTGCCATCGTCATCGGCTCAGGTCCCGCCGCGGCCGGTGTGCTACTCGCCCTGACGGCGGAGCCGGGTTGGGCTGTCACGGTGGTCGACATGGGGATCGATCTCGATCCCGAGACCCGGACCGTCCTGGAGCGGCTGGCCGCCGCTCCTCCCCGCGAGTGGGCAGAGGACGACGTCGCTCGGGTCGCCCGCCGCGCCGCCGACTCCCGAGACGGTGGCCTACCGGAGACCAAGCTCATCTACGGCTCCGACTACGTCTATCGCGATGCGGGACAGCTCTCGCCACTCGCGGTGGGACCGGGGGTGCACCCCCAACTCATCAGCGCCGCGTACGGAGGCTTCAGCTCCGCATGGTCGGCGCAGGTCCTGCCGTTCCCGGAGACGGCCTTTCGCACTTGGCCGTTCGGAGCCGGCGAGCTGGCGCCTCATTACGCGGCGATCCTTCGCGCCATTCCCTTCGCGGCAACCACGGACGACCTCGCCGAGGAGCTGCCCCTCTACGCCGATCCCCTCCCTCCGCTGCCCCTGTCAGCCGCGGCGAGCGCGATCCTGGAGCGGTACCGGCGAAACCGGCGTCTGCTGCGCCGTCGCGGGCTCACGCTCGGCCGGGCACGCCTGGCGGTGAAGAGCGCGGGCTGCACGCTCTGCGGGTTGTGCATGTCCGGTTGCCCCTATTCGCTCATCTACTCGTCAGCGGAGACGGTCGGCCGGCTGCGCGCCGCCAAGAGGATCACCTACCTTGGCGGCCTGCGGGCCGTCCGCATCGATCAGCAGGAAGGCGCGACCGAGGCCAGCGTCACCGTTGAGAGCCTCAGCGACGGCAGCCGGCGGACATTGAGCGCCGATCGTGTGGTGGTCGCGTGCGGGGCGATCGGAACCTCGAGGCTCGTTCTCGAGTCGCGGCGGCTCCACGGAGTGCGCCTCTCACTGCAGGAGTCGGCGCAGATCATCATGCCGCTCCTCTCTCTGCACGGGAGCGGTGACCCGCGAGACTCGTCCAAGCACGCCATGGGCGAGTTGAGCATGCTGATGAGAATTCCCGAACTGGGCGCCGAGCCGGTCCACCTCCAGTACTTCACCTACAACCCAGCATTCCTCGACGCGCTTCCAGGTCCCATGCGCGAGGGGCCGGGGCGCCGGCTGCTGCCGAGCGTCCTCGGACGTCTATCGGTGATCCTCGGATACCTGCCCTCCGGCGCTTCGCGTCGGGTTGACCTCCGACTGGTCGCCGCCGCGACGGACGGGGCACCCGGGGTCCTCAGCGTCGAGGCACCGCCCGCTGACCGCGCCCACGCCAGGCTGGTCCGGAAGGTCTGCCTGCGGCTAGCGGGCATGGGCCCCTGGCTGGACCTCTACCCGATCATGCCCAAGGTTATCCTCTCCGGCGCCGCGAGGAGCTACCACTGGGGATCGGCCTTTCCTCATCGGGCGACTCCGGGCGCCCTCGACACCGACCGGTGGGGCCGTCTCCAAGGCTGGGACCGAGTCCATCTGGTGGACGCCTCGGTGCTTCCCAGCATCGCCTCCACGACATTCACACTGACCGTCATGGCCAACTCCCACCGGATCGGCAGCGAGGTGGTGAGGGGACTGCCCGCGTGAACACTCAGGTGGCGGCCGTCACCGGTGCCGGCGGGTACGTGGGGGGGCTGATCCGGCAGGCGCTGTCGGAGTCGGGATGGCGAGTTGTGGGCCTGGTGCGCCGGCTCCGAGACCTGGACGACATCCCCTACGACCTGGCCGCCGGCCTGGACCCCGGCGTTCTGCGTGGCGTGGATCTCCTGGTCCACTGCGCCTGGGACTTCCGAGCGGCGCGCCGGGCCGACGACTGGAGGATCAATGTGGGCGGGTGCCGTCGCCTTCTCACCGCCGCGTCCGAGGCGGGAGTGGGCCGGGTCATCGTTGTCTCGTCCATCGCCGCCTTCCCGGGCACTCATCAACGGTACGGCCGGGCCAAGCTGGCCGTCGAGGCTGCGGCACGGGCCCACGGCGCCGCCGTCATCCGCCCCGGCCTGGTCTTCGGGGAGCGCCCGGGAGGCATGGTCGGCACCCTCGAGCGCCTGGCCGGGCTGCCCCTCATCCCCCTCCCCGCGTCAGCTTCCGATCAGTACCTGCTGCACGAGCGAGATCTCGGCGCCGCCGTTCTGCGCCTGGCCACGCTCCCCGAGCTGCCGCGGCGGCCGCTGGTGCTGGCACACCCGGCGCCGGTGGGGATGAAAGACCTGGTTACCGAGCTGGCTCGCCGGCGCGGGTCCCGCCCCGTCATCGTGCCGGTGCCGTGGGCACCAGCGTACGTTCTTCTGCGCTTGGGCGAGGTGTCCCACCTCGACCTTCCGGTCCGCGCCGACTCCCTCTGGGGCCTCGCCCACCCTCCGCCCCCACCCCCCGCCGACCTCGCCGAGCTCGGCATCAGCCCGCGGCCGTTCCGGGCCGGCGACGAGCCCTGAGGGCGAGCACCTCAGAGGTTTCGCCCCCGGGTCACGGCTCGTACACGACGGCGCCGGCCTCGCGGCCCACTCTGTGCCACGTGCTGGGAGGCTTCCAGCCCGGCGGGATCGAGTTGACCAGGCCGGAATCGCCCACCACGACCGCGACTGGGCGCAGGGACGCGATGCGGGTCGTGAGCTGGTCCGGATCGCTGATGACCGTCTCCGCACCGGGCGGACCGGTCCCGGCGGCCACGATGTTGACGTCCAGGTCGGGACCCAGGATCGCAGTCACGTTGTCGACGTCCATGACCACCACGCGTCCCGTGAGGTCTCGCGAGGCTGCGAGGGCGTGGTCCACGGCGGTCGGCCCCTGGGCCGGCTGGAGGTGGGCGGTCACCGTCACCAGTGCCACCAAGCCTGCGAGCAGTGTCGCACCGCGGAGCCATCGCGTCCGCCCGGGCGGAGCTGCCCTTCCTCGGACCTGAAGGAGGGCCAGGAGAATGAGGCTGGCGGCACTGGCCACGACGAGCGTGGTGACGGGGAGCCGAGCGGCGATCTCGAACAGCCCGACCTCGACGCCGTTCACCACCAGGGCGGCGCCCGCCGCCACCGGCAGCCACCGCCGGGGGAGCACCGCCGCAAGCCCGAGGACCCCGAAGGCGACCCCTGGAAGCAGGTACCTCATGGCGCCGAAGACGTCCTGAACCGAGCCGGTGAACGGCGACATCGCGTACGCGACCGTGCAGGCCGCGCCCAGGCCGAAGAGCATCCGTGCTCGTCCCCGCCGAGTCATCGCCAGGGGAAGGTTGACCACGAGGGCGACGAAGCAGAGACCGAAGCTCGCGACGGCCGACCCGAACCACTCGGCCGCCGAAGTGCCGCCGCCGTGGAGGATGGTGCCGAGGAGGGACTGGTAATCGGGGCCCTCGGCGACCGAGACGCTCCCTCCCAGGCCGGGGAAGAGCAGCCATGATCCGATCCTCACGGTCTCGGGGAAGAGGGGATCCCCGGCCAGGACCCAGTCGCGCACGTACCAAACCACGGACAGGCCGAGCGCGGCAGCCGCGAACCACGCCACATGTCCAGGCCTCCGCCAGAGACGGCCGGCTCCCACGATGGCCGCCATCACGGCGAGTGCGGGAAGCACTTCATCGGCCTTGGTCCCGATCGCCAGCCCCGCACTCAGCCCGGCCATCACCAGCCATCTGGACTGCGATGTCCGCACATGGCGGAGCCCCAAGGTCGCAGCCGCCATCAGGCCAAGCAACCCGATGCCGTCGTCATAGGCGGAGCCCACCTGAGTGCCGAAGAAGGCCCAGCAGGTGACCACGACCAGACCCGCTCCGGCACCGACCCACGCACTCCGCCCCAGCTCGCGAATCAGCATCGCCGAGAACGCGACGAGGAGACCAGCGCAGGCGAGATCCACGACCCCGACGAGCGCATCGTTGTGGAATGTCAGCATGACCGCGAGCAGCAGCAGCGAGCCGTTCCCCGGCGACGCGGCGCTGCCATCGCCCGGCTGGGCGAAGGGGAGAGAGCGGATTGAGTTGGTGTTGAGGATGTAGGCGGCGTTCGGGATGTGATAGCGAACGCTGTCCGCGAAGTACTGGGTCGGCATGACCGAGGCCACCTCTAGAACCGCGAGCACGATGAACGGGATGGCGAGCGCGACCAGGCCCCACGGAACCTGCGACGCATGCCAGTTCGACCCTGCCGGCGCCGGCAGGAAGTGGACTGCGGCAAGGGCTCCCCCTGCCAGGCACCCGAGCACGATGGGAAGCGAGAGCATCCCCAGGAGACCCAGGACCTGAAGCAGAGCGACCCAGCCCGTGACCCCGAGCAGGCCCGCCACGGCGGCGCGCTCGAGGAAATCGGTCGATGGGGGCAGCAGAGCAGAGCTGAGGCGGATTGTGACCACGGCCGCCAAACCGACCAGCACGGTCTCGAGGAGCAGCCCGGTCAGCGTGGTCCCCCACCCGGTCATGGCGCTCGGAGCCCAGGAGCGAGTCGGCCGGACGTCATCTCGGCTCGAGCGCCCCGGGAAGCACCCAGACCGTCACCCGCTCGTCGCGCTTCCGGCCCCACGACTGCGAGCCCACCTCGATCCACGAGCTGGGTGGCACCCAATCGGGAGGGGCGAGATCGAGGTCGTCGTAACCCACGACCACCAGGCTCGGGTGCTGGGCCACGATTGCCCGTGTCAGCGCCTCACCCGAGAGCGACTGCTGGGCTCCCTCGGGGCCGGCGCCGGCAGAGCTTATGGGCACCTCCAGAGTCGGCCCCAGGACCCATCTCATGTACTCGTAATAGACGACCACCACGGGCCCAGAACCGTGACGGCCGGCAACCATGTCGGCCATGAAGGTCGATCTGGACGTGGGCGGATACGGCGGCCATACGGCCACTATCGCCGAGAGTCCTGCAATCACCGCCACCATCTGCAGGCTGGGACGCAGCCAGCCTCTGAGACTCTGTGTCCCCAGCCAGCAGGCGACGCACGCCACCGCGATCGCCAGGGTCGGCCACCAGGGCACGAGGTCGGGGCGAGAGTAGAAGAGGAACTCATAAAAGGGGATCTCAACGATGACGCTCGAGATCGCGATGACGGCCGTGGTCCGCCACCCCAGCCCCGGGATCGCGGCCATCACGACCAGCACGATGGTGGCCAGAGCGAAGCGGAGCTGATAGGCGAACAGGATGGGAGTTCCTGAGGCCACGCCGTAGGGAGTGAGCAGATATGCGACCGCGCTCAGGCAGGCCACCACGATCACGATCCGGCGTTCCGCTGACCACCGGCCGCGCACCAGCCCAACCAGGAACACCAGGGTCAGACCCAGGAACAGCCAGAAGCCGTAGAGCAGGTTCATCACGTCGGCGTGCCCTCCCAGCAACCACGCCGCCACCGAGTCGACCGACATGGTGAGCGCCGCGTGGTCGCCCGCGAAGATCACGCGACCGAGGAGTTCGATCTGCTGCGGCCAGAGGGGGTTCCCCGCCACCACCCAGTTCCGCACGTACCAGACCGCGCAGAACAGCACGGCGGTGCCCGGAACCACCAGAGCGCCGCGCCACAACAGCCGGCGACGATGCAAATCCCAGAGCAGCGGAATCAGGACGGCACTGGCGTCGAGAAACCCGGAGAACTTGGTGGCCGGCGCGAGGCCCAGGGCAGCTCCGACGAGCACCATCCGACGCAGCGTCCACCCCTGCTCCCGAGCCATCAGCCAGAGGGCTAGGGCGGTAACCACGCCGACGGCTGGGATCAAGTCGTTCATCATTGAGTGCCAGAAGAGGTAGACCATGACCGGCATGGCCGCCACGGCCACCCAGGCCATCGTCGCCCGCCTCCAGGTGGCACCGCAGGCGCAGGCCACCACCACCCCAGCTGCGCCGAGCATGCCCATCCAGAGGACGTTGGCGATGTAGGCGAGACTGTCGGTGTGACTGCCCAGCATGAGCAGCGCATTGAGCAACTCCCCGGCCTCGGGGGCCGTCGCCGTATGCTCGCCGGGTTCGGCGTAGGGAAGCGACCAGAGTGTGCCCGAGTCCAGCAGGTGGGCCGCGTTCACGATGTGGTACCGCACGGTGTCGGTCTCGAACGAGGGACCGTTGGTGGCCACCGCGACCGCCACGCAGACCAGGAGCCCGAGGCCGGCGACCCACGCCCAGCCCTCCGGGGTCCGAGGCGCCGTGACCCGGCAGTGCAACGTCCCGTGGCGACGGTGGTGGACGGCGAGCAGCGCTACTGAAACCGCTCCAACCGCGCACACCTGGAGCAGGCCGAACTGCCCGAAGGCCGCCAACCCCGTGCCGGCGAGCTCGAGGCCCATCAGCCCGCCGAACACCGCCACCATCAGGAACCGTGGGCCTTCGAGAGCACCCCAGAGGTCCACAGCGATCTCGGCCCCTAGCCAGAAGACCGCGATCAGGGCAAGCAGCGACGCCGGCACCGCGACCGTCACGACCTCACGGCACCCCGAGACCATATCTGCCTTCGGCGAGCAGGCAGATACGGGGTGCGCTCGCAGCCGTAGGGCTGGGAGACGAGTGTCTCGTCAAGTCTGGCTGCTCTCTTACCCGCCGACGTGCCGCTGCCCGGTCAGGTTGTCCTTCGCGGAGTCGGAGCGACGTCGCGACTGGCTGCTCGGTCGGTCCCCGGGGGTACGGCGGCGGTCAATCTCCGTGACGGGCACGCCGAGGATGCTGAGGAAGAAGCTCGCGAAGATGGTCTGTACCCCGAGTGCCAGGAGCACACAGGCTGGGACCACCAGGCGGATGGTGGCCCGAGGATCCAGGGCACCGAATCCCCTGGAAGCCCATCCGCCGAAGGCGACCGCCAAGAGGGCGACGCCCAAAGCGGTCATCAGTGTGCTCGCCAGGAGCCCAGTCTCCAACCGGACGTAGCGGTATGCGCGGGTCAGCAGAGGGTGCTCGGGATGCAGCCCCTCGCGCACCGCAAAGACCTTGGTGAAGGCGGCGAACACGATCACCTGGTATCCGACCAGACAAGCGAAGCCGGCCACCAGCAGCGTCCCCACGTCGAGCCCCAGGCCGCCCAGCCGGTACGGGCCCCTCGCCAGGACCGCCAGCCCTAGCGCGCCCACGGCAAAGAGCAGGCCGCCAGGGATCAGGAAGAGCCAGCGCGGGCTGTAGAGCAGCATGAAACGCAGGTGGCGCCAGCCGTCTCTCCAGGTGCGCAGATGAGGCGGCCTTGAGCGTCCGTCACGATACAGGGTGATCGGCACCTCGGTCACCCGCAGGTGATGCAGCGTCGCCTTCACAACCATCTCGCTGGCGAACTCCATGCCCGTGGAGGAGAGACCCAGCCCAAGGATGGCGTCACGCCGGAAGGCGCGAAGTCCACAGTGGAAGTCCCCCACCCGGCTGCCGAAGAAGACGCGACCGATCCAGCTCAACACTGGGTTGCCGATGAAGCGATGTGACCAGGGCATCGCGTCCCGCTCGATGCTGCCGCTGAAACGGTTACCCATGACCAGGTCGTAGCCGTCGCGGAGTCGCTCGACCAGCAGCGGGATGCTGGCGAAGTCGTAGCTCTGGTCCGCGTCACCCATCACGACGTACTCGCCGCGAGCGGCCGCGATCCCGGCGCGTAGCGCGCTGCCATAGCCGCGGGCCGAGACCCGGACAACCCGGGCTCGGCAACGGCGGGCAATCTCCACCGAACCGTCACTGCTGCCGTTGTCCGCCACCACCACCTCACCCCGCAATCCGGCGGACGTGATGGTTGACCAGGCCGATTGGATGCAGGCGGCGAGGGTCTCCGCCTCGTTGAGACAGGGGAGGACGACCGAGACCTCGATTGGCGGGGTCGTTCTCGGCTCAGGGGCATGCGGCACGGCCAGCGCGGCCACCACGGTCTCAGCCGACATGCCTGCGTGCAACCTCCAGCAATACGCCGTCCCATTCGCGGGGGACCGCCTGTCCCACGGAGATTCTTCCGCTCAGTCGACGACCTCATGGGGCAGGGCATGGGATCGTTACAGCCCGCTCCTAGCTCGTGCGCCCACCCGGAGAGGCCGTGACCGGCGTCACCCGACTGTCACGACCGCCCGCAGCGCCCGTCGCGATCCGGCAAACTGAGCCACCCGATCCATCCCGGCACCTACTCTGACCAGCATGGCGAGGTCCTCTCCACGGGACCGCGCAGAGAGTGTCGGCCGCATGTCCGGGAGAGGTGACTTGCGATGCTGAGGCGTGGCTCAGCCGTGCTTCCGGCCGCCATCGCCGCGGCAGTTCTGCTCGCTTACGTTGTCCTCTGGCTGGGCGTCGGGGCAGCAGAGATCGGGCGCAGCGACTTCACCTCCACGTACGTCGGGGCGACCCTCCTCCGCGAGGGTCAGGGCGGCTCGATGTACGACGAGACGCTGCAGGCTCCCCTCCACGCCGCTCTGATCGCGCCCGATCGGGAGGGCAACCTCCCGTTCGTCAACGCGCCGCTCGCAGCCGCGGTCGCGCTCCCGGTCAGCCTGCTCAGCCTCCAGGCCGCGTACCGGCTCTGGTCGCTCCTTCAATTGGCCCTGCTGGTGGGGGCGGTGGTGGTGGCCATCCGTGCCGCACCCGGCCGGCGCAGCCTGCCGCCGCTCACCCTGGTCGCGGTCGGGCTGGGCGCGCTCGCCTGCCTGGGCACCTTGGCCACCCTCCTCCTCGGTCAGTGGGACGGGCTCTCCGCCCTTGGGCTTGCAGTCGCATACGCCTGCCTGCGCGGGCGGCGGCCGGCGACCGCCGGCGCCGTCCTGGCGATGACCGCCCTGATCGCCAAGCCGCACCTCGCGCTCGGGCTCGCCGCCTTCGTGATCGGGATGCGCGACCGGCGCCTGCTCCTCGGCGCGGCCGGCGGGGTGGTCGCCTCGCTGCTGCTCTCCCTCCTGGTGGCGAGCCCGGCCGGGATCGCCGGTTTCGTCGGTGCCGCGATCCACTCCACGACGCGCTGGCAGCTCGCCAACATGGTCAGCCTGGTGGGGATCTCGGGTGCGATCGCCGGCAACGGCACCGCGTCCCACCTCCTGGCGGCGGTGGGGTCGGTGGTCGCCGTGGCCATCGCCGCGGCGCTCGGCTCCGCGGCGAGAAGCCGGCCGGCGCGGCTCGAGGCGGCCCTCGCCGGAGCGGCCGTGCTCTCCCTGCTCGCATCACCGCACGCCTACTGGGACGACCTCGCACTGCTCGTCCCCGCCCTGGCGTGGTCCTTCACGGCGTTGGCGGCACGACCCGGCGGCGCCGGCCGCCTGGGGGCCGGGGTCGTCGCGGCATGGATCGCCATCAGCGTGGCGGCTTTCGTGGACATCGCCAGCGATGCCGCCAGACCCTGGGGGGTCCTGACACCCTGGGTGCTGATCGGCGCCGCGGCTCTCGCCATCGCCACCTGCTACCGCGAGGGAGCCACGCCCCCCTCCGCGATCGTGGACGGGGACGCGCCGGAGGTGGGACCCCCGGCTGGGCTCGCCCCCGATGTCCGGCCGTTGTCCGTCCACCCCGCGTAGCTTCTGGGTCGTCGCTCCGGGAGGGCTGGGGGGCTGCGGAGAGGAGGCACGAGGGAGGAGGACGGGTCGTGGCCGAGATCGATTTCGCCGACGGTTTCGATACCCCGGAGCCACTGGCGTGGGGTCTTGCGCCGATCCAGCTGGGAACCGTGGCGGTGGGTGCCGTCCTCGCCTACCTCGCTCTCCACTCCCCTCTTCCCCGCCTCGTCGCCGTCCCGCTCGCGCTCCTCGCGGCGAGCTCCGGGCTGACCCTGGCGCTGGCACGGCGCGAGGGACGGACGCTGATCTCCTGGGCCGCCGCGGCGGCGCGCTACTGGACCCGACCACGTCGTGGTCTCCTCGTCGTCGTCCAGGCATCCGACCCGCCTGGTCCGGAGGGGGCACCCGGCTCCACCCGCCGGCAGCGGCCGCCGATCCTCGACGGGGAGGAGCCACTCCGGCCCTACCCGACCCGGCTGGCGTGGGCCAGCGGAGGCGAGGCGGAGACGTCCCGTCGCGTGCCCCTCGTGCTCCTCCCGGAGCCGCTCACCTCCTCGGGGGAGCGCGAACCCGAGGCCGTCCCGGCCGGGAATCGTCCCCTCCCGATCCTGGGCGTCGCCGACGCGGCGCTCCTCGAGGTGCCGGCCCCAGGTCCCGGAGCGGCGTCGGCGAGCGAGACCAGGTCGTCGAACGGCGCGGACCCTGGCCGGGTGGGGATGGGCCCAACGCCGGCTCCCCGTGTCACCCGGCGACTCACCTTCTTCTCGCTGAGCGGTGGCTCCGGGCGGACCACCCTGGCCGTCGAGGTGGCGGGGCTGCTGGCAGGCCAGTCAGGCCGGGGGAACGCCTGGGGGATGCTGGTCCCGCCCCGCGTAGCTCTGGTCGACCTCGATCTGACCAGCCCCCGCGCCGCCATCCGTCTCGGGGTGCCCGCCCCGACCGAGTGGGGCCTGGAGGAGGCCGGTCCCGTGGAGCCAGAGGTCACGAGGCTCCTATCCGTCCACCGGAGCGGCCTGCTGCTGCTCCCCGGGCCCGCCCGCTTGCTCCCGGCCGGCTGCTCCGACCGGGCGGACGTCGTCCACCGTCTGTCCGCCGCCGTCGATGACCTGGAGAGGCGCGGGTGCGACACCATCGTTCTGGACGTCGCCGGCGATCTCAGCGCCCTCACCCAGTGGGCGCTGCAGAGCGCGCACGACATCTTCGTGGTCGTCACCCCGACCGCGGGTGGGGTGCACGACGCCTACCGGAGCACGGAGGCACTGCGCCGGCTCGGCCTGCGACGCCGGCTCCGCTACGTGGTCAACCGGGCCGGTGGCTCGCCCACGCTGGACGAGGCGATGCTCGACCTCGGTGGTGCGGTGGTCGCGGAGATCCCCGACGACCCCGACCTCGAACGGGCCGAGACGGACCACCGCCTGGTCGGCCTGGAGGGCCGTGGAGCGACCGCGGCGGCACTGCGAGCCCTGGCGGCGACCGTCGACGCGCGCTTCCTGGCCTCCCGCCACTCGGCCCCGGCACCCACCTCCCGGCGACTTCTCCGGCACCGGGCCGGCTAGCACCGCCTTGCCAAGACCCCGAACCGTCGCCACGGGGCTGCGCGTCCGCATCGACGGCGATCGGGTGATCACCCCGGACGGCCTCCTGCTTGGCGTCCTCCTCTGCGACGAGGTGGACCTCCTCGCCTTCGAGCCATGGCGCCGGGAGGCGGCCGTCGACGCCCTGGAGGGGCTGCTGCGCAGTCTCTCCGCCGAGCTGGTCCTGACCGTGCGCGCGCGCCGCCATCGCCTCGCCGCGGCGCGGACCGGAGGGGAGGCCGGTGCTCTGACCAGCGCGCTCGACCTCCACTGGCGAGAGCGGCTGGGCGCAACCCCGACGCTTCACCGCCGGGTGGCGGCGTCGATCCGCCACCGCGATCCGGCCGGTCTCGAACGCGAGCTGGCATCCCTGAGCACCAGCCTGGCCGCGGCCGGCATCCTCGCCCGCCGGCTCGGCGACACCGAGCTGCGCGAGCATCTTCGTGACGCCGGCCTGGACATGCCCCACCTCGCCTGGGTCGACCAGCCCGAGCAGGCCTGGGTGGGCGAACGCCTGGCTCGGGTGGCCGTCCTCGACCGCCTGCCGGGAGGCCCCGTCGACGCCGGCTGGCTGGCGGCGCTCATCCGCGCCCCGGTGGAATGTGACATCGCCGTCCATCTCGCGCCGACCTCCGGACGGCTGGCGGCGGGGATGCTGAGCCGCCGGATGCGGCACCTCGGCGCGCACCAGCTTCTGGAGGCCGACCGCGGACTGGTCCCCGACGCCGCCGTCGAGACCGGCCTCGAGGCCGCGCGCCGCCTGCGCGATCGGCTGGCGCGCAACACCGGACGGCCGCTCCGCCTCTGGCTCACCGCGGTGGCTCTGGGGGACGATGCCGCGAGCCTGGAAACAGCCTGGGGCCATCTGCGCGGCGGCTTCGGGGCCAGCCTCGGGGGGTACCGCCCCGGCCACTTCGAGCACCTGAGCGGGGTCCTCGCCGCGGGGGGTCTGGGCCCGCCGCCCGGCCCCGGCAAGCTGGTCGACTCCCGCGCCGCCGCCAGCTGCGCTCCCTGGCTGCAAGCCTGCATCGACGATCCCGACGGCTACCGGATCGGGCGGATGGCCGACAGCGGCCTCCCGGTGAGCGTCGACCCCTTCCTCCAGTCCCACCACGCCAACGCCAACATCGGAATCTTCGCGGCCTCCGGGCAGGGCAAGAGCTTCCTGATCGGCGGGTTGCTGATCGAGGCCCACCGCCATGGGGTGGAGGCCATCGTGGTCGACCCGGAGGGCGAGTACCGAGGGCTGGTCGAGCGTCTCGGAGGGGTGTGGCTCGACCTGGTCACCGAGGCCGCGATCAACCCCTTTGACCTCGGCGAGGACGACGACGCGGCGGCGGTGGTCGTCGACGTCTGCGCGGTGCTCTGCGAGGGGATGAGCGAGCTCGAACGGGCAGCCGTCGAAGCCGCGGCGCACTCGGCTCAGGCCGCCGCCCGCGCCGCCGGTGAACGCGCCCGGTTGCGGCAGTGCCTCGGCGAATTGGATCAAGGTGCGCCCCGGGTGTCCCGTGTGCTGCGGCGCTTCCTGGATGGCGGGCTGGCCGGTTTCCTCGATCGCCCCACCGCGGCGGCCTGGACCCGCCCGCTGGTTGGCGTGGGGCATCGCGAGGTCCGGGAGGAGCTGATCCCGGTCACCACGCTCCTGCTGGGCCGGCTGCTCTGGGAGCTGGTCCGGCGGGCGCCCCGGCGCCGACACATCATCCTCGACGAGGCGGGGATGCTCACCTCGCACCCCGCTCTGCGCCGGCTCCTCTCCCAGCTCGCCCGGCGCTCCCGGAAGCACGGCAGCTCCCTGGTGGTGGCCACCCAGAACGTCCAGGACCTGCTCGGCACCGAGGAGGGGACGGTGGTCGCCAGCAACTGCGCGGTGGTGCTCTGCGGAGGCCACCGCGCGGTCGAGATCGCCGCCATGGACCGCGCCTTCGGTCTCACCGAGGACCAGCGGCGCCGGCTCGAACGGGCCCCCCGCGGCGAGTTCCTCCTGGTGTCCGGCGCCCGAAGGGGGATTGTCCAGGTCGACCTCCCGGAGGTCTATCGCGCCATGATCTGTGGGTGAGCACGAGACCCTCGGCGACGGCGCAGGATGGCGGCGAGCGGCCAAGAGACCCCTTGACACCAGGGACGGTCGGTACCAAGATGTGGGGGCTCCAGCCCGGGCGGACCCCAACATGTGGGATACTGTGGGGGACAGAGTACTCGGTGTGGCCGGGTCCGCCCGCCTGGAGCCGTCCTTCGTGGACGTGGGTTCCATCG
>Ga0224557_1001664_pt1 | contig 20834 bp, 15 predicted proteins | sample 714S31014metaG_FD_180677 | JGI IMG/M metagenome (GOLD analysis project Ga0224557, IMG submission 180677) | Peat soil microbial communities from Stordalen Mire, Sweden - 717 S3 10-14 | ecosystem: Environmental > Terrestrial > Soil > Wetlands > Peat | place: Sweden: Norrbotten County, Stordalen...
TAAACTGTCGCACCTGAAATAGAGCCCACATAACGGGGCAGGGCACACGTCGCCTGCCACCCCAGTGACATCCCTGATGGCATCCTCGTAGAATTACGGGACACATCGACCGGCATCGGCGCGCCGAACCGGTCAGCCACCTTCTTCAAATCCGCAGTTAGGGTGTAGCGACCACACATGGCGCAGTCACAATAGCTGGACGAGGCGTACAGCGCGACGCCACTTCACACAATCGAAAAGCGTTTACTCGCAAGAAGTTTAGCTCCACGCATATTTCCGATCAATCGCGTACAGCACAGAGTCGATCCCCATCTTAACTGCGTAAGCCGATGCGACTGGAAGGCCGTATTCTAGGAATAGTTTTTCGTTCTCAATGATTGGTCTTTGAAACTCATGGCCCGGCACTTCGGACACGTGATACACGGAACACATATCATTCGCTTTGTTCTGTCCAATCTCCCGGACAACTAGGTAGATGTACTCAGGTATCACAATCGCCAACTGCTCTTTGGCCTTCGCTCGAAACAACACATCACGGAAACGGGTATCGAATACGACGCTTGAGTATTTGCAGATGTCGGCAAATTTCCATGCAGAGACTGGTTTTGAAATCCAATGGGCAAAGCCCTCAAATTGCACGTCCATTGCAATCATTGGTTTGAGCTTTTCGGTTGAGAGTCTCTCTTCTCGTCTGAGGAAATCTACGTATTTTGAATAATTAGACTGAAGACGCTCTTCATTTGGCATTGCCTGTCTGAATTTGATCCAGTTCTCCTTGCTCAAGTTGGGCATGGTTCTAGCAACCGCCGGACAGTTTTTTATACCCGTTGAATCCTTTCGTGGCCGGTGTCCGGGTAGGAAAAACTCTGACGCGCCCATGTAGGGTGCAGGCTTCACATATCGGATGCCGTCTATTTCAAAAGAGAGGTCAAACACAGGAAGCTTGCCTACTGTGGGAGGGGCCGACGCTTGTATCAGATCCGTCATCTTTTCTTCCACGAATTTACCCCAAGATTTGCACAAGGACTCGAAACTTGGAAATGGAGCATTGGAGCCAACCGGCTCATCGTCAAACGGTGCGATCAATTCACTATCGAACGTGTCGCTGTAATAGTACATGCCCCCAATAATTAACCAGTCAACTTGGCGTTTATCATTGCGGGCGCATTTGAGGACGATGGCTTTGAATTCGTCCGTCGATAGTGCTGAATAGCCATTATTGAGGATTACCAACGCTCGAACCGATGCCTGAGGGTGCCGAGGCAACGTGGCTTCGAGTTGTTTTGCTGCCTTGTGTAAAGCTTCGCGAATTGGTCTTTCTACGATGTTGTAATACTCGCGCGAGCTTTCAGCGTCCAGTGTGTCAGGATCAATTACAACGACACCGCTGGCTGGCTGTTGGCGACGGAAGAGCTTGGCGAGTTTTATTTGTCTCGTCTGCACGTCCAAGCCCTCTTCCTCAATGAGCTTCAGTTCAACAACGGCTTCGTTAAGTAAGTAGTCGGCTGAACCCGGTGCATCAATCCGCACACCGCCAGCATCCTTGATTATGCCATCAAAATCTTTTTCGGTGACAGTTCCAATTCGGGTGTAGTCCATCTCAGCGGGGACTATACGACAGGAAGGATTTTTTTCATGTGGAAAGTGCTGAATCCGTCGGTACGGCGGGACGGCAAGCGGAAGCGTCGCTGACATCGTGGAGTGGTTCCCTCTTGAAATGCCCCACGCCTATCACGGTGATGCTTCTGTCATTGCGGTCGTCGAGGGCAAGCTTGTAATCGGGCGGGGTGAAGTGTAGAACTCACGGCACGCGAGGAGGGATCTGTGTGGGGAAAATAAAAATTTGTCTGGTTAACCCGCCATGGGAGGAAAACGAAAGGGTGGGAATTCGCGCGGGCTGTCGCTCGCCGAACTTGATGCCGAAAGGGCATAATTCCTATCTGCCGTTTCCCTTTTTGCTCGCCTACACGACCGCGTTTTTGGAAAGCAAGGGTCTCGATGTCCTGCTGATCGACGGTGTGGCCGAGCGTTGCGATTGGGAGTCGTTCGCGACCCGCGTGCAGGCCTTTGCCCCCGACCTGGTTATTGCGGAGACTTCGACCACTTCACTGAACTATGACCTGGCGCGGATGCAGGAACTCAAGACCGCCAATCCCGCCGTCCGCATCGTCCTCTACGGCCCGCACCTGAGCGCGCGCCCGGAAGATGGCCTGACCACGCCCGCGGTCGATTTCGTGATTGTCGGCGAACCCGAACACACCGCATACGAATTGATCCAGGCGTTAACCAACGGCGGCAATCTCGCAGAGGTCGCCAGTCTGGTTTATCGCGAGGCCGGCGGCGCTGTCCGCATCAACGCGCGCCGGCCGCTGACCGATATCAATCAACTGCCGTATCCGAAGCGCCACGGATTGGCGATGGACCGCTACAGCGTCCCCGGGTTTCCCACGCCGGTGGTCTACATCTACGGCAGCCGCGGCTGCCCGTATCGGTGCACCTTCTGTCAGTGGCCGCAAACAATCTTCGAACCCGGCAAGTATCGCCCGCGCGATGCCGAAAAGATTGTCGACGAGATGGAGTACGTGCTGCAGGAGTTCCCGCGAACCCGCAGTTTTTATTTCGCGGACGACATCTTCAACCTCGGCCGCGCCCGCATGCTCAAGTTTACGGACGAGATGAAGCGGCGGAATCTGCGGGTCCCCTACGGCATTGACGGTCGGGCGGATCATCTCGACCGGGAGTTGCTCGAGCGCATGGCCGAAACCGGCCTGTTTACGCTGCGGGTTGGGATCGAATCCGGCGATGTCGACGTGTTGAAGAAGACGCGCAAGGGGCTCGACCTCGAAAAGACCCGGGAAACCCTGCGGATCTCGCATGACCTGGGCATCCGCAATCACATCTGCATGATGATCGGCTTGGCCGAAGAATCCTGGCAATCCGTGGAAAACACGATCGCGTACGTCAAATCACTGGCGATCGATTCCGTCCAGTTTTCCGTGGCCACGCCGTTCCCCGGCACCGAGTACTATCGCTACGTCGAAGAACAGGGCCTGTGGAAAGACCAGGACTGGAGCGAATTCAACGGGTGGGATACCGCCGTGATGCATACCACGTCCATGACCGCCGACGAAATCCAGCAGGCCGTCACCTACGCCCGGCGCAAAGTCTATTTCTCGCTGCGGTTTATCAAACGGCGGTTGGGCTACATTCGCGACGTCCGCGACCTGGCCGCCATCACCGGCAAAGCCTGGCGCCTCGTGACAGCGTGAAGACAGAAATGGTGGTATCCGAAGAGCAACCCCTTCAAGAACTGCTACCGCGTCATCTGGCCGAAACAGCCGCTGCGTTTGGTATCACGGTGACCTCTGAGCGATCAACGCTCGGCTCGTGACAGATCAGAGATCAATCCTCTTTCCGCCTTCCGTCACATTCCGTCCGCTGACATCCGTCCCATCCGTCCTGGTCCGCACCGTCCTATTTCCCCAACCCCCCTCTGAAATCTGAAGTGGAGTGCAGCCCTAGCTGCGCGACACGCCGCGATGTCGTTGTCGCGGCAATCTCCAATCTCCAATTTCCAATCCCACTTGCCTTCTCCGGCAGTTTCGGCGCAGGGCGGCCTTCATTGACGTTGAACGGCAAGGATGAAGTCACGGAGAAGATCTCCATCAAGATCCTCAAACAGTAGTTCGACCTCCGAGCATCTGGTGTCGCCGCCCGCCGCCGCGCACGGAATGGCGGCGCGGCCGGCCATTTCGCGCTAACGGTAATGGCTGACCCAGGCGAATTCACCAGCGTCCCACGACTGCGTCACGCGCCGACATTCCGGAAAAAATCCCGCTTGTTCCGTAGCGCTCAGCGGCGGAGGCTGGCTCTTCACGACTCGCACCGTCTGCTCCAGTTGCGAAATGCTGTCGCAACCGATCACCAGCGAGTCCACCGGCAGGTTCAGGCTGTAGCGCAGGTAGGGTTCGATCGATGCCGCGTGCTTCACGCGACCAGCGCCGAAGATTTTCATCCCCATCACCGCCATGCCGCGTTGACGCGCCAAGGGCAGCACCGTGTCAACGAAGCTGTACCCGTAGGCAAGGTTGAACAAACCCAGCGGGCACAGCACCACGTCGAAGGGATATTCGGCGAGGATCCTCTCCATGTTCTGTCGATACCAATGGCCAGACACGCCTACGAACCGGATGCGACCGGCCGTCCGGAACTCTTCAATCGCATGGAGCACGCTGTCCGGCCCAATCACCTTCCGATAGTCGTCCTCATCATCCAGACCGTGGACGAACATCAGGTCCACCCGGTCCATCCCCAGTCGTTGGAGCGAGGTGTCCATCTGCCGGCGCGCGCCGTCACGGGTGCGGTCGGTGATCTTGGTGGATACGAACACCGGCTGGGCGGCGCCACGCAATGCTTGACCCAGGCGGCGCTCGCTCTCGCCGTCGCCGTACATGTGGGCGGTGTCGAAGTTGTTCACGCCCAACTCGAGCGCACGTTGAATCAACGCCACCGCATCTCCGGCTGGCAGTTGCGTGTCCCACTTCACGCCGCCCAGAGTCAACACGCTTGCTTGCCAGCCGGTTTTCCCCAGCGGACGGGTCGGCATGGGCGCGGTCATGACCATGCAGAATCCTCCTTTGTCCACCGCCGGTTCGGGTAAGCGTCGTCGTTCACGGAAGGCAATCTTATCGAATCGGGTTCTATTGTCAAAGTCGCTTCTCGCATACGGGCGCTCCTGGGTTTCTATTTTCTCGGAATCTTCTTGGTTTACCTGCAATGACGAGCAAAGGCATTGAGCGGAAACTTCAGTAAACGTGAGGAGAATGGCGGCAGGTCTCAACATCAAACAACCCGGTAGTTCACTGATTTGAAATTCCCAACCCCGTCTTGACGCTCCACAGTCACGCGGTGTAACTCTGCGGCATGAGCTACGTCCCGCTGGCCAAAGACAGTTTTCCCAACCTGCGCTGGTACTGGTATCCGAAGGGCAACCCCTTCAAGAACCGCTACCGCGTCATCTGGCCGAAACACCCGCTGCGGATCCTCTCGCTCTGATATTCCCCACGACGCTATCACGGTTGGAGTCGGACTGGATGAAGCTTTAGCGAAAAAGATTCTGGCCGCTTTGGTGGATTTGGACAAAGCCGAAGCGGGCCGCCGGGTTGTTGCCAACAGTAAGCCCAGGAAGTTGACAGGCTACGGGATTGCTCAGGACAGCTTGTACGACGTGGTTCGTCGTACCGCAAAGACCGCGGGGATGCCAGGACTCTGGGAAACCAAACCTACGGGACCAGCCGCGCACGATAATACCGTGCCGACCCATTCGTCGTCGCGCCGAGATCAAGGTAGTTGGTGACGATTCCGAGAGTTGGATTATTCGTCACCACAAAAATGTCGGTGAAACCGTTTGTGTTGTAATTGCCGTTGGCATCGCCGTTGGTGACCTGCAGGGTGTTGGTCGCTCCGGGCCCCATCATCCACGTGACAAGCATGCCATTGGTTTGCGGGGCGATGGACAGAATTCGGAACAGGTTCGGGTTCACAACCACGTTGGCAGCCAGCAGCGTTCCGCCGGTGTGAATGAACTGCACGCAAGGGTTTGTGAGCACCAGTGTGTCAGCCTGTAGTACTCCGCTGCTGAGTAGGAATGTGCCATCCCGCACGTCCAATACGCCTGTTTGGGTACGATTGGTGACGTACAGGCTGCCGCCGGCGATGGACACCGTGCCCGTTATGCCCGCAACACAATCGCCCACAACCATGTTGCTGTAAATACTGACCGTGCCGTTGGTCAAGAGGGCTCCGCCATCAACAACGAGTCCGCCATTCACCGTGATCGAGCCGCCGCCCACGGTCAGCGAACCCCCGCTGAGAATGGAGAAGCTGGACGCAATCTGGAGTGTGTTCGTGAAACCGCCCGTCAAGAGAAGCGTGTTGACCAAGCCGCTGGGGGCGGAAAGAACCAGGTTGTTGATGGAGAGGACGGACAGGTTGGTTTTATAACCCGCTGTGAACACATCCAGCGTGACCGTCTTGTTGCCGGCGTTGGTAATCAGGTCGGCCGGATCGCAATTCGACGGCGCCGCCGACGGGGCGGTCAGCGCGAAGGACCAATTCGTCGCATTTTCCCATTTGGCACTGGCGGCATTGGTCCAACTATTCCCGACGGCCTGGCTGGGTACGGGAACCAGATAGTAGGCATTCTGTTGCGGGCCATCCTCGCCATAGTGGTCGCCCGTGAAATACACCTCGCCCCCCAGACCGATCAGGAGCCGCATGGCGCCGGGCCACGCCATCGAACCATAGGCATTCGTGCTGGTGTTGTACGTGTTGTTGGTGAAATTCAGAAACGGCCAGACCATGAACTCCATGTAATAATTGTTCCCTTTGCGGGGGATGTTGGGAAATTCGTAGGGGTAGAAATTGAAGAAACCGCCGTCATCGCTCTCCTCATTCGCCACGGACTGGCCGTTGCGAATCCGTTGCAGCGTCGAGGAAATGTCGACAACTCCGGTGAATATCCCCGTGTTGAAGTTCCAGATCTGGATGTCGTTGGTCTGGCCGTTGGCATCGAAAACAACGCCCACGTTCGTGGGCACGTTGGCAATGGCCGCCGCGACGACGGCGGCGGTATGCGTCGAATTGTTGGGGAAGGCGACAAACGAATACGTCGCGGCACTACCGGACATGGCGCTGAGAGCGAAAACGGCGACCAAGCCTTGAGTGAGAGGGTTGCGCACAAACAATCGGATCTTCATCTGTCATTTCTCCCCTGGCTTTTGCGCCGCGATCATCGCGTCACATTCAGCCCCATTGACCAGCATCGTATCAGATCCAGCAGCGCCGAACAAGTCTGCCGCCGGTCGGGCGGTGTCTTAATTTGAAATCTGGCCCGTAAAACGGCGTTGACCAAGCATTCGCTGCATTCTAGCATGTCGGCCATGAAGAAGGATAAACCGGGCCACATACCGGGAATCGTCCGCTGTGGCAATAGCAAATGCAAGCGAGACCTTGATTATTCAATCTACGGAAATCACTGGCCGAGTAAAGATACGCCGAAAGAAAAACTGCATCGGTTTTGGTCGGGCGCGCCGACGTACTCCGTGCTTTGTTCGCGTTGCGGCCACTTCACATACAACTACCCGGACCCGCTATCCTCCGCCAAGCCCGCTGCGCCTTCCTGAGCCAAACATCAGGCTCAATCTTCTTGCGAGGAACGCGCATTTTTCGCTTTAGCCTAGTGAGTGAAACATCGGCCAGACCCTCCGCTTTCGACCGTCCATACTCCGCGCCTGCCTCGCGCCCGCGATAGCACCAGTAACCTAGTTCCGTCGCCAGTGTGCGTAATTGCCGGTCGGTCAGTGCGGGAAGGTGACCCATTATACCTTTCGCCAAAAGGGGTCAACCGGGTGGCGATTTCCGAGACTCACTGCGCGTTGTCGTTACTTAGCATGATTTTCTTTGGCGTCCTATCTTCAAGACCCACCTCGACCAGCCAGTATGTGTACTCTGACTCTGTCCCGACTGTGCGGGAAAAATATGCGGCAAATACATATCTGCCAGATTTAGGGACTTCGCCGGTGCCGCGACCGTCAGCGTCTGTCTTGACTACTTCAATCGGCTGGAGTTTTGCTATTACATCGTTGTACGCAGAATTGGCTGCAACTCTTTTCTTGTCCGTGTTGGAAATATCAAGCTTTGCATTGAACACTCGAATTGTAGCACTGGTATGTTTAGCGAGTTGTTTTCTGGCCTCGTCTAAATCGTGGAGGCGCTCGTAGGTCTCCATACTGGACTCAGCGAATTCTGCATCGAATTCGGCTTGAGCTAATTTGCCCTTAGCCGCCTCATACGCATTGATTGCCTCCACCCGTTTCGCCATAGCCGCAGCTAAGTCGGGTCGTATTTCTTTGGTTTCGGGAGACATGATGTCGTGCTCTGCAAATACCCGCACATCTACCAGCCCACATTTAATGTTATCGCCGCTTTTGGTGCGGATGAATACATCCACGCTGAAATCGCGTTTGGCGTTCTCCACCTCGAATGCTGCCTCAGCTTTGGCTTTGGCGGCTTGCTGGCTCTTCCATAAATTGAAACCAAAAAATCCAATACCGACTATTACGACAATGAAAACCACGCCGAGAAGAATTCTTGGCAACGGACTGGTCGCTCTTGGAGCATCCGATTCGTAAATTCTAGCCGGGGGCTGCGGCTTGGAGGGAGAGAACTTGTCGGGTTCGTCCAAAGATTTGGACCCGTGCGGCACCTCTATGGAGATTCCACACTTCGGACAATTTACAACTCGTCCCGCGCCAGATTCATCAATCGCAATGTTCTGCCCGCACGTTTTACAGGTAAATGTAATATCCATGTGGCTACTCCTTTGCCGCACCCGCAACACTGACTCGCACCGCCGCAATCGGTGAATCCACCGGCGGCAAACCGAGTGCTGTCACGATGCGAAAATCACGGCTCTTGTCGTCGGCATGATGGCCCCACGCGTAACAGCGTGTCGCCTTCTGATGCCCGGTGAGCGAAAAGACTTCTACCGTACCATCCCAAATCGTCTGCCCGCGAAAGACCTCTTTGACGGGCACAGATTGAATGTGCTTCGCCTCGCATCCGTGCGCCTTTTGCACGGCATCCTGCAATGCTTCGATGTAGTTCACTCAGGCTTCCGTTTTCTCAATCAGGTCTGCAACCGCCCACGATTCCGTCAACACCCCGGCGGCAACCGCTGGCGTAGTGCGGAGTGTCCTGTGCGTTCGCACGTAGTTATAGTAGGCGAAATGCAGCCCGACCGCAGCCTTAAAACTGTCCAGCTTCTTACTGAACGCATTCGTGAGCCGCGTCAACCGGCGGATGTGCATCCGCATCGTGAGATTCTGGCTCTCCACGTAGGACGTGGAAATGTCCGCTACGACCGGGTTGCCAACGATGGCATTCTTTTCAGCCGTGTATAGGGCCGGTGGGCTGTATCGGCCCGGCGCTAGGTCGGAGGACTTGAACACCTTTAGAATCTGGCCGTAGTCCACTTCGCAGCCAAAACCACGATTGACCGCTTCACGGTACGTTCCCAACGCATCGGAGGAAACTTGCACGCGGTTCTTAACGCGGCTGGCCAAATCCGCCACGAAATTGCGGGTGGTGTAGGCATCGCGCTTGCCGACCGCGTAGCAAGGGACGAGCTTGGTGTCAGCATCGATTGCCACGAACGTCCATACGTCGCCCATGAATCGCGGGTCATCCGTCCGTCTCAGGTTCGCCTGCTTCTTGCCGATGAACCCCCAAATCTCGTCCATCTGGATTCGCTCACATGGCAAATCCCGCAGGAGTATATCGGAGAGTTCCGTGCAGCCATTCCCTACGCGGATTCCGAGGCTCATAATGGTGTTGCGGTTCACGCCGGTCATGCGCTCGATTGACCTGATGCTGGAGCCTTCGGCCAGTGCGCTGACCACCGCTACTTTCTTTTCCATCGGTAAGTGATTTGCCATAATTCAATCCTCGATTACGGATTTAGTGTATGACAATAATTGGCAAGTGTCAACTACTATTTTGTGTGTGACATCAAATAGTTTCTATGTTACATTGAGGCCATGAAACGACCGCGGGGCAGACCACCAAAACCAAATGGAGAGGCGTTGGATGCCGTGATAAACGTCCGAGTCACGAAGGCAGAACGGCGGAGCCTAGATTCCAGAGCCAAGAAGGCCGATAAAACGCTATCAGAATGGGCCAGAATACACCTAAACGGCGCAGCATGAGATAGTACCGCAATTTTGTGCTTGCAAAAACACCGGTTCTGGTCAAAAAGAGACAAGACGCATTGTTTGGGCTGCCGTAGTGTCGAAGGAGCGAACGCTTCCTAAGCGACTACCTGAGCGCCCCCTGTCAAAGAGGCCCGGGTATGCAGGAAGAGGATGCCAGTTCAAATCTGGCCGGTTCGTCCCACTCAATGTGTCCTATTTTTTTGCGGAGGGTGTTCCTCGTGCTGGTGTACGTGCGAGCCTTAGAAACTCAATGGACTCACTGTTAACGCAGTGATGGGGTTCGACTCCCACACCTTCCACAAATTCAATCTCCCAAAGAACCATCCGGACACAGTGTCCGAACAACTTGTACGTACATTATGGCCGTACTCGAATCGAGTCAACCAAATTTTCGTATTTTACGAATTATCGCGTACACCGCATTAGCAGTAGCGGTAGCGGTGCCAGTTTTTGGGCCGCATTATTTCAAATTAAGACACCGCCGCCGGTCGAAAGCTATCGGGTCAGGTACGGGCGGACGCGGCTGGCCAGTAAAGTGATGCGAAAAACGCTCCATTTCGATTTGCCGAGGTGGCGATTTCGTAACATTTCCTGACTTGGTTCGCATCAACAGGTACGAGTCCTCCGCGAGGAGCCGATTATCCACCGAAAGTGTTGCCAGATCCCGAGCGTCAAGGTTCCGTCAATGTTGTTTACATACCTGACCGGATCAGCCATTGTCCCACCATCTACCGGGGAACCAATCATTCCGCCGGTCAAATAACCCGCAGACGAAAGGCAGATCGATTATGGGCGATAAATCCCCGAAAGCCGTCCACAAGCAGTCGTCGCAGAAGCAGTCCAAAGCCGACCAATCGAAAAAGCAGAAGCAGCAGGCTGTGTTCGCGAAACAATCGGGCAATAAAAAGTAATAATGACCGGTACAGTCGACAACCAACACCGTTCGATTCTGCAAAGAATCGCTCATCGGGTGATGCTTGAAAGGGGACTGGTTCCAGAGTTCCCACCCCAGGCGCTTGCTGAGCTTGATGGAATCCACGGGCCAGCGACGGGAGCTGACGAATCGACGCGTGATCTCAGGAACCTTCTCTGGTGCTCCATCGACAATGATGATTCGCGTGATCTGGATCAGCTCACCGTTGCCGAAGCACTTCCCGACGGGGCCGTCAAGGTGCTTGTCGCCATTGCCGACGTTGACGCTCTCGTCAAAAAGGGATCGGCACTTGACGATCATGCGCGCCAAAACACCACCTCGGTCTACACGGTTGCCGAAATCTTTCCGATGCTGCCCGAGAAACTCTCCACGGATCTTACCTCTCTCAACTATGAATCAGACCGCCTGGCCATCGTGATTGAAATGGTTCTTGCCGGGGATGGATCACTTCAGAATTCGGACCTTTATCGAGCGACCGTGCGCAATCGTGCAAAGCTTGCCTACAACAGCGTTGCCGGCTGGCTGGAGGGTAATGGACCAATGCCTCAAGGGATCGGCGGGGTCAGCGGTCTCGACGAGAACCTTCGACTCCAGGACCGCGTGGCCCAGAAATTAAAGGCGCTCCGGCACGAGCATGGTGCGCTCGATCTCGAAACAATCGAAGCACGACCGGTCTTTGATGGAGATAAGCTCAGGGACTTGGAAGCCGACAAGACGAACGGCGCCAAGGACATTATTGAGGACTTCATGATCGCCGCCAACGGCGTCACCGCGCGGTACCTCGCGGCGAAAAAGTTTCCATCGTTGCGGCGTGTAGTCCGTGTACCCAAGCACTGGGACGGGATCGTCGAGCTTGCCGCTAAGCGTGGCTCGACGTTGCCCAAGGCACCGGACGCAAAGGCGCTGGAGCAGTTCTTGGTAGCGGCGAAAGCGGCCGATCCTCTCCGGTTCCCGGATCTCTCACTCAGCGTCATCAAGCTTATGGGCGCGGGAGAATACGTCGTCGAACTCCCGGGAGGCAGTGTCGCCGGTCACTTCGGTCTTGCGGTCGAGGATTATGCTCACTCCACCGCGCCGAACCGCCGGTACCCCGATGTGATTACCCAGCGGTTGCTGAAGGCAGCGGCGGCGGGACATTCCGTGCCTTACCAGAACGATGAATTGCAAGCGCTCGCGACACAGTGCACCGAAAAGGAAGACGCAGCGAAAAAAGTTGAGCGGCAGGTCACAAAATCCGCCGCCGCGATGCTGCTGGAATCAAGGATCGGGGAGCAGTTCGATGCCATCGTCACCGGCGCATCGGACAAAGGCACCTGGGTCCGTCTTCTGCAACCGCCCGTTGAAGGAAGGTTGGCGAGCGGTTTTGAAAACAAGCGCGTCGGCGACAGGCTCCGCGTCCAACTGGTCAGTACCGATGTGGAACGCGGATTTATCGACTTCAAGAAAGTGGTTTGAGGAGAGGTAGCTTGGCGATCATCCGCGGTCTCACGCCGACAGCTCGGAAGCACCCGTAGCGTTCAACCCGGGGGACCAACCGGGCAACGGAAGGTCCAAAAGGTTCCCTCGGTCGGACATAACTCGACCTCGGAGCGGGGTGAAAATGCAGGATGTGTTTCCTCGGCTGGGTGGAATCTCGGCGGAAGTGTTTCCCCGGTCGGCGATCAGAACCACGACCTTACGGCAATTTGCCGGAAGGCCGAGGCCGGTTGCGGAGCGTCGGGTGAAGACGGACTGACTCGGCGGTCAACCCGACGCGCGGCACGTCGTTCACACGCGAGCGCGGGATGCATTAGTGCGACGGAGGAGGTGCCCTCAAATCAAAAACCATTTCTTCGGAAGGGTTTCCCAGCGACTTGGGTCACGGGTGCCTTCATCGGCCGCAGTCCTAGTGGTGCCGGTCTCGATCTAGGCGCTTAACGACCAGCCGCCTGCCGTTCTCCGTCTCGCTACTTCGCCGCGAGGAGCGCGAGGGTTTTCATGACGGAATGGTAGCATTAGTCGCGGCAACGCTCAAGAGGCAGAAGTCGATATACCCAACTGACCGCCGGCACCCATAGCGCTGTACGATAGGTGTTTATGGGCTCGCTCGCGCCCGGCAGCACCGGCACGGCGCGTCTCCATGTAAGGCTGAAATGAGCAGTTCTTGGCCTGGCGTTTGCTCCCTAAAGACTTGGGAGTTTGATGACAATCGCGCCGATTCCGGCCAATGAAACAGAGCGTCTGGTAGCTCTGGAGACTTATGACATCTCCGGGTCCCAGCCGGACTCCGTGTTCGACGACCTCACCAAGTTGGCGGCGCACATTTGCCAGGCACCCATTGCGCTGATTTCGCTGGTTGGCAAAGAGCGCCAATGCTTCCGGTCGTGCATTGGGCTGGAAGCCACCGGAACTCCGCGGGATATTTCGTTTTGCGCGCACGTCATCGTGCAGGCGGAGTTCTTCGTCGTGCGCGATGCCTTGTGCGACCCTCGGTTTGCGGACAATCCGCTTGTCACCGCGGAGCCCCACATCCGCTTTTACGCTGGTGCGCCCCTTATCACGTCCGGCGGACTCGCCATCGGCACAATCTGCGTCGTCGACCACGTTCCACGCGACCTAACGCCAGCCCAAAAGGACGCGTTGTTGGCCTTGAGCCGGCTGGTTGTGAACCGGATGGAATTGCACCGCGCGATGGCGGCCAAGGAAAAAGGTGAGGCGGCATTGCGTCAGGCCGCGACGCTTCAGAAGGCGATTCTCGAGGGAGCCGACTATTCGATCATCTCCACGCGTGAGGACGGGGTCATTCTAACTTTCAACGCCGCCGCCGAACGGATGCTCGGTTACACCGCAGCCGAAGTTGTTGGTCGGCTGACGCCGGGACCTTTCCATGATGCCCAGGAACTGGCCCAACGAGCGGCCGAACTCTCACGGGAGCTTGGTCGCCCGATTCAGCCCGGCTTTGAGGTTTTCGTGGCCAAGGCGCAGTTCGGCGCGCCAGAGGAACGCGAGTGGAGCTACGTTCGCAAGGACGGCAGCCGCTTCCCGGTGATGTTGTCAGTCACCGCCTTGCGGGGCGACGCCGGGCGCGTCATTGGCTTTCTCGGTATCGCGCGCGACATTACCGAGCGCAAACTGCGTGAGGCGGCGCTCCGTCAAGCCAAGGAGGCGACCGACGCCGCCAACATCGAACTGGCCCGCGCCAACCGGCTCAAGGATGAGTTCCTCGCGAACATGAGCCACGAATTGCGCACCCCATTGAATGCCATTCTCGGCATGTCGGAAGCGCTACAGGAAACCGTGCTCGGCCCATTGACCGAGAAACAAGCACGGTCGCTTCAAGTGATCCACGAAAGCGGCACGCACCTGCTCTCGCTGATCAATGACATTCTTGATCTCTCCAAAATCGAGGCCGGCAAGGTGGAGTTGGAGATCGGTGAGGTGAACGTCGAATCGGTGTGCAACGCCAGTCTGTGCCTGGTGAAGGAGGCGGCGCACCGGAAGCAATTGCAGGTGTCGTTCTCACCAGATGACCGGGTGAAATCCTTCCGCGGTGACGAACGGCGCATCAAACAAATCCTCGTCAATCTCCTGAGCAATGCCGTGAAATTCACGCCCGCCGGTGGTTCAATCGGTTTGGAGATTATGTTCAGCCCCAACCCCGGCGCAGTGAGTTTCAGCGTCTCGGATACCGGCATTGGCATCGCGCAGCAAGACGTGGCCAAATTGTTCCAACCATTCGTGCAACTCGACAGCGGCCTCGCGCGCCACCATCAGGGTACGGGTCTCGGTTTGGTGCTCGTCCGTCGTCTGGCCGAACTGCATGGCGGGAGCGTCAAAGTCGAGAGTAAGGCCGACCACGGCACGCGGTTCACGATTACGCTGCCGACAAATTCCTGTCCCAAAGGGGAACCGGACACCGTTCGGGAAGCCCAGAACACTCCCGCTGTTCCGGTCCAGTGTGAAGACGCGTCAAGCCAGCAACCGCTCATCCTGTTGGCCGAGGACAACGAAGTGAACATTCTCACATTCACGACCTATCTCGAAGCCAAGGGCTATCGCGTCAGACTGGCCCGCAACGGCACCGAAGCGCTGGAACTAGCCAGGATGGAAAACCCACAACTCATCTTGATGGACATCCAAATGCCCGGCATGGATGGCCTCCAAGCCATCCGCCGCATCCGTGAGGACGACGAATTGAAAGAAACCCCGATCATCGCCTTGACCGCTCTCGCCATGCCCGGCGACCGCGACCGCTGTCTTGCCGCCGGCGCAAACGAGTATCTCGCCAAGCCGGTACACCTGCGCCTCCTTGTCGAACGCGTCACCGCGTTGCTCTACGACGAGGTCCACCTCGTGACCAAATAGGATTTGCTAAAATATGAACTCAACCAACTTCACTCCCAAGATCCTGATCGTGGACGATGATCCGCCCACTCGGGAGACGCTCACCACACTCCTGTCCGACGGCAGCTATGAACTCGTCACGGCTACCAACGGAACGGAAGCACTCACCATCGCGTCCGAACTGCTGCCGGATTTGATCTTGCTCGACGTGATGATGCCGGTCGTTGACGGATTCGAGGTTTGCCGAAGGCTGCGAGCAGACCCCCGCCTCGCGGAAGTGCCGATCATCATGCTTACGGCGCTGGACGACCGCGCCTCGCGCCTCCGCGGGTTAGAGGCTGGCGCCGATGATTTTCTTAACAAACCGTTTGATGGCAGCGAACTCCGGACGCGTGTGCGAACCATCACCCGGCTGAATCGCTACCGCCGTCTGGTGGATTCGCTGACCGAAAGCAAGCGCCTGGAGGCGGAACTGTTCCGCGTCCAGCGCATGGAAAGCATCGGCCTGCTCGCGGGAGGAATTGCCCACGACTTGAACAACATTCTCGCGCCTATTCTGATGGCGGCAGAGCTGATTGAGTCGCGCACACCGGACGATTCAACTCGACAGACGACGGAAACAATCCGCACCAATGCACAGCGGGGAGCGGCGTTGGTCAGACAAATACTCGGGTTCGCGCGAGGCAAAGGCGAAGGTCACGGCGAAGTGCGGGTGAACCATCTGATCAATGACATGATCGACTTCGTGGAGCAAACATTTCCCAAGGCCATCCAGTCCGAGCGCGCCTACGACAAAGACCTCCGCGCGGTGATTGGCGATGCTACCCAGCTTTATCAGGTATTGTTAAACCTGTGCGTGAACGCCCGCGACGCGATGTCCGAAGGTGGCCGACTGCGAATTGAAGGGCGCAACGTCGCCCAGACAGAAGTTCCTGCCGAATTGCCAGCGGGTGATTACGTGGTGATCACTGTCTCCGATACCGGTGCCGGCATTCCCGCCGAAATCAGAGACCGGATCTTCGATCCGCTGTTCACGACGAAGCCCGAGGGAAGAGGAACGGGTCTGGGACTCGCGACGGTCACGCGGATCGTGCAGAATCATCGCGGAACAATTCAGGTGTCGAGCCAGCCCGGACAGGGCACGACTTTCAACGTCTATTTGCCAGCCGCAACGGAAAGTCAGCCAGGGACAACGGTCGAGCCGGAACTCAATGCGCCGTTGTCGGGAAGGGGCGAATTGATCCTGATTGCCGACGACGAATTGGCCATCCGCGAAATGACCAGGCAAGCTCTCGAAAGCCTCAATTATTCCGTCGTGACGGCGACCGATGGTCGGGATGCCCTGACCCTGTTTAACCGCCACGCGGAGAACATTCAGGCGGTCATCACTGACGTGAATATGCCGCGCCGTGATGGACTATCGGTTATCGAAGCTCTGCATCTGACAAACCTGCGCATCCCGTGCATCGTGACCAGCGGCCAGCTCGACACGGCGAAGGTGAAGCGAGATTGCGATGCCAAGGGTGCGATCTTTTTGCCGAAACCTTTCACGATTGAGCAGATTTCTCGGGCGCTACGTGGTGCGTTGGGAGGTTCACAAAACTCAACAGACCACGTGATTGCGGATTCCGATCACATATCCGCAGTCGAATCGGACCGACTTTGCTCTGTTGAAAAGCTCTCGGAAATGAGTTGACAGTTTCCGGACGCTTCTCGGTCACGTCTGCCAAACTCGCGCGGCTGTTTACGCCTTTTCAGTGAGACAGCTTGCCTCACAATTCAGACAGACAAAGCCGTCACCCACATTGACAATGCGGCGTGTCTGGGGCGAATACTTCGCTCGGACCCCCGCCCACCAGCATGGTTTCCCTGCCGCGGTGAAGGCACTTTATGTAATGAAACCCTGCCTCGTGCACACGCGTGCGCGGGAATTGGCGCGGGTCACGAAGATACCGGCATGATCGTATCAACAATTGACGTTCACTGGATTCGGCCATAGATGTAAGCATGTACTACCCGCTGGATGACTTCGCGGAACCCGGCGTCTTAGTCCTGCAGGACGCGGATCGCTTTCACTCGATTTCGCACAGCGGCGAGATCCCGTGGGGTCAAATAACTCGTCCTCGCTGAATGTCCTCGGCTAGCATTACCGCGAGGAACATCCCCTGCCTTGGAAACGAATGCTGGCCTACACGCTTTAGAATCCGTAGCTTACTCCGCCGCGTAGCAAGGTATAGTTCGGTGTCTTATCAGGGAAAACTTCACGCACATCGGCGAATACTCCCAGATTGCGGCTGAATTTGTATTCCAGTCCACCACCACCGTGCCACGTAAACTGTGGGATGTCTTTAAACTGCCGTCCACCGCCGCCAAAGCCGTACACCGCAAACTTGGAAAACTGTTCGGGCAGGGGAAGCCGCAAAATCACGCTGCCATTGAGACGATAGGGCCACTTCCATTCTTCGATATAACTATCCGCTCCAATGCCCACGTAGCGTGTAAAGAAATAGGTCAACCCCAAGCCGCCACCACCCTGGGTGTTACTGATGCCCTCGCGATCCCGACTGGCGTAGGTGCCAAAAGCTTGCAGGCTTAGTTGATGAGCCGGAAAGGGTTCATATAAGGGGGTTACCCGCTCCGTTGTCGTCACCTGGTTCTTGGTGGGCACCCGTCTGGAGTCAGTTGTTTGGGTCGACGGAACCGCACCATCATCCGCCATAGCGCGGATTTCATCGTGATGTGCAGCCTGCACTTGGTCGGCATTTACTTGCTCTTTTAGTTTGGCCGCTTCAGCCATCCTTGCCTTTTCATCACCGTCGCCGGCCAATCGTGCCCGTTGCTGAATCGCAAGAAACTCTTGTTTGGTAACGAGAAACTCGCGTCGAATATAAGCGGGTTTTCCTTTGTAGGTCACATAACAGCGGTCGCCTGACACACTCTCGATTGTCAGCTCCGTTCCCTTTGGGACATCTTCCATGTCGAGAGGCGTCCCGCTCTGATGGTAAAAAAGCTGGCTCCCATCTTGAGCCACCACAAGAACGGTCGGCGGATCGGCAGCGAGGCAATGCACTGCGAAGCAGACTAGAATGCTTGAGATAAGAACGACGAACTTCCGAATGTCTAGAATATTACTGTTCAATGCGCTTTTCCTTTCTCCAGATTTGTCGATAGAGTCTATGCGGCACGTCATGCGCGCACTATGGGGTGTTCACCCCATGTTGGCTTGGGTTGAGCCGTTGGAAGAAGAAGCAATTTGGAGCCGAGCATCTTCGGTAGAAAACTGAGGGCTGCGCAAGCAAGGGGTGCGCCGCTTTCATTTCAGCGGAAATATGCCTTGATGTTCAACACGCTCTGTTGAGCCTACACGGTTTACCCAATCCAACGAATGAAATCTCACCCTTTGGGGTGAACACCCCATAGCGCACGCCGAGCCTCCCGGATTATCCTGCTGTCATATACTTCCAAAAGAAGACATACGTGAAGACCAAACTCGCCGCAGTCGCTCTCAACAGGTCGCTGCTGCAGATCGGCTGTTATTGGAATCGTCCTCACGGATAGCCTGCATCCGCGGGCCGAAACTGTCGAACGTTCACCACGAGTGCCTTTGGGGCACAGTTGAGATGAAAGAAAAATGGGTCTGATCTCTAAAGTAGGTGCGCTTACGACAGCCTTTCTCCAGGAGCTTACGAGCCTCGTGTGGATGGCGCGTGAAACAACTTCCGAACTCTTCGAGCGCGTGGTCTTGCGAAAAGCGCCATTTCGTTGGGAGGATCTGTTTTACCAGACAAACCGAGTGGGTGTCGGTTCGGTCCCGCTGGTGTCACTGGTGTCGATCTTCATCGGTTTAACCATGGCGCTGCTGACCGGCTATCAACTCCAACCTTATGGCATCGTCACGCTCGTGCCCGCTGTCGTGTCGGTGGCATTTACCCGGGAGTTGGGACCTCTGTTCGCCGGCATCATGTTGGCCGCTCGCGTTGGCGCGGCGTACACCGCCGAATTGGGGGCCATGACGGCGGCCGATGAAGTGGAGGCGATTGAGGGCATGGGCATCGGCGCCTTGCGCTACCTGGTGACGCCACGTTTTGCGGCGGTCCTGTTTCTCACTCCGTGTCTTTCGGTGGTGTCCGTGGTTTCGGGAATTCTGGGCGCGGCCTTCATTGCGAATCTCGCCCTGCACCTCAGTTACGGATATTTTTATGATCAGGTCATGAGCATTCTGTTGGTTAAGGATGTCCTGTCCGGCCTGGTGAAGAGTCTTCTGTTCGGAGGCATCATCGGCTGGATCGCCTGCTTCAAAGGCCTGGCGGTACGCGGCGGGGCCGCCGGCGTGGGCGCGGCGACCACTTCCAGCGTCGTTACCGCCATCACGGTGGTGATCGCTTGCGACTCGGTGTGTAACATTTTTATGGTCACGGTGTTCAAATGACGACGCCCCCGGAGACTTTGGTGGAAATGCGTGGCGTCAAATTCCAATTTGCCGGGCACGGGGTGCTGCAAGGCGTAAATCTTTCCGTAAAACCACAAGAAACTTTGGTGATCATGGGGCAAAGTGGCAGCGGCAAAAGCACGCTGTTGCGTCTGTTATTGGGCGTCTTGAAAGCCGAGGCCGGTTCCATCCGCTTCAAGGATAAGGAAATCACCCGGCTTCTGCGTCCGGAACTAAATCGAATCCGCACCCGAATCGGGATGGTGTATCAGGATGCAGCGTTGCTGAGCTCGATGAGTGTGAGCAAGAATATCGCCCTGCCTCTGGAAGAGATCTCCGACAAAAAGCCCAAGGAGATCGATTCCATCGTCGATCAAAAGCTCGAGCTGGTTGGACTCAAGGACGTGAAGGAAAAGTTGCCCGCCGAGTTAAGTGGTGGAATGAAGAAGCGCGTCGGTCTGGCGCGCGCCTTGGCACTCGAACCCGAGTTGATCCTTTTTGATGAGCCCTCCGCAGGGCTGGATCCGATCAACGCCATGCTCATCAACGACCTCATCGTGGATCTCCGGGAAAAGCACAAGGTCACGTCCATCGTGGTCACCCATGAAATGCAGAGCGCCTTTGCGGTGGCCACGCGCATGGCCATGCTTCACGAGGGAACCATCATCGAAGAGGGCTCGCCGGATGAGTTTCGTCAGTCAACCAATCCCGTCGTGAGCAAATTTCTTTCTGCCTACATCGGCCATCCCAAGGAGTCACCCCATGCAAATTCACAAAAATGAGATCACCACCGGCATTTTAGTGCTGGTGTCACTCGGTATTTTAATCGTTGTTTTGGTGGTCATCGGCGCACCGGGAGTCCTGCATCCGCTCAACACCTATCGGATTTACTTTGATAACGCCGGCGGGATCAGACCCGGTGCCCCGGTCCTTTTGGCGGGGCGCGAAATCGGGGTGGTGAGCACCCTCCAATCCCCGGTCCCCTTGAAAGATCGGCCGGAAGGACACACGAATTACGAGGTGGCCATCGTGGTGAAAGTCAATCAAGACGCCCGCGTGTACCGCAATGTCACCGTTCATTTGATCCAGCAAAGTCTCATGGGGCAAGAGGTGATCGACTTTGTGCATGGTGATGAGAAAAGCGACCTGGCGGTTAACCACACCGATTTTGTAGGGGAACGGGTGCCGGATCTTTCTGAATCGGTGAACGGTCACATCGAACGGCTGACCGGCGAGGGTTCGGATTTGGCGTTGATGATTCGCAATGGCCGGCAGTTTGTCGAAACCCTCAATAAATCGGATATTTCAACCATCATCACCAACGCGCTGGAACTTTCCGACACACTGAAACATCAACCGTGGCGGCTCATTTGGA
>Ga0224557_1001666_pt1 | contig 20828 bp, 20 predicted proteins | sample 714S31014metaG_FD_180677 | JGI IMG/M metagenome (GOLD analysis project Ga0224557, IMG submission 180677) | Peat soil microbial communities from Stordalen Mire, Sweden - 717 S3 10-14 | ecosystem: Environmental > Terrestrial > Soil > Wetlands > Peat | place: Sweden: Norrbotten County, Stordalen...
ATCCTCTGATCCCTCGAGGATTCCCGAATCAGAGGATGCCCTTCAGGGCCCTGAGGTGATCGGTCGTGATCCCTTCCTCCCAGGACCATAGGAAGAAGTCGTCGAAGCCCGCGCTCGCGAGCGCCTCGATCTTCTTCCTGAGGCTCTCCTTGTCGTTGTTGCTCTCCCAGATGTAGGGCTGGATCGGGACCTTGCCTACCATGGACTTCAGGTACTTTATCTGCCGCGCCACTATCGAGTGGTCGAACGCGTTGGAGTAGAGCAGGATGTGCCTGAGCTCGCCGTAGGGCAGGTACGGCGAGTACTCCTTTGGACCGGGGCCAAGGTCGAACGCCTCACGGATCATCCTCAGCAGGGCGTCCTTGTCGAGGCCGCTCCGGGCTGCGACCTCCTGCGCGAAGAGCGGTGCCACCGAGCCGGGGAGGTAATCGGGGAACTTCGGGATCATCAGGTCCAGGTCGAAGGAGAGGTCGAGGAAGTCTGTGCCCAGCAGCGGGCTGAGCGACGGGAGCTGGAACTCCATCCCGAACCGGAGCTTCGGGTTGTACTCCCTGGCGACCTCCCTTCCCGCCTTGATCAGCGATCGGGCGTAGTCTGACATCGAACGCATCCTGAAGTTGAGCCACTCGGCTAGGCGGGGCCTCCTCAGGAAGAAGTTGACCACGTCGTCCGCGTTCACGGCGGGGGGCGCGCCCTTCCTCCCTGCCGGGGCCCCGCGCCCCATCGTGGCGAGGAGGAGCTTGGCCTCGTTCTTCATCCTCTCCAGGTCGAGGCCGTGCTCGAGCGCGGCATCCTCGCAGGACTTGCAGAAGCAGACGAACATGCTCTCGAGGTCGACCGCTGGATACGCCCAGAGGAGGATGTGGGGGTACTCGAGGTGGTTGAGGGCCATTATCTCCATGTCGGGCCACGACTTCACGAACTCGCGCATCATGAACTCCCCGTACCTTCTCATGTCGGGGTCGTTCGGGCAGCCGTAGACCGGGAAGTCGCCGGGTCCCTCCAAGTGCCTGTCGGTCACGTCGACCAGGGAAGACTCTCTGAGCTTCTCGGTCCCGAGCCACAGCGGAACGAAGTTGCAGGTGATCTTGAACCCCCTCGAGGTCGCGTCGCTCATGAACTTCTGTGCCGCCTTGAAGTCCTCCCTCTTCACTATCGGGAGGTCAAGCCCGAGCCTCTTGCTGGATGGGAGGACCCTTGAGGCGGGCCTCTGGGCGGAGCCGTAGGATGCCTTCTCTATCTGCGAGGAGAAGTCCAGGAGCTCGATGCCATCGACCTTCGTGTACCTCGAGAGGTCATCGAGGAGCCTCTCGGACTCGCCGAGCGCGACCGACCACGGGACGAAGACGGATCTCAATGTCTGTGTTTCCTTAGCTCCCGGGGTGGTGCGGTCCGCCTTCGTAAGCCTTGCTTACGCCCTGACGTGCGTCCCGGAGGCTCAGGCCGGTCCAACCCTCTTCGAAACGATCACTCCCTTGGAGCGAAGCTCCGAGAGAAGTCTCTTCACCCGCGCCGCTCCGAGCGCCGTCTCCGGAGGCAGCACGCCCGTGCCCTCTATCTCTCCTCTCCCGAGCATCCTCGCGACGATTGCAGCCGTGAACCCGGTGGTGCGTCCCATCGACGTGACTCCGTTGAGTTTGTCGTACCGGTCGATCAGCTCGAATGTAACCTTCACCTTCCTCCTGCCGCGCCTCCCCACCACCTCGACCCTCATGACGGTGAGGTCTTCCGGGTCGCCTCTCGTCAGGACCTTCTGGAGGACCGCCTCTGAGACCTCGACGGGCTTGATCGCCCTCCCTTCGACCGTCACGGCGTCGCCGCTGAAGAATCCGGCGTCGAGCAGGAACTTGATTTTGTCGGCGTGCCCCGGGTACCTCAGCGTTCTCTCGTCCAGCTCCTTCAAGTGCCTGAGCGAGTATATAGAGGAGCCCAGCCCGTCTGTGAAGAACCCCTCCAGTTCGCCTATGGGCTTCCGGAACCTCACCCTCTGCACCTCCCCGAACGGGTCGACCGACCTAACCTCGCCGTCCCTCACGACCCTAGCGGTCAGGTACTCGCGTATCAGCCCCCTCACGGAGAAGACCAGCCGGTATGAGAGCGGAGGCTCAGGCCGCTGCGGCAGCCCGCCGACGTAGATGTGGCCCTCCTCGGCGACGTCCATGGACCTCGCGCCCTCGGCGACGAGGATGTTGGAGAGGCCGGGGGCGACGCCGCAACCCGGGATCAGCACCGACCCCCGCGCCGTCGCCCTGCCGTCCAGGGCCATCTGCTCGTCCTCGAAGGCCGTGTTCACCATCCTTGCGCCTGACTCGACCGCCGCGACGTCCACCGGGTGGACCGCTCCATGAGGAAGTGCACTGACCGCGACGTCGGCCGTCTTCAGCAGCCGTCTTAGGGTGGCCCCGTCCGACGCATCAATCCTCATTGTCGTCCCCTTCTCGCCGAGCCTGCCCTTCAGGGCGGAGAGCCTCTCCCGGCTGATATCGGCAACGGTGACCTCCTCGACGTCCTCGGACCGCGCTAGGTCCCATGCGATGGTGGAGCCCATCATCCCTGCTCCTATGACCGCGATCTTCATCGGCGCTCCGAGAAGGCTTTCTCGATTTAACGGTTGGCTGCGCCGGGTTCTGGAACAGGGGTCACGCATAGGATTTAAGCGCCGTCCACGGGCGCAGCGGCATGAAGGGCGAGTTCAGCAGGTCGACATTCAGCGCTAGGATGCGCTACGGCAGCGTCAGTATGCAGCAGGGGCGCGTGCAGCTTGACACAGACTGGAACGAGAAGTCAGAGCTACAGTTTCAGCCGGGCCTCGTCTACCTTGACGTCTGGGAACGGGACCATCGGGGGACCGGGACGCCCCGTCCGGCGCAGTCTGCAGCGGGGAACCAGGTTGTGCGGATGGTCAGGGATGTGGCGAGGGACGGACGGGTCACCGCGACGCTCCATGCGGCGCTGGGCCGCGCGACCAGAGACCGGGGGGCGTCGTTCGCCCTTCCAAGGCTTGAGGTCACAGTGGAGGGAGTCCCATGGATGAGAGTCGGATCGCTGTCAGCGAGCGGGCCAGATGACACCGTCTATGTAGTGGCGGATGTAGGAGACGTCTCCTACGTCACCTTCGGGGACGGAAAGACCGGCGCCCGGCCTGAGGAGGGCTCGAGGATAGTGGCCAGCTACAGGTTCGGCGATGGCGAAGACGCGCCGGAAGCCCACAAACGTGGCAGGTCGGCCAAACGGGGAACCAAGTAACCCGCTTTCGCCAAGGCCGGTCTGATTCTCTGCTGTTCCGGGCTAGGACGCCCGGTCACTGCCCCCAGGCAGTGTAGAGCTGGTCTATGCCCGTCTGGAAGGTCAGCGCGAAGTTGTTCACCGCCTGGCTGGCCGCCTTCACCTTTTCCTTCTCGGCGACCCACTTGGACAGCGAGTCGACCATGCGGCTGAGGTTCTTGTCACCAGGGATGTCGTTGCGGAACTGGAAGAACATGTACGGGGGAGCTGCCGCGGTTGCGCCGGAGTCTGTCTGCCCCTTCCCAGCACCGGCCGGAGTGCTGTCGGAGCCCGGCTGCGCTTTCCCAGCGCTGGTCGCTACATTCCTCGTCAGGAAGAGAGTCTGAAGGTACGACACATCCCCGTGCGTCTCGGGACCCTCCCAGTCCAGGGCCCGCTCTGCGGCCCTGTACGCGTCGTGGACGGTGTTCTGCTCCGCGGTGGAGGAGAGCAGGATCAGACCGCCTGCTTCCAGGATGAACTTCATCCGGTAGCCATAGTAGACCATGATGTAGTAGAGCAGCGCCTGGATGTCCTCGGGTCCCACAACGCCGTTCCTAGTGAGGCTCTCGAGCTTTCCCTGAAGTATCTGCGCGGAGTTTACCCACGGGCTGTAGTACTTCTGGACCAGCGGCGAGATCATGGTCACTTTCTTGTCGACGTTTGCCGAGGTCTGCTGGAAGTACGACGATACTTCTTTGTAGACGGCGGAGAATATGGTACCCATGGCCGTTAGGAGCCCGCCCGCGATCGCCGCCTGGATGGCCGCGGGTGTGGCCCCCGTGACAGTCCTGTCGAGCAGGAAGATTGCGAGCGAGGGCGGCACCACGCCCAGCACCACAAGGGCGGCCAGTCTGGATCTTCGCGTGAACTTCATTTCTTCCCCGCTGGGTCGCCGTCGGTTGCCGTGATAATAAGCAGTCTGCACAACCCCGTAGCCCCTGGCAGGCGGGAGACCCCGCCGTCGTCCGGCGCGACCATGTTAGTCCAATCCGGAGGGCTTCGGTTCTCCCTCGTTATTCCTTTAAGCATTATATTCTGATGTGCATATTCTCGTCACGACTCGTTAAATGGGTGCACCACAGACCCGAGCCCATGCCTACAAAGAGACTGGACACCTTGGCGGTCCACGCAGGTCAGGAAGCCCCTGACCCGACGACCGGGGCGAGAGCTGTCCCAATCTACCAGACGACATCGTACGTCTTCAAGAGCACAGAGCACGCGGCGAACCTTTTCGCCCTGAAGGAGTTCGGGAACATCTACACCCGCATCATGAACCCGACGACCGACGTCTTCGAAAGACGGGTCGCGGCCCTCGAGGGCGGCTCGGGCGCGCTCGCGGTCGCTTCCGGGCAGGCGGCCCAGACGCTCGCCCTGCTCTCGATCACCCAGGTGGGCGACGAGATAGTCTCCGCCAACAACCTTTACGGCGGGACGTACCAGCTCTTCCACTACACCTTCCCCAAGCTCGGGCGCAAGGTGAAGTTCGTGGACTCGACCAAGCCGGACGAGTTCAAGAAGGCCATCAACTCGAAGACCAGGGCGGTATACGCCGAGACCATCGGCAACCCGAAGCTGGACGTGCCCGACTTCGAGGCCATAGCCAAGGTCGCGCACGACGCCGCCATCCCATTCGTCGTCGACAACACCGTGGGAGTGGGCATCGTGAGGCCGATCGACTACGGTGCCGACATCCTGGTGACCTCCGCGACCAAGTACATCGGCGGCCACGGGACCTCCATAGGCGGGATAATCGTCGACGGGGGCAAGTTCGACTACGGCCGCGGCAAGTTCCCGGAGTTCACCGAGCCTGACCCATCCTACCACGGGCTGAAGTTCTGGGACGTCTTCGGGAACTTCCCGGGGCTGGGCAACGTGGCCTTCATAATCAAGACGAGGGTCCAGCTCCTGAGGGACCTCGGGCCGACACTGAGCCCGTTCAACTCGTTCCTCTTCCTCCAGGGCCTCGAGACCCTCCCGCTGAGACAGCGGAAGCACTCCGAGAACGCGCTCAAGGTCGCCAGGTTCCTACAGGCGCACCCTTCGGTGAGCTGGGTGAACTACCCAGGTCTGGAGGAGCATCCCAGCCACAAGCTCGCGACGAAGTACCTTGGAAACAACTACGGGGGCCTGGTCGGCTTCGGGATCAAGGGAGGGCTGGAGTCCGGGAAGAAGTTCATCAACTCGGTGAAGCTCTTCTCCCACCTCGCCAACATCGGCGACTCCAAGAGCCTGGTGATACACCCGGCCTCGACGACGCACCAGCAGCTCACCGCCGCAGAACAGGCGGAGACCGGTGTCTCGGCCGACTACATCCGGCTCTCGGTCGGGATCGAGGACTTCGAGGACATCAAGGAAGACATCGACCAGGCGCTGAAGGCTGCGGTCAAGTGAGCCGGGAGAGAAGGCCGGCAGCGACTCGACCAGGAGCCTCGGCGTCCATCCCCGTGGAGACGATGTGAGTTGACAGCCGGCGGCGGCAGCGTGGGCCCCGTGGAGACGAGGTTCTTCACCTTCGCAGAGCCACCCACGGGGCTGCCGCTCGAGTGCGGAAGGAGCCTCGGGCCTGTCACGCTGGCCTACGAGACCTACGGTAGTCTCAACCCGGAACGGTCGAACGCCGTCCTCGTCCTCCACGCCCTCTCTGGGGACGCGCACGCGGCCGGCCTCCACGATGGGGAGAAGACCCCTGGATGGTGGGACGACATGATAGGGCCGGGCAAGGGCCTTGATACCGAGAAGTATTTCGTAATCTGCTCCAACGTGCTCGGGGGCTGCAAGGGGTCCACCGGGCCCGCCTCGACCAACCCCAGGACCGGAAGACCCTACGGCCTCGAGCTCCCGGTCCTGACGATCAAGGACATGGTGGACGCCCAGAGCCGGCTCGTCGAGAGTCTAGGGATCAAGAAGCTCCTCGCCGTGGTCGGCGGATCGATGGGGGGGATGCAGGTCCTCCAGTGGATGGTCTCCTATCCCGACAGGATCCGCGCCGCCATCCCGATAGCGACGACGCTGAAGCACGCCCCTCAGCAGATCGCCTTCGACGAGGTCGGGAGGCAGGCGATCATGGCGGACAGCAACTGGAAGGAGGGCGAATACTACGGGGGTCCTCTCCCGTCGAAGGGCCTCGCAGTCGCGAGGATGGTCGGGCACATCACCTACATGAGCGACGCGTCGATGGCCGAGAAGTTCGGTCGGCGCCTCAAGTCTGAGGGAGAGCCCGGCAAGTTCGGGACCGATTTCGAGGTCGAGGGGTACCTGAGGTACAGGGGAGACAGCTTCGTGAAGAGGTTCGACGCGAACTCCTATCTCTACATTACCAAGGCGATGGACAACTTCGATCTGCTGGCCGAGCGGCGGCTCGCGGAGGTCTTTAGGGGGCTCAGGGCGCGGGTCCTCGTGATAGCGTTCAAGTCCGACTGGCTCTATCCCGCGTACCAGTCCAAGGAGATAGTGAAGGCCTGCAAGCTGGCCGGGGTGGACGCGAGCTACTGCGAGATCGACTCGACCTACGGCCACGACGCGTTCCTACTGGAGGTCGAGGAGGAGACCCATCTCATCCAGCACTTCCTGAGGACGGCCACCGAGAACGGCCACGGAGCACGCGAAGGGGAGCGAGTGTCCGACGAGATTAGAGCACAGAATCATACTTGACTGGGTCGACCCTGAGTCGACCGTCCTGGAGCTCGGCTGCGGCGGCGGGTCGCTCCTCGCCGCGCTCTCCGCCGAGAAGCGCGTGCGCGCCCAGGGCATCGAGATCGACGCCAAGGCGGTGCTCGAGTGCGTGGAGAAGGGCCTCAGCGTCTTCCAGGAGGACTTCGAGGGCGGCCTCTCAGGGTATCCCGACGGGTCGTTCGACTATCTGATCCTCGACCAGAGTCTGCAGCAGGTGAGGAAGCCCGACCAGATACTGAAGGAGGCTCTGAGGGTGGGCAGGCGGATCATCGTGAACATCCCGAACTTCGCATCCTACTCGGTGAGGATGCAGATCCTCTTCGGAGGCAAGGTCCCGGTGACCCCGGCGCTCCCGCACGAGTGGTACGACACGCCCAACCTCCACTTCCTGTCCATCTCGGACTTCATCGACTACTGCCGGATGAGAGGCTTCGCCATCGAGAGCTCAGCCTTCGTGAGGAAGGACAAGCGGGTGAAGTTCCGCCCGAACCTGATGGCGGACCTCGGGATCTTCCTGATTTCACAACGGGGCCGCCCGCAGACTGGTCAACTCCCTCCCGGCTCGCCTTGACACTGCCACCTTCGATTCTGCCCGCGTCCAGCTAGACCCCTCGTCCGACAGAGCTCAGGTGCAGCTTAAATCCCCAAACCGGGGCGCCATAGGGCAATGAAAGCTCTGGTCTGGAAAGGCCCGTCACTCATGGAGATCGAGGAAAGTCCGAGACCTCTCCCGGGTGCGGGGCAGGTGCTTCTGGCGGTCGAAGACTCGGGGATCTGCGGGTCCGAGATCGGCGCGTTCCTCGGGCACAACGAACTGCGGAGACCCCCGCTCATAATGGGACACGAGTTCTCTGGCGTTGTCGTCGAGGAGGGTCCGGACGTCCCGAAGGAGTGGGATGGCCAGCTCGTCGCGGTGAACCCTATTCTCTCGTGCGGGCAGTGCAGGTCCTGCAGGAAGGGACTTCGCCAGCTCTGCGCCTCCCGGAAGATTATCGGCGTAGACTTCCCAGGGTCGTACGCAGAGTACGTGGCGGTGCCGGTCGGTGCATGCTTCAAGATCAAGGACCCGCTGGTGGGGTCGCTCGTGGAACCGCTCGCCTGCGGAGTGAGGGCGGCTAGCCTGGCTCAGATAGAGGCCGGCGATTCGGTGATGGTCATCGGCGCTGGGACGATTGGACTCATGGCCGCGAGGGTCGCAAAGTCGAAGGGCGCCTCCAGCGTCATGGTCGTGGACACTAACTCGACCCGCCTCCGCTGGGCCTCGAACTGGGGCGCCACCTCAGTGATGAACCCAAAGACAGAGGATGTCCTGGCCCTGGTCAAGGCGTCGTCCTCGGGAGAAGGCGTGGACAGCGTCATCGACGCTGTAGGTTCCTCCCAGACGAGGGCGCAGGCGGTGGCGGCAGTGCGCAGAGGTGGAAGGGCCGTCCTGATTGGGCTGCACGAGAACGCGACCAGCCTCCCGGGCAACGAGATCGTCAGATTCGAGAAGCAGCTTATCGGGTCGTTCTCCTACTCGGACGAGGACTTTCGGCGAGCTGTGGTGCTGGCAGACGGCGGGTTCCTCGAGACCTCGAGCGGCTGGCTCGACATCAGGGGACTGGATACTGGCCAGGCGTCTTTCACAGAGCAGTCGCTTGGGTCGGCCCCGTTCTCGAAGATAATTCTGCGTTCGAGATCCGCTTAGAGTTCCCGCAGGCCGAGCGACTCGATGAACGACTTCGTGTCCTCGAAGGTCGGCTGGCCGCGATAGCTGTGCCTGCTCGGGGGACGGCAGTAGACCCAGGACGACCCCGCCAGGACGGAGAGCAGACGCTGCGAGGCTGACTCCGGGCCCACGTTCATCAGCGTGAAGGGGATCAGGGCTTTCCGATTCAGGGAGAATGCGCACGCCAGCAGCTCGAAGACATCCTCCTTTCGCGGCGTCTGAGAGACCAGCTTGGCGAACTGGCCCCCTCTCCCTGCGACTGCGTGGACTAGCTCGAGGGCGTCGGCCTCTCGGAGGACGCTCTGGGTGTGGCAGGACATGACCACTTCCGCCCCCGCGTCCCTGATCTCGGATGCGAGATCGGACTGCATCCTTACGGCGCCGCGGTCCGTCGAGAACTCGACGGGCCTTCCCCGCGGTCCCGCGCGGACCTGGCCTCCGGTGGCTCTGCGCCTAGCTTCCACCGCCTGCTCCGGCTGGAACATGTCGAGTTCGAAATCCGCCGCTGACGCCCCCAGGGCGACCGCGCGCTTCAACGCGTCCGCCCTCGACTTATCGCTGACCATGGGAAGCTTGGTGTATCCGTAGACTGTCATGAAGTCCGACCTCCGGTAGGTTGCTATGCAGGGCCTCGGCGTCGAATGAAAGATGTCGCCGATGAGGGCCGGGTCGAGCTGAGGGAGGTTGATCTCGAACGAATGGGCCACCGGTTCGAACCTGTCGATTACCCTGAGGCAGCCCTTGACCGACGGTTCGCTCACCACCAGACACATGAACGGCACGTCGAGCCCTGAAAGTTTCAAACGAGACCGTGTGTCCATGATGACAAGGCGGAAGCCATTCGTGAGGGGGTGGAGAGGGACCTCTTAAGCTCGTGAGGGCGCCAGACGGCTGCGATGACCGTCAGAAGTCGACCGGGAACTTTGAGATCTTCTCCGGGCCGTTCTTGGTGACGAGGTAGCAGTCCTCCACCCGCACGCCGCCGATGCCCTTCCTGTACGTCCCCGGCTCTATCACACAGACATCGCCCTCGCCGATAGTGTCTCCCGAGGCGCGGAATATCCACGGCCTCTCCTGTGCGTCGAGGCCGATTCCGTGACCCGAGTGGTGTATCATCCTGTCGTACCCCTCTTCGGTGAGGATCCTGTCCACGGCCTCGTGTATCCCCTTTGCGCGCGACCCCGGGATAAGCATCCGCGCGGCCTTCTCCTTTGCTCTTATCACCGTCCCGTGCGCCCGCGCCTGTTTCGGGCTCGGCTTACCCACGACGAAGGTCCTCGCCAGGTCGGACCAGTAGCCGCCGGACGCCGCTTGAAGGTCCAGCACGACCGTGTCCCCCTCTCTCAGCTTCCGCGCGGTCGCCGGACCCCCGACCTCCAGCGATCTCTCGCCCGAAACCACGTCGCCAGTCACCCACCCGTAGGGTCCGAACTTCTCAAAGGCGGCGTAGTTCATCTCTCGGTATAGATCGAGCTCGGACCTCCCTGGCCGGACGTTCTCCTTCGCGATGCCGAAAGCGAAGTCTATCATGCGTGTCGCCTCCCTCAGGTGCGAGATTTCGTCGCTACCCTTGCTCCGTCGCATCTCCATGAGAATCTCGGAGACTCCGACTATGGCTGAAGTCGGATACGACCTCTCGACGGCGCTCCGGTACCCCGCGGCCAGGTTCCAGTCCTCTATACCTATCCTCTCGGGCCTCCCCGTCGTGGCGAATCCGAGCCATCGGCCGATCTCCTTCCAAAGGTCCGGGGCGTAGGCGACCATGCGCACGTCTAGGTCGTAGTCGGGGTAGGTGGAGATGCCTCCGTCGAACCCTCCGGTTAGCGGGAACTTCTCGCCGGTAAACGGGTTCCCTGTCTCGGACGATCCGAGGAACAACGAACTGGCGCCGTCGGCGGACACGGCCAGGAACGAGGTCGAGCGCTGGCCCTTATTCAGGGTCGTGTACATGTCCATATTGGTCGGCAGACCCGTCAGGTAGAAGATGTGCCGAGGGTTCGAGATCAGCGCCAGACCCACGCCTTTCTTTCGCAGCGTCCTAGAGAAATCGAGCCTCCTGCCTTCCGGCGTGTCCCTTTTGGGCATGGTCTTCACCTCGGCGAGGTTTGGGATAAAGCCCTTTGGCCGAGGCGGGGAGGTTCTCAGCTGCGCGGACCCGTCGGTGGCTTTGCCCCCTCTGCGCGCGTCCGCGCCTCTCTGCCGCGGAATATGGAGAGGAGCAGGGCCACAGCGAGGAGGGCGACGGATGCCATGAGTGCCGAGTGCATCCCCTGGATGAACGCCGCCGAGAGGGTCCCCGAGATCTTGCCGACGCCCAGGAAGATGGAGAATGCCATCTGGCGGGAGATGGAGAGGGAGGCGATCATGAGTGCCATCGCGAAGCTGCTGACCATCCCGATGTTCGAGAACGTCCGGAGCAGGCCCGAGGCTACGCCGTAGGCGTTCCGCGGCGCGCTGGCCATGACCGCACTGTTGTTGGCGGGGAAGAAGGAGCTCGAACCGGCCCCCGAGACGACCGATCCTAGGATGACCACGTCAAGAGAGGAGTTGAGCGCGAGAGTGGAGTAGACCAAGATGCCGAGGATCTGGAGGGTGAGACCGATCGACGCCACCACCCGGGCGCCGAACTTGTCTGCGGACCTACCTGCGAAGGGCGCGATGATGGCGCCCAGGACGTAACCCGGGACCAGGAGCAGAGACGCGTTGAAGGGTGATAGCCCCCGAGGCCCCTGGAGGTACATTATCACCAGGAAGAGCACCGCGAAGCTCGCTAGGGCCTGGAAGAAGGCGGCGAAGACGGACGCGGTGAGGACGCGCTGACGGAGGAGCCCGAAGTCGATCATGGGCGAGGTCGCGCGGTTCTCGTAGAGCACGAACCCCGCTACCGTGGCGAACCCGACGACCAGCTCGGCCGCGTACATCGTCGACCATCCCGACCCTGTGATGTTGGTGAGCCCGAGCAGCACGAGGAAGAGGCCGGCTCCGAGCAGGCCCATCCCGACGAAGTCGATCTTCGCCTTTATCTTCGGTGACCGCTCCTTCAGCACGTAGAACCCCACGGCCGTGGCCACTATCCCGATTGGCAGGTTGATGAAGAAGATGTACCGCCAGTTGAGGAACGTGACGAAGGCGCCCCCCACCAGTATGCCGAGGATGGCCCCGACGGACCAGCCGACCCCGGTGAATCCGTACGCCTTGCCCCGCTCGTTCGCGGGAAAAGTGTCGGCTATCACCGCCCCGCTGTTCGAGGATATCAGGGCCCCGCCGGCGCCCTGGATGACCCGACACGCTATCAGCTCAGGTCCTGTCGCGGAGATTCCTGACAGGAGGGAGCCGAAGGTGAAGACGGCGAATCCCAGGTTGTACATCCTCGCCCTCCCGTACATGTCGCCGAGCCTGCCGACCTGGGTGCCGAAGATCGTGATCACGAGGAGGTAGGACATTATCACCCAGATCATGCTGACGATGTCAGAGTGGAGGTCCTGCATCATCACCGGAAGCCCGAGCACGACGGCGGTCGTGTCGATGGCGCTCATCATCACCCCGGTCATCACGATCGCGAGCACCATGGCGCGATAGCGCCCGTCGGCTGCCTGGGTGGTCATGTCAAGCACTTCGGCGTCTACGTCTGCGCGGTCTTGGTTCCCTTCGGGACGTAGTCGAAGAACTTCTCTACGGTCTTCCCGGATGTCCATTCAGACCTGAGTCTGGTTCGCTTCTCGACCCTGCGCATCTCAGAGAGCAGATTGCGGTTCAGGTCCCGGGCGCTCTCTCCCTCGAGCTCGCCCTTTACCTCAAACTCTCCGTCGACGGACGTTATCTTGCAGCGCTCACCAACCACCCGCTCGAGGACCCGCTTGACCGCAGGCGGGTTGTTGCTGCTCACGCGCGCTGAAAGTCCGAACTTCTTTCCCACCGGGGCCATCGCCCCCAGCGAGCCGCTGTTCTATTAATAGATGGCAGCTCGCAGCGTGGACTGGTCTCCCCTTACGACCGTCCGCGGCGTCGCTCAGGGCTCTGCCCGAAGGTCTTCCGGCTCCAGGGGAGTCTTCCGCAACCGCCTCCCGAGGAGCTTCTCTATCGACCTGACCAGCGCTGGGGGGACGCCCACCGTAGGCGCCTCGCCCACCCCCTTGACCTTCTGAGGAAGCGAGGCCGGCTGCACGACAGTGATCACCTTCACGGAGGGCATCAAGACGGAGTGGATTGGGCCGGCGTCCGCCAGCGCCCCCACCAGCGGCTGGCCGTCCTTGCTGTAGGCCGACGTCTCGTAGAGGACCTGGCCGATCCCCTGCGCCGATCCGCCGATGATCTGGCTCTGGACCATGTACGGACTGAGGATGCGCCCGGCGTCGTAGTATGCTATGCACTCCTCCGCCCTTGCCTCCCCTGTCTCCCTGTCGAGCGATGCCCTCACGAGGTTGGCGCCGAAGGAGTTGGCCTGCTCTGTCTCGCGGTGGAAGACCGTGACGTCGAACTCGTGCTTCAGCAAATCGTCAGGGGTGTGGTCGCCCAGCTTCAGCTGCGCCTGCTCCCTTATCCTCGCCGCGGCCTCGACGAGGGCGCCGGTAGCGACGATCGCGGTCCTGCTCCCCCAGCTCCCTATTCCCTGGTCGAGCTCGTCGGTGTCCCCCGGTTGGAGCTCCACGGCTTCCTTCGGGACGCCGAGCTCCTCGGAGAGGATCACCTTCGGAATGACCTCGAAGTCCTGACCTCCCTCGCTGCCTCCCAGCCAGACCTTCACCCTCCCTCCCTTTATCGCGATCCTGCAGGACTCGCCCGGCTGCACGGCCGACGAGAGCACGAAGCTGGAGAATCCGACATTCGCTTCGGCGCGACTCGCGTAGCCGAGCTCTTTCACGGCCGCCTTCAGGAAAGGCTCGAACGCATCGATCTTCAGACCGAGCGGGGAGACGAACGGTTTCGGGCTCACGTTTCTCATCCTCACCTCGACGGGGTCGAGCTTCAGCTCGTCCGCGAGCAAGTCCATCATCCTCTCGTAGAAGAACGCGACCTCGGGCCTCCCCTGTCCCCTATAGGGCCCGTAGGGTGCCTTGTTGGTGTAGACCGACGCGGCGGTCACGAAGGCCCTCTCGATGGCGTAAGGACCGGTGAGCTGCGAGCTCATGAACCTTGGGGCGAAGACGGCGATGCCCTGGGCGAAGGCGCCGCTGTCGATCAGGAAGTCCCCCTTCAGCCCGAGGACGCGACCGCTCCGGTCCGCATAGAGCTTCACCTTCCCCCTCGCCCCTCTGCCCTGGCCCGTGACCTGGAGGTGCTCCGACCTGGTCTCTATCCACTTTACGGGGAGACGAGTCTTCATCGAGACGTAACAGGCGGCCGCATACTCCGGATAGAAGCCGCTCTTGCACCCGAAGGCCCCTCCAGTGTCGACCTGGATGACCCTCACAGACTCCCGCGGGAGCTTCATGGCGCTGCATATGCCGCCCTTCCACGAATGGACGGACTGGGTCGAGGCCCAGACGGTGAGCCTCGAGCCGTCATAGTGGGCGACGAGCCCTCTGGTCTCCATCGGGTTGGGGCAGATCCTCTCGTTGACGAACTCGTCCTCGAGGATGACGGGTGCCGGGATATCGAAATCCGCGCCCGACTGGACGCTGTTCACGATGTTCGTCTTCATGCCGGGGTGGATTGGCTCGAAGGACGACGCCCGCTCCGGGTCTACCAGTGGACTGAGGGGGTCGTAGTCCACCTCCACCTCTTCCACAAGGTCCTCGGCCCTGTACGGGTCAGCGTCGTAGACTGCGGCGACGGGCTGGCCCACGTAGCTGACGTATTCTGAGGCGAGCGCGGGGAACGGCGCAGTCGGAGGGCCGCCTCCCCAAGCTCCCTCTCCGACGGCAGTCAGGTTAGCCTTGAACTCCGAACCGCCTATCCCTCCTCTCAACTTCGTGATTCTGGCCCTCGCGTGCGGGCTCCTGACGAGCTTCAGGTGGAGCATCCCCTCGATTCGGAGGTCCTCGATGAACCTCCCCCTGCCGGCGACGAATCGGGAACCTTCCGGCAGTCCTGGCGTCCCGCCAAGAGTCTGAGTTGCCGTGGTTCGAGTGGTTCTCTTGCTCAAATCCGTCTTCCTCCGGGAGCCGCCTTCTACTTAAGGAGGGACACGATTCCTCGTATTGAGACCAGTCCGAGCCCTCCAGTTATTCCGGCGAGGGAAGATCATTCCTCCGCCCAAGGCGGGAGTCGCCCCTCCCAAGAATCCGACTTCAAACCGATTTTTCGGGAGGCGTCGTCGTAGCCGCGGCAGCGGCCCGCGAGCGGGAGCGCGAACGCCTGACCGAGTACTCTGCGATGCCGAGGTTCAAGAGCAGGAATGCCCCCGAGAGGATCTTGTGGACCACGCCGCTCCACGACCAATATCCGACCACAAAGAGCGGCAGGTACTCTACGAAGAACAGGCCGAAGAATATCGGAGCAGCGACCGTAAGGTAAAGGTTGGCATCGGACCTAGGAGGTCGCTGCGGCTTCAGTTCCTCTGCGTCGGGGGCGCTGGCCAATCCTCTCGCGTGAGGAGGGGCCGAGATATAACCAGGACGATGAAACTGCGGGCCCATCAAGACGGTGCCCGCGGCCGTCTCCCTGGGCCAGTACGGTTGAGCTCGAGGCAGAGCAGGTAGACCGCGATAACAGCCAAGCAACCGCCGATGGCGACGTCGACGATCCGCACCAGCGCGAACCGCCAGTCCCCGGGATAGATTATGTCCAGAAGTATGATCAAGAACGGGGTGACGAGTGCCTGGAAGAGCACCTGATTCACGAACCTGGTGGCGTTCATCGCGAAGGTGAACAGGAAGAGCAGCACGATGAGGACGTCGACACCACTAACCCCCAGAGTCACGACCGCCGCGATCACTGCGCCGACGGCCGTCCCAACGACGATGGTGACGGTGGAATTGACCGTGGGTCCGAGGCCGGCCCTTATCGAGATTATCACCGTGATCATGATCCAGATGTCCCTAGGAAGGCTCAGTGACAGGCCTATTGCTAGGCCGATGGCCGCGGCCACCGCGGTAACCAGCGATTGGCGGAAGACCTCCGAGTGCACTGACATGTCGCTGAAGAAGGGATGGAGGTGTCGCAGATCGTGCGTCATCCCCCGGGTTCCCATCACTCCGTCGGTGGGAGTTCGCCCCCACCGCTGGATAGCGACCCCGCAGAATGCCCAGAGGTCCCCAGCCATGGAAGTCCAGAACCTCTCGGTCGCGCCCGAGACCGAGGCTCCCGGCAGCCCCACCCCCACGACGAAGACGAGGGACGTGATTATCGCCACCTGGGCCCAGGATGTGTAGGTCTTCATCATCAGGAAGACGAAGACTCCGAGCCCGACAACGGGGATTGCGAGGAGCCCGGTGGAACCTGTGAGGGTCCCGAGGGCGAACGCCGATGGCTCGATCAGGCATGCTGCGGCGAGTATCTTCAGCCGGGTGGCGTTTGGACCGCCCCCCTCTGTGCTCGTCAGGAAGTTAGCCCCTATGGTCGCGAAGAGTCCCTGAAAGAGGAAGCCTGTCGCCACGCCGACTAGCGCGGGGGTGATTACGAAGGCTGCGGCCCTGAGGCCGGTCAGGTTGTCAAGGCGCGACAGGTCCACTCGGGTGATGTCGTGGAGCAGCTCCCTCCTCCAGCGGGTCGCGTCCCGCGCGGGCTCGCCCATGAAGCAGACTCTAACAACCTTCCAGTTATTAATCGAACCACTCGTCTGTCCGCCCTTCCGTCAGGCTTCGGGTCGTCGGCCCGTTGGGACCGTCGGTTGTGGGTTCTAGGCTCTGCCTTCCGCGACCAGCTCGATCTTGACGAAGATTCCGTTCTCCAGGCCGGTCTGGATGACCGTCCTTGCAGGTGGGTTTGCTCCGAAGAACTCGTTCCAGATCGGGTTGAGGTACTGCTCGCAGTCCGGCATGTACGCGAGGTACACCGTCGCCTTCACGACCGTATCGAGGCCTGCCCCAGCCTCCTCCAGGGTCGCCTGCAGCTTCCTCATGATGTCCCTGATCTGCATTGGAACGTCTCCGGCCTTTCCAGACACACCTCCGGTGTAGACCGTGGTGCCTATCTTCCTGAAGTCTGCAACCTTTGGCTGGTTCAACCCATCGCATCTCCGCAGGTTCCTACTCAAAAGTGTATGCGTGCCGGCGGCGTAGTCCCATAACTACGTTTTACCCGTTTGTCAGCCTCTCTTGTCTTTGGCACTCATGGGCTGTCCTTCTCGATGCAATCGCTTGAGGTCAAGTGAGCAAAGGAAGTTATCTGGTCTACGAGCGAGCTTCAAGGGATGAGGAGAGGCTCTTCTTCGACACCGCCAAGGAGGTCGTGAACGAGATTGAGGAGCCGAGGAACTGGAAGGAGCGAGATCCGAACAGGCATCCGGGAGGGAGGCCGTTCGCCTATCCCTTCAGGACCATGCTCCTGATACTCTTGCTCATGGTCTATCATCGGAAGGAGTACCGGGAGATGGAGGCCCACCTGAACAACAACCCACATCTCCTGAAGGAGCTGGGGCTGAAGAGGTCTCCAGGAAAGTCTACGATGCAGAGGGCGTGCGCAAAGATACCCATCAACACCCTGGTAAGGGTGAACGACGCCGTCACGGCCAGGTTCAAAAAAAGCTAGGCCCCTCCAGAAAGAAGCACGTAGCGATAGACTCCTCCGGGCTGGGGATACGGAGGAGGAGCGTCTGGTACACAATCAGGACTCACTCGCATCCATCGAAGAGGAGAGACTTCCGAAAGCTACACCTTGCCAGCGAGTGCAGGCACAAGGAGAAGCCGATCTACTCCTGGACCCTCACCTCGGCTCTCAGACACGATTCTCCCCGGTTCAGGACACTCCTGAAGAGGGTGCACGGAAGGATAGGTGACGTATGCGGTGACAAGGCGTACTCCTGCAGGGAGAACGTGAGGGAGGTCGCATCTCGTGGAGGACGACCGTTCCTGATGCCGAAGAAGAACGCGTCAAGCAAGGCAAGAGGGTGCCAGCCATGGAAGGATATGATGAGCTACCGAGCGAAGCACCCAGTGAAGTTCAAGAACAGATACCACAAGAGGAGCAACGCAGAATCTACGAACGCGTCACTCAAGGGGAAGTACGGAGAATTCCTTTACAGCAGGGCGTGGCACACGCAGAAGAGAGAAGCGGGCCTGAAGGTCGTAACCTACAACATCAGGCAGCTCATACGATACAGGATAAGACAGGAGGTAGAGATATGGGACTGAGCCCGTGCCGGCAGGCTTCGTCTGGCTCGACGCACGACCGGCCGGCGGCCCATTCCGCCGAGCGAAGCTTATCTCTCGGCGATGGGGACGGTTCGTCCCTTGAAGGAGACGAAGAAGGGGAGGTTCGCGTTCGTCGTGCAGAAGCACAGGGCGACTTCGCTCCACTACGATTTCCGGCTCGAGATAGGAGGTGTGATGCCCTCCTGGTCCATCCCCAAGGGGCCGTCTCTTGACAGCGGGGTGAAGCGGCTGGCCATGCCGACGGGCGGCCACGACATGGAGTATCGGCACTTCGAGGGCGTGCTCCCTCCCGGGTACGGGGCGGGACCCGTGATGATCTGGGACGAAGGGACCTACAACCCGGAGGTCGAGGTGAGCAAGGGGATTAGGAGAGAGGTAACCGATGGAAAGGAGGCCGAAGAGGTCTCGGCCAAGAGCCTCAAGGAAGGGAACGTGAAGTTCACGCTCTACGGGAAGAAGCTTCACGGTTCCTTCGCCCTCGTGCGGACGAAGGGGTTCGGCGGCAAGGAATCCTGGCTGCTGATCAAGCACAAGGACGAGCACTGCGTGCCAGGCTACGATGCCAAGGACTATGAGCGTTCAGCGGTGAGCCGGCGCACCATCGACGAGATAGCCGCAGAAAAGAACTCGAACATAGAATCCTTCAGGTAAAGCTCTCGAAAGGAAAGATTCGTCTAGGCTTGCTGAGGAAATCCCTCGATTACATCAAAAGAAGCCAGTGGCATTGTCAAGGCTCCCCACTAGCGAGTCGGGTTCGTCTTAGAGAGCCCGTGGTATACAACCTGCGGTTGGCATCTTAGTTATATAGGAATATAACATATGTGTTGACAATGGCCGATAGCAACCAGTCCGCGGGGCAGTCTAAAACCCCTAATCGTAGGACGTTCCTAAAGGTCGGCGCCGGCGTTGTCGCAGGTGCCGCAGTAGTAGGCGTCGCAAGCGTCGCATACTACAACAATGTGTTAGGAAACAACAGCAGCAGCTCAAGCAGCGCAGTCGGTTCGCTGCAGAACCAGCTCTCCTCAACCCAGGAACAGCTCACTTCTACGCAGGACCAGCTAAACTCGACCGCTTCGCAGTTGAGCTCGGCGCAGGGGCAGGTCTCCTCGCTGAACAACCAGCTGAATTCTACCCAGGCACAGCTCACCAGCGCCAACTCCCAGCTGAGCGGCGTGAACACCCAGCTCACGAGCGCAAACTCGCAGCTCACGGCGACCCAGCAGGCGCTGACGAGCGCGAACGGGCAGATTACCTCGCTCAACGGCAAGGTGGGGTCGTTGACGAGCCAGGTCAGCGCGAACGCGAGCACCATCTCCGCGTACTCGGGGAATGCCGACGGCGTGGTCACCCTGGGCCTCCAGGAGGCAGCGGTCGTCACCGCGCTCGCCAACACGATCATCCCCTTGGACTCGAACGGCCCCGGGGCCGTCGAAGCGGGCGCCCTCTACTTCATCGACCGCCAGCTCAACGGCGACTACGGGAACAACGGGAGGATGTTCAACACCGGCCCGTTCATAATGCCACAGACGGCGGGGCCTCTTACCGTCGATTCCGTCGTCGGGCCGATTACGTACAGCGCCGGGACGGTGAACGCGAACATCACGTGGTCCGCCGGCCAGGAGTATCAATACGGCATGAGCCTCAGGAACTTCTGGCGATACGGTATCCTGGCCCTCGAGTCCTACGCCAACTCCGCCTACGGCGGGAACTATGAGAGCCTCTCCGCCGCGAACCAGATCGCGTGCCTCCAGGACCTCTTCAACAACAAGCCCACCGCCGCGACGTTCAACGAGATAATCCCCAGCGACTTCGCCAACGAGGTCTTCTTCATGACGTGGGCCAGCTACACCAGCGATCCGGTATATGGAGGGAACAGAGGGATGGCGGGCTGGACGTACACCGCCTCGCCTGGTCTGAACAACGGCAACTTCTACGGCGAAGGCATGACGACAAAGGAGTTGATGGTCGCCACGACGCCCACGATACTGAAGCCGGTCAGCCTGGCCCAGTTCCAGCAGTCGCAGAACGTTCCTGGAGTCCTCGGAGGGAGCAGCTAGAGATGTCAACCGTAATCACGCATCCGTCGGTGGACGTCTGCGTCATAGGAATGGGCTGCATGGGCGGGAACGTCTCACAGCTCGTCAGCCTGGCGGCCAAGGGCTACAAAGTGGTCGGCCTAGAGAAAGGACCGTACTGGAACTACCAGACCGACTGGCCCATAACCAAGTACGACGAGTACGGCATCCAGATCATGAGGAAGAACGACAGCCCCCTCCAGCAAACCACCGTGACCATCAGGAACAACGTGAACCAGTTCGCGCTCCCCATAAGGCGGAACACCAACGGGCAGGCGACTTCCTCCGGCTATGGTGTGGGCGGCGCAAACCAGCACTATGGAGCCCAGTTCGGCAGATATGCACCGTGGACATACGCCATAAATTCGAACACGATAAGCAAGTACGGCCAAGCCTACCTGACTGCGGCCAATCCCAACGACGACACGCTGGATTTCCCGGTTACGTACGACGACTATCTGCCCTACTACCAGGCCTTCGAGGCGGTCTGGGGCGTCTCGGGCACGAATCAAGAACCGAACTGTCCCTCATCCACCTTCCCGATGCCCGCTCATCCGCAGACGGCGGTCGCGGCGGCCTTCCAAAGCGCGGCGGAGTCCCTCGGCATAAACAACTGGCCCGCGCCTTCCGCCATAGCTTCGGAGCCCTACACCAACTCCCTCGGCCTCAACATCAACGCCTGCGTATACGACGGCTGGTGCTCGTGCACGAGCTATCCGTGCGAGACGGGCGCCAAGGCCAGTTCTGCGACGAGGACGGTCCCAGCCGCCATTAAGGGAGGGAACTTCGACCTGAGGACGAACTCCTACCTGTTCAGGATCGACACGGACAGCAACACCGGCCTCGCCACAC
>Ga0224557_1001668_pt1 | contig 20811 bp, 25 predicted proteins | sample 714S31014metaG_FD_180677 | JGI IMG/M metagenome (GOLD analysis project Ga0224557, IMG submission 180677) | Peat soil microbial communities from Stordalen Mire, Sweden - 717 S3 10-14 | ecosystem: Environmental > Terrestrial > Soil > Wetlands > Peat | place: Sweden: Norrbotten County, Stordalen...
TTTCAGTAAAATATTCTATTTTATTATTGCCGTTGTCCACAACATATATAATATTTCCTGTCTTAAGTATGCCCATCGGCAGGTTCAACCCGCTGCCGAAAGATGCTGTTTTTGAATAAACTGCGCCGCCGCCGTCATATCTGTATACAAGATTAGCGTCGGTTGTTATATAAACAGTCGACCCGTCAGGAGTTACATAAAGCCCCCGCGGCAGCCCTATGTCATCGGCAGGCTGGTTAACTACGGCGATAAGCGTTGCGTTTACCCCGTCAAACCATATTTTCTGTACCCGCCCGTTGTTAAAATCCGCGACATACAGATAACCCTGGGAATCGGTAACAATGGAATTTATATAATTAAACTGCACGTTTCCTGCCCCTGCCGAACCGAAAACACCCGCTGGAACCGGCTGGCTGCCCGGAACATATGAATATAACTGTATACGGTTATTCCCCGAATCAGCCGCATAAATATAATGGCGTATAGTATCAACAGCGACACCCATTGGATAGGAAAACCCGCCCGACTGGTCCGGCAGGTTCTGCCCCATCTGGAAACACCCCGGTGTCGGCAAGCATGTAAATGTAGCTGTCGGCATGGGTGTAAGCGGCGTCAAAGTAGGCGTCGGGAAAGGCTTAAAATAAATCATCATCCTTGCCCTGTCAAGATCCGTAATATACAGATTGTCCTGATTGTCAAATACGGCGGAATAACTCATTGAACTGAAATCATTCAGCATTGAAACAGGCAGATCCCCGCCGGAAGGATTGCTGAAGGCCACCGGGAACCTGTTGCCTGTGTAACCGTTCTGCCCGGCAACCATTATCCGGTCATCGGAAGTAAATGCCGGTTCAAACGGGGCGCATTCGGCTATCGGCGGGCTTCCGGCAGGAACACATGACTGGGCAATATTAAAATTCCCGCCTGTCGCAAAAACACCCGTAGCGGCAATGCCATAAAGGCATGTTGCCGGGTTAGCCGGAAGCTGGGCCGCTGTCCACCTCAGCATTCTCCAGTTGCCCGCGGTTTCCAGTGAAGCGTCCGATACATACAGATTGCCGTGATGGTCCATTTCAACAGAGCCGGGATTACATAGAGTTGAAGCGTTCGGAGATCCTCCCTGATTGCATGCCGTCCCGGTATAACTTACCTGTCCGAGAATAATATCAACAACAGGAGCCGTCAGCGGATTTTTCACCCTTAAAACCCTGCTGTTGGTGTTATCCGCAATCCACAGGTACGCTCCTGCAGGGTCCGGATAAATTCCCGCTATTGTCGGTATTGTCACACTCCCGCCCCCGAGGACAGGAAGTGTGTTTGCCACCTTGGTCACAGGAACAGCATAAGGCGTTAAAGGAAGGTTATAAACCTGGACATCATAAGCTGTCTGCTCATAGGCGATTGCCCATAGATGCTGCGGCGCTGTCATGTTATCTGTTCTTACACGGCCAAAAATAGTCGTTCCCATCTGAAAAACATTTGAAGCCGTCACTCCGGCATACCCGTCAGGCGCCTGCCCGTTGATGATACCCTGCACTCCGCCAGCCGGAATGTCCCAATACATGATGCGGTAATCATCTGAAGCCACAATCTGCTGCGGCGACATGTTCTGCCCGACCGCCACGCCGACGCCTTCCTCCAGATTTGCGGACCCTATCTGGTTTTTCATTCCAAACTGGCTCGGTTTGAAAACATCCACGTCAGCCGACCATGCCTGTCCCGCCGGCAGAGCTGTTATATTAGGTACCCCGGCCGGAAAACGGTAAAGGTCGTGCATATTTGAGTGGGCGCAGACAAATATATTCCCGTCTTTGTCAACCGAAGCCGCCACGGGGCCGAACATGAACCACGAAGCTCCGGTTGCTCCCGCAGGATAAATATACTTAAAATCAAGCCCATTGCCCCAGGTTGCGTTTGTCGACTGTGCGGTTGAAAGCTGGTTTTGTAGCAGGACCTTTTGGGCCACGGCTGTCGGAGGGTCGGTAACGCAGTTCACGCTGTACATCACAACCTGGTTATAAAGCGTTTCCGTGACCCACAGGTTTCCCTGCGCGTCGATATCAATTGAATACGGTGTGGCTACGCCCGAAGAAATCACCATACTTGCGGACATTCCACTGGAATATTGCGGTATGCCGGCCGTCACTGACACTGGTTTATATATAAGCACCCTTCCTGTGGTGCTCCCGTTTACTGCCAGGTCGCTTACAAAAACATCTCCCGATGTATCCACGCGCACCGCGACGGGACTGTTTAAATGGTTCAGGTCAGATACATCCAGAGCAGCTGTAACAGTATTAAAATTTGCCTGGCCCAGAACAATATCCGCCTCCTGAAGCGGAACTCCCGGATTTGGAGCGTTTGGATTCGGGAAACGCAAAACGCGGTTATTCTGCGAGTCGGCGACCCATAGATTTCCAAGTGAATCGACAGCCGCGCCGCAGATGGAGCCGAAGCTGAGCGTGCTGTTATTGGGAGCCGAATATCCCTGGTTTGCGTTTATGCCGGTAAAATCACTCTGTCCCCATACGTATGATGCCGCCGGCCCGGCAGCTCCGGGAACAAGGCTGTTGCTTTCAAAACGAAGGACACGGTTATTCCAGGTATCCGGGACGTACAGATTTCCCTGCTGGTCCACCGCCATATTTGAATATGATCCGCCTTCCCATGGAGAGCACTGTGTCTGGAGCATGCCGCAGAGAGTGGCTGCGCCTGCCAGGGTGAAAGAAGGATAATTCTGGACATTGTTGTCACGGTTGCATGCGCAGTGTGTAAAATCAGGCTGGCCTATTACCATGTCCGCACCCATTGGCACCGCGGTTGGATCCGACCCAAGGCACAGGTCGACTCCAAGCTGGCCGCCAAGTTTTGTAAGGGCGATTCTTATATCGCTGAATCCAAGCACGCGGCTGTTTCCGCCGTCCCACAAATATAAGCGCTGCGGATTTGAATACCTGTCCACAAGGACTCCGCCGACATTAAAAACATTGCGGTTTGTTCCCATGTTAGGTTTCAATTCCCCGAATCCGGAATCAGGAATGGAGCCGTCAGTCTGGCCGAGTATCCTGTCGGCCCACAGGTCGCCCGGAGTGCCGCGCGGAGGTACTGGAAAAATATATACGGCAAAAAGCAAGAAAAATATAAAAGCACAAAACATTTTAACTTTTCCCACTGAATACACCCCGCAAGCTTATCTTAATCACTTTATTTAAAAATATTTGACTTATAACTTTATACAACTACGACAGATTTTCAGACATAAAAGTTTCATAATTATATTTTAGCTTCAACCGGTGTAATTTATGAGCCTCTAAAAAATGGTTTTGCTTTTCCGGCAAAACCGGATTTTGGGGTTCCGCCATAAGATCCGCTCTTTAATACCCTGAATTGCCATATTATTATATTATACTTTAGCCCTTTTTTCATCCGTTTTCCTGAATTTAATATAACGCTGCAAAATTAAAACATTTTTTGCATTTTTTCTTAAATAGTGTTATACTATTCACCATGATAAATGAAAATATGAATTTTTCGGGTTTAGATATTGCTCCGGGGCTTCTGGATATAATTGCGAAACTTCAGTTCACAATCCCCACGCCGATACAGCAAAAGGCCATTCCCATAGGCGTGGCAGGACAGGACATCATTGGAATTGCCCAGACCGGCACCGGCAAGACGCTCGCGTTTGGCATACCCATGGTGCAGAGGCTCTCACAGTCCGACACAAAAGGGCTCATTGTCGTCCCCACAAGGGAGCTTGCCTTTCAGGTAAACGAAACAATGACAAAACTGGCCCCTGCTTTCAGGATAAAAACCGTGCTTTTAATGGGCGGCGACAGCATGGGAAAGCAGATTGCCAGCCTGAGGACGAACCCAAGGATTATAATCGCCACCCCCGGCAGGCTCATAGACCATATGCACCGCCGTACGGTAAGGCTCAACAACGTGAATATCCTGGTCCTTGACGAGGCAGACAGGATGCTGGACATGGGTTTTCTTCCGCAGATAAACGAAATTCTTGAATCTGTTCCGAAAGAAAGGCAGACAATGCTTTTTTCGGCCACAATGCCGGCCGATATAGTAAGGATAGCCGACCGTCACATGAAACTTCCCGTGCGTACCGAGATTGCGCCGCAGGGAACCGCTGCGGAACTTGTATCGCAGGAAATATTCGTGGTGCGCGGCGAATTAAAAACAACCATACTGCTCGAAATACTCAAACAATATACAGGTTCGGTGCTTCTTTTTACCCGCACAAAACGCGGGGCCGCAAGGGTAACCGCGAGTCTCAGGGGGCAGAACCTGTCGGCATCAGAGATACACTCGGACCGTTCCATGGGCCAGAGAAAAGACGCGCTTCAGGGTTTTAAGACCGGAAAGTACCGCATACTTGTGGCAACCGACATAGCTGCGCGCGGCATAGACGTTGATGGCATTGAACTTGTGATAAATTACGACCTGCCGGATGATCCCTCAAATTACGTACACCGCATCGGAAGGACCGGCAGGGCCGGAAGAAAGGGCCACGCAATATCGCTGGCCACGCCCGATCAGGCAAGCGAAGTAAAATCAATCGAAAAAATAATCAGGTCCACTATACCGGTTTCAAGCCATCCTGTTGTCAAAACCGAACAATTCTCCGGTTCCGGCGCGCCAAAACTTGTGTTTTCAAGCGCAAAATTCTTCCGCGGCGGAAGAATGAGGAAATGGAAATAAAAATCCGCGGGCTCGCACCCGCGGTGTTTGCAGCCGCAAAATAAAAATTCCGGCCTGAAAATCCTTAAATCCGTGACTCAATTTTCTGGGATACGTCTTCCATCTTTTCTATTATCACTCCGTGTTTTTCCGCCAGGTCATTAATTACCCCGTGGACGGAATCCGGTCCGTTCTTTGCCCTTTCGGAGAGAAGCTTTCTCATGAATTTGCTCATGTCAAGATTCTCCTCGGCCGCGTACTTTTTAACTAGAGCGGCTTCTTCCGGATTGCAGCGCACCAGTATTGAATAAAGTTTTTGCTGTGACTTCGGGACTTTTCTCATAATTTACCCTCGTTTTTTTTCTTTATTGTTGCGCCTGCCGCCGTTTTTGTCAATGACCGAAACCGTCATTTTTATCCGCGGTTTCCGGCCCGGTATTTTTATTGTCTTTACATCCCCTCCATTATATAATCAGTTCCTGTACCGAGGAGGAACTATGAAGAAAATTCTTGCAGTTTTTCTTTTGTTATTTGCGCCGTCATTTTCCTTCTGCGTTATAATAGAGCCAGCTATTTCGTGCGGTATGCAGTTTTCCAGCCCGATCGAGGATTATGGCATCATGATATCCGACGGCAGCAATATTTTTTCCCTTGAGGGTTACAGAAATTACGAGGCCGCGGCGGGATTTAAGGTGGGCTGGTCCGAATCAACGATCTCTCCCTCCATGGGCGGAGGGCTGTTTTTTGACTTTTCCGACGACCTTTTGTGTTCTCTTAGATGTTCATACATCCCGGGTTTTTCATATTCCGCCGAATTTGACGACACATTCAACCATATAACGTTCCTTCAGAAAGCCTCCGTCGGCCTTTTCACCGCGGCGCCGGGGCTGACCCTGCGGTACACCGTAAATGACAGCCTTGCTTTTTTTGTACGCGCCGAATTCCCCGGTGTGGCCGTGCAGAATATATCCTTCTCCTATAAAGAAGTCCTTTCAAACGGCGACGTGATCCATGATTCAACGGATTCCGAATCTGAATATGAATATTACTACTCCGCCGGCATCGGTGTCAGATACTGCTTCGGCCCCATGTTCAATCTCTCGGCTGAGGCCGGTTATTCAAGCGCCGCCCGGAGTGTGGGGCTGACAATTGACGCCGCTTTTAACCCCGGAGGTTATGTAAAGAAGGAGCCTTTCGCGGGAAAAGCAGGGCAGTCTTACGCGGGGATGGTAAAATGAAAGGCGGTTCCGCCGGAACCGCTAACCCTGAAATGCCTCCAATAAAATCCCTTTTTCCCCTTTTTTTTAGGGGATCCGGCGGGCTGATATAAGGGTTTGGGAGGGGTGGGTTGGAAAGCCCGCCGGATTTGTTTCCTAATTCAAAAATTAGACGCATACGCGGAACGAAAAGTTCAATTTTTTTTATCCCGCGTCTTTTCCCCCCATGCCGGTTCTTTATCTATTGACACATTCGGCTTTTTCCCCTATAATTACTTTCGATTTTTTATAATCATATTTAACTATAAAACGGAGAGAAAAATGCCAAAACGTACATTTCAGCCCCATAAAAAGAAAAGGGCAAGGAAACACGGATTTTTAAAAAGGATGGGCACAAAAAACGGCCGCAAAGTGTTGTCTTCAAGGCGCAGGAAGGGCCGCAAGGAATTAACAAGGGTTTAACGGCGTTTTAGCAAGGAGAATACCCCTATCAGGAAACAGAATCCAAGCGCAAGTGCGATACGGTTTATTTTAAATAACGGTATAAAAAGCGGCGACAGTTATTTTTCCGTTTATCTTTTGCGCAGCGACAGAAAAAAACACAACCTTTATACTGCAAACATAGCTAAAAAAAGGGTGAAGCTCAGCGTCGGGCGCAACCGTTATAAGCGCTGGATGAGGGCGAGTTACCATAAAAACAAGGCAAAACTTACCGGCTTTGACGTTCTTATCATGCCCAGGCATGCCATCGCTTCGCTTGAGTCTTTTGCGGACGTGGACGCCTCCATAAACGCTCTTTTTGACGAAACCTTAAAAAAAGTTCCATTATGACCTTACAGGGGAATTTATGAAAAAAATCCTTATTGCTCTTATAAACTTTTACAGGGCTGTAATTTCGCCTTATGTTCCGTCTTCGTGCAGGTTTTACCCAACCTGTTCCGATTACAGCAGGCAGGCCATTGAAAAATACGGCAGCGTCAAAGGCTCCTTTCTCGCTATAAAACGAATCTTAAGGTGCAACCCATGGAACAAGGGCGGGATTGACCCGCTTAAATAATTTTTTAATCCCCTACAAAAAGGAGACTTTTATGAACAACGATTCCGCCAGGCTGATGACTTTTCTCGTATTGGCCGGCATAGTGCTATTCGGTTTTAATTTTTTCTTTGCGCCTAAACACGCTGTCACCGCGCCTTCATCCACGCAGGCCGGCGCGCCTGCGTCTGCCCAGTCGGCCGCTGCTTCCGTATCAACCACGGCTGTAAATGGAGCGGTTAAAACCGCCATGGCCCCATCGGTTATTCTTTCACGCTCCGAAAAGGACTATACTGTGGAGAACAGCCTGGCCACTTTCACATTTTCCAATATTGGAGCGGCTCTTTCCAGCCTGACGCTGAAAAAATATTCAGACACCGCCAACGGAAAGGAAAATATACTCGAGCTCATCCCGTCAAAATCATCATTTTCATACCTGAGCCTTTATTCGGATGATTTCAAGCTCAACGAAATTCCATGGAATTATAACGGCACCACGGAGGCGTTCGGGGTAAAGACAATTTCATTTTCAACGCTGCTGAAATCCGGGATAAAAATCACCAAGGAATTTTCCATAGCCGATGATAATTACGTTATAAATACCTCCCTTAAATTCACAAACACAACATCCGCTCCCGCGGTTTTAAAGGATATGCGTTATACCTGGGGTCCGAATATTCATTACCTCCCGCAGGACCTTTTAAAGACAAAACAGGGCACCGGCGCGGATTATAACAAAACGGTTTACACCCAGGGGACCGGCGTTAAGATGCAGAATGTGAATTTAAAACAGACCGACGGAAAACTCGACGTGCTTGACGGAGTTCCCGACCTGCTGGCGATAAAGGACCTTTATTTCGTCTTTGTTTTTTCGCCGAAGCTTAAAACCGACATAAAAAACGAATACATAAAATCCGACCCGGGCGGGTTCACGTACCTGGGGATGAATTTAAGGGACATACTTGTTTCGCCTAAATCAACGGAAACCATTGAAGTAACCTCGTATGCCGGCCCTGCCGAATACAACCGCCTGAAAAAATTGTCAATGGCCAAAGTCGTCGACCTCGGCGGCATAAGGTTTTTGGGCGAATGGATGTTTTTTGCCCTGAACGCAATTTACAAAGTGACGAAAAATTGGGGCGTCGCCATATTAATACTGACCGTGATAATAAGGCTCATACTCTGGATACCATCGAACTCAAGCTACAAGCAGATGAAGGAAACCCAGTCAAAAATGAATATTTTGAAACCCCGGCTGGAGACGCTGAAAAAAATATACAAGGACGACGCGCAAAAACTCAACGAAGAAACAATGAAACTGTACCAGGAATACAAAATAAACCCGCTGGGCGGATGCCTTCCCATGCTGCTGCAGATACCGATTTTTATAGCCCTCTACGCCACCCTCATAAACATGGTTGAATTAAAGGGGGCAAATTTCGCGCTGTGGTGGAAGGACCTTTCAAAGCCGGATCCCTATTTTGTACTGCCGATATTCATGGGCATTACCATGTTCGTCCAGCAGATGATGTCTTCACAGGCCAATGTAACGGCGGAATCCGACAGCTCGCAAAAAATGCTCATGTATATTATGCCCGTGGTGCTCACATATTTCTCTTTCCAGTGGCCGTCCGGCCTTTTGCTATACTGGGGCATCTCGAACGTGCTTGGCATAATCCAACAGCTCATCGTCAACAAAAGCAAATAACCCTTTTCCGGAGGTTTTATGAACGGCATAAGAAAAACAGCGCCGACGGTATCACAGGCGGTTAGGGATTTTATGACGGAAAATTCCGTTTCCCTTGAGAGTCTGTCCGCCAATCTGGTCGGCGAGAAAATTTTCACCGACAAACGCGAATATACCGTTGAATGCTTTAAGAAGAACCCTGTTTCAACATGGGTCCAGCCGGAAACCAGCGATGCTGACATAGAATTTGCCCGTGATATAGTGGCAAAACTCCTCGCGCTGATGCGCTTCATCGGCGCCGCCATATCCGTCAAAAAAGAGGCCGAAACCGTTATTTTAAAGGTCTCCACTCCCGGCAAAGACGGCCTGCTGATAGGCAAGAACGGCCAGAACATCATGGCCATGCAGTACATACTGACAATCGCCATGGACAAAAATTTAAGGCGCCACGCACCCATAATAATCGATATCGACTCCTACAGGGACAAACGCGCCGCATACCTGCGGTCAACCGTAAAGACAATGGCCGAAAAGGTGCTCATGGAACCGTCGGAAACCATAACCGATTTTCTACCATCATACGAAAGAAAACTCCTGCACGAGGAGATCAAGAGCTTTGACGGCCTTAAGACATTTTCCGTAGGCAAGGGCTCGTACAAAAAAGTTGTAATTACTTCACTGCTATGAAACTTAAAAGCACCACTATAGCCGCGGCCGCAACCTTTCCGGCGGTAAGCGCCCTGGCGGTCATAAGGCTCACCGGCCCGGAAACTTTTTCAATCATGGACCGCGTTTTTTCCTTTCACAACCGCTCCCGCACCGCAATGAGCGCCCCGGCCGCGGCCCTTTCACTGGGGCTTATCCATGACGGGGATACGTCCATAGACGAGGTTTTTGCCGCTTTTTTTCATTCGCCGTCTTCATACACCGGAGAGGATATGGCCGAGATTACGTGCCATGGCAGTCCTTTCATAACCCGCAGGATATTGGGGCTGCTCGTTTCAAACGGAGCCGTCCCGGCCGGGCCCGGGGATTTTACAAGGCGCGCTTTTATAAACGGCAAAATGGATCTGCCGCAGGCAGAGGCGGTATCGGCGCTGACATGCGCGAGATCAGACGAAACTCTCAAACTCGCGCTTAACCAGCTCTTCGGCTCTGAAAAAGAGCCCCTCGAAAAAATAAGATTGAACCTGATAAACGCCGTCGCGCTTGTGGAAGCGCAGCTCGATTTCGAGCACGGGGACTCCCTTGAAAAGGAAGAAATTATAAAATGGATAAATTACACCTCGGCTGATATCGGCAGGCTGCTGCGCGGCGCCAGAAAGGCTTCCGTGATAAAAAACGGCGTCAAAATCACAATAGCCGGGAGCCCCAACACCGGCAAATCCAGCCTGTTAAACGCCCTTCTCGGGCGCGACAGGGCAATAGTCGCAGATCTTCCGGGAACAACGCGGGATACGATAGAAGAGGAGATAATAATAGATTCCATCCCCTTTCTGCTCTCCGATACGGCGGGCCTGAGGCTGTCAAACGACCCTGCGGAGAACGAGGGTATAAAAAGGTCTAAAGCTTCAATTTCATCAGCTGACGCCGTCATATTCACCGTTGATTCATCAACGCCCCTCTCGGCTGAAGACGCGGCCGCCTACGCGGAAATTTCCGGCAGGCCCCATGTTGTGGCCATGAACAAGAGCGACCTGAAAGCGGCGTTTTCGGCCGAAGGCGCCAAAAAATACCTAAGAATAACCTCACCTGTCATTACTGTTTCCGCGAAAAACGGGTCCAACATTAATCTCTTAACAAAATCCCTGAAAGATATTATAATATCTTCCGGCGGCATAGACTCCTCGTCCGACCCGGTTGTCTCCGAGGCGCGCCACACGGCGGCCCTTGAAAAGGCGCTTATGGAGTTAAAGCGGGCCTCTGACATCGTTGAAAAAGGCGGTGCGCTTGAGACGGCCGCGGAACATTTAAAATACGCTTCGAACGGCATTGCGGAAATTACCGGCGAGATAGCATCTTCCGATGTGCTTGACGCGGTATTTAAAAACTTTTGTGTGGGGAAATAAATGAAAAAATTTATTGTTTTTCTTGCGGCCTTTGCGGCAATGATGTGCACAGCATCCTTTGGCTCGATCAATACCCGCGGCATGATAAAAACCGGCACAAACTGCCCTGATTTCATACTCGGCATGAAAGGGACGGCTGTATATTCCCTCTCCAATTTTCTCGGCAAAGGCAACATCATACTGGCCTTCATGGATAACGGCAGGGACTCGGATATGTTAAAAAAATTAATCTCCGGGACAATGGGAAAAATTCCCGGCAAAAACAATATCTGGTTCAATATAACCTACTCCGGCGGCCATGCGGTCATAGAGGCCGTTTCGGGCGGGCTCGACATGCGTTACCGCACCCTTAAAACAAACATACCTAAAATCTACACAATGCCGTGCTATCCCTCGGTTCTTATAATGGACAGGGCGGGCGTTGTGCAGTTCATCTACGCCGGCTATTCCCCGACGGTTATCGGGGATATTTCAAACTGGCTGGAAAAGAACAGGTAGGCAGCAGGAAATACATTTAAAATTCGGATAACCTTGCGTTACTGTAGAAAGTGAATACTCAACGCCGTTGATCACTATCTTTGCCACACCGCTCTCGAATTTAACCGACGTAACAGTTCCCGTTTCCGTATCCGTTACGTTTCCAGAGCTGTCCGTTGTCTGTTCAGTCACCGTTTTGCCCACCATTGAAACCGCCTGTGACGTGCTGTTTTGGGTAACCGAAGCGGTTAGATAAGTTTCCATATTCGATAGTGAATCGGACATTGTACTCAGAGAACTGTTTGTCGTTGTTTCCTGTTCCAGAGAAGAAAACTGTGCCATTTCGGATGTAAAATCTTCGTCGCTCACGGACAGCGGATCCTGATTTTCAAGTTTTGTTATTAACATCTCCAAAAAATCATTTTCCGTCAGGTCGCTGTCCGGATTGGTTACCTGGTCTGTCGAAGCGGATGACGAAGTTGTATACCCTGAATCCGTCGTGGAAGAAGTTGATAATATTGTCATAAGGCTCACCTTCTTTCTTTTTAAAATATTTTAATTTACATTACTTTAAACGCAACCCGGGGTGTATACTGTTCCATGAAAAATGAAAGGAACCTGCTTCACGGCTGTTGCGTCTAAATTATATAAAGAACTAATGGACAAGGAGCCCGGATGGGTGAAAATTTGGAAGATATCTATTCCAGGTACTCGGGATTCGCATATAATGTAGCGTTGCGCATGCTGGGAAACACAATGGATGCGGAAGACGTACTGCAGGACGTTTTTGTCAAACTGCAGAATAAGCTGTCTTCATTTAACGGCGACTCTTCAATAAAAACGTTCCTTTACAGGATGGTCATAAACCAGTCAATTGATCATATAAGACGACACGGTTCCCAAACCAGCAGGGCGGAAAAATCTATGCTGGATATAAGACCGGCCATGAACGACGATTCATTACTGCTCTATTCCATGCTTGAAACGATAACGGTTGAGCAGCGCTCCGCGATACTGCTTTATGAGATATGTGGTTTCACACAGAAAGAAGTTGCTTCCATATTAAATGTAACGCAGGGCACCATAAAATCACGAATAAGCCGCGGCATAACAAAAATGGCCGCATCGGCATGCAAGGAGGTATAAAATGCATTACACTGACGAGGAGTTATATTTTTATTCAAAAGGTGATTGCACCGCTGAATCTTCTTTTGAAATAGCCGCTCATGTGGAGGCCTGTGCCGGATGCGCGGAAAAATTAAAAAAAATTTCCTCAATATCTTCACTTATTAATGGGACTCTCCTGACGCCTCCGCCGCTTTCAGAATTGATGTCCAGAAAACGCCGCAGGTCCGGAGTTTCGCCGGCATCGCTCTTTAAAAACGGAGGGTTTGCAATTGCCGCGACGCTTGTGATAGCCGTATCAGCCGCTGTTTTTTTTGGCAGAAGTTCCTTATCAAAGGAAAAGGAACTTGACTTTGTTTATAAAACATACGCATCAATATATGACTACGACTATTTTGAACGGAATTATATAGATGGATACATTATTACATTTTCAGGGGGCACCAAATGAAAAAAAACCTTTTTACTGCTTTTCTTGTTTTATTGTTCTCGGCTCCAGCCTTTATCCTTTATGCCGCCATGCCGCCGGCTGGCAATGACGGGCCGAACCCTGATGGTTTTCCTCCCCCTGCCATGTCACATGGAGGACCCGGAGGCCCGATGCAGCCGCCTTCAATACTAAATTTTGCGGATGAACTCAATTTAACAGGCGACCAATTTGATAAGATAAAAGCCATAGAAAAGGAAACTTCGGCGGTTGAAGAAAAAAATCGTAAACTCATGCGCAAAAATATGGAAAAGATGAAATCCGAAATAAACAAAGATTCTCCCGATGAAAAAAAACTTGATGAGATAATTGCAGAAATGTCAGTCTTACAAAAGGAAATGATGACCAACCAGGTGCACAATATGCTTAAATTCAAAATGGTACTTACCGGGGAACAGCAAAAGATGCTAAAAGGCATGTTCAAACGCAATATTAATAATGACAGAAAGGGCTTTCCCGGCAAAGAAGAATAATTTTAATGACAGGATACACCGGCGTATTGAAAAACTTCACCCGATATAAAAATACATTTGCCTTTTTTCATATTATTCCCGCCCTTCTGTATATTTGGTGAGTATTCAAGAAAGCAATTTGCAAGGTCTGGCACAGTTTGTTTCCTGCAGCTGTGTAACTTAGCCCCGAAGTTTGACCCCCAATAAATCTGCAGACATCCCGGACTCAGTGGTACTAAAATTTCATTATTTGTTTTACACCCGATATCATTCCATTTGCGTCATATATCAGTGCATACAGCCCGGGCACAGTGACCTCCTGTGTTTCATCCTTTTTCCCTGTAAGCTCTTCCGCACTTAGTTCCAGGTTAACTCCTTTGGTTTGTGCCACTAATCCGGCAAGCGACGTCAACCAATCTGTGGCTTTGGAGTCCCTTTTATCGTTATAATCTGTCAGGTTCCATCCGTTCGTAAGCACGTATTTATTATCTACCGTGCCTATACCCGCTTTAGTCTGGATTGCGGGGAAGCAAAGGTGTCAGAGCCGGAATCATGAATCTATTTTTCAATGTATTCTCTTTCTATGTCTTTTATGCATTTTTTTATTTCCCCTTCTTTCCTATTTTGTTCAAGAACTTTCTTACATGCCTTACTTATGCCGCTCGAATCCCGGTCTCCCAGCTTTTTTGCTATGGCGGCATATGTCATGCCTCCATCTCTTTTTAGCAGGAACATTAAGACGTTCTTTCCATTTTCCCACCTGCTCCTATTATATAACAGTTCATCTACTGCATCGTAATGTTTTTTTACAGCTTCGGTTATCTGATCTTCATTATATATTTTCCTCAATTTTTTTCGTCCGGTTATGCCTTGTGATAGATTTTTACCCTTAAGCAGCAATTTTATATCTCGCACAAAACTCTCGCTTCCCATTATATACTCGCCATACACTCGTTTCCTTACATTATCAGGGCTTTCTATCGCAGTTGCTTTAACATATTCTTCATATTTTTTTACTGCTTCAACCCTGTTTTCCGAGAGTATTTTCAGTATTATTTCCGGTACGGCTATTCCTCCATCAGCTCCTCCGGTAAACTGCCTGTAACTGCTCCAGGGGTAATCTATAACCTGTTCTACCATACCTGCCCGCCCGGGATTCAAGTGTATATATGCCGATACATAAAGCAAATCCTGTCCATGCTCGACCAATATTGCTTCAAACCTCCCCTGAAACAGGTGTCCGCTTCTCTTATATTTTCGGTTGAAGTATATTGAATAACTCGAATTAATGAATTGCATGGCACGGGATATATTGGGTAATTTTATTTCAATCAGAAAATGATAGTGGTTGCTCATCAATACGTAGGACAAAACAAAAAATTGGTATTCTTTTGCGGCTTCTCCGATTATCTTAAAAAACTTTTTCCTGTCTATATCATCCTTAAAAATATTTTTGCGTTCATTACCACGGGCTATCACATGATATGAATACCCGGGTAAAAAAATACGTAATGGCCGCCCCATAATTAGCCCTCTACTAATTATTTAATTCCCTTGTTTTGTATTCTATCGGTTTTATTGATATTGTCAAGTTTTTATAGATACATGATTCCGGCTCTGACACCTTTTCTCCTTTCCAATATGGAAAAAGCGGTCGTCATGACCGGATTGGCTGGTCGTCATGGAACGGAATTGATGGTCGCCATGCACCGGATTAGGTGATCGTCATGCTCCGGATTTTGCATGGTATCGCGGAAGGATTAAACTTGAAGGACAGCATCAGATATTGTAAAATAATTCAGGGTAAAAAAATAAGGATGGTCAACTAAAATGAGGAACATACCGGGAAATTTAAAATTATTTATTTTTCTTTTGACCGGCTTGCTTATTTCCTCTTCCTGCGCTTCTTCAACAATAAAAATCTCACAACCCGTAACTGTGCCATTTAACAGGTATAAGACGGTTGCAGTTGGGGTGTTCGGGCCGTCGGAAGTCACAGATGATCCCCGATCCGATCCCGCCCAACTAAATGTCATAAGGGACACCTTTATTTCATTGCTGGATATGGAACTTTTGTTCTCGAAAATATCGGCATACAGCAAATACAGCAATGCATCCCTGTTCATATTTATTCGCGATAATGGCGTAAAGGCTTCACGTGGTTTATTGGCATGCGATGATTTTGGATACGATGGACTGAATTTGATTAATGAAACAAAAGGGACAATAAAATTATCCGTCCGTTTTTATGACGCCCATTTAAGACAATATGTGGCGCAGATTGACGTGGAAGGCAATTCTTCGCTTGCTTATTCCGGTTTTGCATCAAAAGCGGAGGACGCCGCGCTCGGCAACGCCATTGACGGTATAATAAATTTTATAAAACTGAATTTTAACGGGGTGAACCGATGAAACTACCTAAAACAAGGATAATTAAGAGTAATGGAGCTGTTTTATTTTTATTAGTGATTATTTTTTTCATTGCCGGATGCCAGACCTTTCCGAAATTTATAATTGCTGAGATTCCGGTTACCCTGCCTTTCAAATATTACAGGACTGCGGCAATAAAGGTTTCTGGTCCTTTATATAGCGTATACAAACCGACTTTGGCTGAAAAACAGGGTGTACGCAATTCATTTCTTATGAAACTTAAGAGTGCAAAAATATTTACCGATGTTTTCGATTACGGCGGTGCAAAAAAAGCGAACCTGAATATTTTTGTGTATATAGAGGAATTTGGAATTGCAGATGTTTCATTTATACCTTTAAACACTTTGTCGATGATTGATAGCATTGAAAGCAGCGGAACTTTTGCCAAAGTTATATTTACCGTAGAATTCTACGATGCATATTCGAACCAATTGATATGCAAACTTAAATGCGACCTTCAAGAAAAGTTGCCATATTATGACGATCAAAAAGCCGCCTATATATTGGCCCATCTGGACGCAATTGATCACGCCATGGATAACATCGTCGAATATATTACCTTGAATACTGATAAACTTATCTGATATGCCTGTTCAATACCGGCGAAAATATAAAAATATGCGTTAGGTTGGAAGGAAAAGTCATAAAGTAAAGGCCCCCTTCTTTTTTAAATTTTTAAATAAAGTTTACACAATACTTGCTTTTTTATCTGTTTGACGGATAATAAATATAGGGGCTTATAAGACGATAAAATGATAAAAGGAGAATTCATGAAACAATTATTTATTACGATTGCCATTATCCTATCAATGTTTTGTTCCTCGTTAGGTTTTGATACTATTAAAACTATCGACGGCAAAGTATATAATGGAACTATCATTGATACCGGTACAATTTTAGTAACCCTTGATGCGCGTGAAGATAATAAAGTAATTAGTAAAAATTCAATAAGTGAAATCTCAAATGATAATGGAACAACTGATGAAATACTTCTGCCGAAAAATGTTGCTCCAACTACTTCCGAAGTCAAAATAGCGAAATTTGCCGCTATTGAACGTGAAATTATAGATACTGAATATAAAATGAACCAGGCAACAGAATTAATTTATGCCGGGCCAATTGCCGCCGTTCTTATTGATGCCGGCATAGCTTACTTAGTTAAACCAAATGATTCAAATGCTTCTCTGGGAGTAAGTGTTGTTGAATATACAGTAGCTTTGGTAGGAACAATAATATCTGGTACAGGTTTCTTACAATATTGGGACGGCGTGAATACTGCAGGCCAACTAAGAGCGAAAAAATATGATCTAATGTTTTATCCTTATTTAAATCCTGAAAAATTTGCAAATAATACAAATGATACAAATGATACTTTAGGGATTGCAATTAAACTAAAAATATAAATTTAACAAAAAGGAACAACAAAAAGGTGTCCTGATTCATGATTTTACATCCGTTTCAGGTTATTATCTATAACTTCAAATCGGGTCAAAGCTCAAATCAAGGTTTGCCCTTTATCTTCTGATTCATGTTTCTATTCAAAATCGAATTTAAAACTTTATCTGATACGCAACAAAATCAGACAAAAATACCACACGGATTTTTTCGTGCTCCTATGGATATGCCTTCTTCCATTGCATATCCGGCTATGAGCGATTTGCCCGATTTATACTCTTCCCTGGTTTTCATAATTATGTCAAAAGGCACATTATATTTCTTTATTGTTTCCATCTCTGCGGGGCCCACCATTTCGGCTCTTTCAAAAATGTTTTTGCCCCTGAAAGAATTCGATATGATTATAAGGTCAATATCACTGCCCCGCCTGGCGTCGCCTCTTGCCTGGGATCCAAAAAGTATTATATCGGAAACATCGACGCCGTTGGCCTCGAGCCTGCTTGAAAGATATTCCACGATCTTTATTACTTTGTTTTTAACCATATTAATATTCCTTTCGAGTCTGCAAGCATTTTCCCCATAAAATCAGGCTGTCAAAGACTTATATCCTCTTTTATTAGGACTCTTCAAAGCAGGGCCCAATTCTGGTTGGATTTTCTTCCGTGCTTTGCCTTTCGCTTGCGTATCTTTTCAAATTCCCTTATCCTGTCGGATGTTCCTGTTAATTTTTCCTCTATCTTATATGCCAGCGTCCTGCGTGCCAGGAACCTGTTCAGTTCCCTTTCCCGGGTTTCATTGCACTTTACCTCGATCCCGGTGGGAAGGTGTTTTAAGTAAACGGAATTTGAGCTCTTATTGGCCTTTTGCCCTCCCTTTTTGCCCGAGGTCATGAACTTCTCGATTATATCGGTTGGAAGAATATTTAACGCCTTGAACTTTGCTTCAAGCGCCTCTGTTTTTTCGGGTGATACCATATGCTCCTCTTCTTTTCTTCAGGGTCAGTCCCTGATTCATAATTCTATATACGTTTCAGGATTCACCACTCACGTTCAAATATGGAATATTTACTTTTCTTTCCTATCAAGTCCGCCGCTTTTTATGATCCTGCATGGCCCCGTCTTTATCCCCTAATTTACCTTTTAACATATATTTTCCGCAAATCCAATTGCTTCTTTTATAACATTGTCCGCATCAGTTGCGCTTTAACCGGCAGGCGGGCTATATGATTTTTCATAAACACATACGCAACCATTGCCGCAAATTTTAAAATAAATAAAAATTAACTTGACTTACATCGTTATATAGAGTAATACATGTAATGTAGTAACATGGTAAAGACGAAAAGGAGGCAGCGCCGTGGATATAGAAAAGGAAATGTTAAAAGGATATATAGATATAATAATATTATCCATGCTTTTCAGGGAGGACTTATATGGTTATGAACTCGCCAAGCGGGTAAAAATCGATACGGAAAACACTTTTGAAATGAAAGAAGGCACTCTTTACCTTGCGTTCAAGCGTCTTGAGCAAAACGGCCTGATATCCTCATATTGGGGCGATGAAAACACGGGCGGACGCCGCCGTTATTACAAACTGCTGGCCGCCGGAAAGAAACATTTGCGCGAAAGAAAAAAAGAATGGGAACATTTAAAGACAATAGTCGACATATTCCTCAGGGAGGTAACAGAAAATGGATAGGACTTTAAGCGCGGAAACAATGGAAAAAATCAACAGGATGGTGGAGCGTGTCGCGGGCCGTGCAAAAAAAGACGCCCATAAATCGTTTGACCGGGATTTTGCCGAGGAAATAAGAACCTACCTGAAAGACGGCCTCATGGAACTCATGGATGCCGGGCGCACAGAGGAGGAGTCCCTGAAGCTGACGATGGAGAAATTTGACGTGGCCGAACTGAAGGAAAATTTCAGTGATTTTGCGAAGGAATTCGAGTGGTTTGGAGTCGATGAATACAGGGACATAAAATACTCTGACATCGTAATGAAGAAAATAATGATGCGTGCAATAGAAAGGAGTCCGGCCACGGGACTTTTTTATGGCGCCTTCATTATACTGGGCAGCACCATCGGGGTTTTTCTCGGGTTCATGTTGGGCCATACGTGGATAAACACCCTTATAGGGTTTGGCTTTGGCCTTTTCATTGGATTAAGTTTCGGCCTGTTGAGCGACGCTTTAATTACATTGATAAAGGACCTGTCCAGATCAAAAAGAATGAAGCTGTGAAAAATGCTCCGGGGTCTGGTCCTGATTCATGATTCTATATCCGTTTCAGGTTGTACCCTTCAAGTTCAAATATACAGCATTTCCTCTTTTTTCTTTATTTTAACATATATTTTCCGCAAATCCATATGCTTTTTTTATCCGGAAACAAATATGGAACTTTTTTCATTCTTTTTTGTCTTATTATAAAATAAGATAAGAGGTGAGCATGAAAAAAATATCAGCCGCGGTTTCAGCAACAATATTCACTCTCTGGATGCTTTCCGGATGTTCCCCTCACAGGAACCCGACAATGCCGGTATTTCCGACAGAAACCGTTGTATGTTCTCACACCGGCTCAATAAGCGGTTTTGTAAGCATGTGTCCCTTTAAATGCTCCTGCGGCACTGAGATTTTCGGAACTCCCGTTCCTTACGGGACAATAACAGGCACACCCACTATTATAATAATTCCGACCGCGACGGCTACGCCAACCCCTGATATGACGCCGCATGCCTCATGCCCTATTGCAAGCGCGCCTGTCAAAATATTAAACGGAGCCGCTGTTGTGGCAAACACAACCACCGACTCAAACGGTTTTTATAAGGTAAGCGGCCTTGCGCCAGGTACATATTCGGTGCAGATAACCATACCCGGATATTCTGTTTATACCCTGGTATCCATAAGTGTGACGGCCGGAGCCGAGAACGCGGAAACTAATATGAATTCCACATACCTGTTCCATCCGGAAGAAGTTTTAATATATTTTAACAGCGGGGTAAGCGCGTCTGACGAATCAGCGCTGATAAACAGCATTGGCGGAACAGTTATTTTAAATAACCAGTATATTGTAACAGCAGGCACGCCGCCCGTACTCGGCGACGAATATCTCATCCAGCTCCCGGCAGGTTCAATGCCCCTTGACACAGTAAGCGTGCTTCAGGCCAACCCGCTTGTAAATATGTCCACTGTTTCCAGTTACGCATGCGCCTGCCCGATTTAAATCAGGAGAGTGCTCCGTATTAAGTTCCTGATTTATTATATATCAGCCGTCATGTTTTTGGCCCTGCGTTCCCATTTTGCAATTCTCCCGATTTTCCATAAAACAATACCCCGCCACCATCCGCCGCATTTGCCGGTATAATCATCGAGAAATGACCTTAATGTGTCGTAATTATATTGTTTCATGACAAGATAATGGCCATTTTTCGCCCTGTAATGTTCTATCAAAAAATCTTTCTTTGGAACAAACCCCTCTGCCATTGAAGCGCTGCATACAGTGGCCGTAAATAGATCCGAACTCTCACTTCCGACCGGGCCTATAAACATTTCAAGGCGGAATTTGAAATCCATTGCGATATCGCCGGGTTTATTATCCGGAATATAATCCCACAGATCGGGTATCCCGGGAGATTCAATTGCCTTGACTTCAACTTTCATTATCGCCTCCTGAAGGTTTCGGAACCGGATAATTGTCCGGCAGATTTTTTTACCTTGAAACCACCAGTTTTTTTACCTTTGTGCTGTCC
>Ga0224557_1001670_pt1 | contig 20808 bp, 18 predicted proteins | sample 714S31014metaG_FD_180677 | JGI IMG/M metagenome (GOLD analysis project Ga0224557, IMG submission 180677) | Peat soil microbial communities from Stordalen Mire, Sweden - 717 S3 10-14 | ecosystem: Environmental > Terrestrial > Soil > Wetlands > Peat | place: Sweden: Norrbotten County, Stordalen...
CGAGGCTGTGAGCGCCCGCGACGTCGGCTTCTGGATCAACCTGCTGAAGGCCAACAGGGACGACTGGGCCTCATACGTGCCCGGTGGCTTCCCGGACAACGTCGTCTCCTGGAAGGCGCTCGGCACGCGCACGATCGTTCTTCGCCTGAACGCGAGCTACAACCCCGTCTGGTTCACCAACAACGAGCTCTCACAGATCACGCCGCTGCCGATCGCTTGGGACCGCACCTCGATCAGCGGCCCGGCACCACAGATGGGCGCAAGCAGCCTCCCGGACACAACCGCCTCCGGCGCGCGCGCTGTTTACAACTTCCTGAACTCCCAGGCCAAGGCGATCTCCGCGTACGCGAGCAGCCCGATCTGGTCGGTCGTCGACGGCCCGTGGAAGCTCAGCTCACTGACGGTGGACGGCGAGGCGACGTTCGTTCCCAACAAGCTCTACGACGGCCCCAACAAGCCGCGCCTGGCGAAGTTCGTCGAGCTGCCGTTCACCAGCGAGACGTCTGAGTTCTCCGTGATCCAGTCAGGCTCGGCCACCGGCGACAGCAGCGGCCACGGGGAAGCTCTGGCACCCCAGATCTCAGTCGGGTACGTGCCCGACGCGGACGTGCCGCGGGCCACTGCACTGAGGCGCCAGGGATATCACCTGATCGCGTTCTACCCGTACGGCTTCGACTACTTCGAGCCGAACTTCAACAACCCCACGGTCGGCCCGATCTTCAAGCAGCTCTACTTCCGCCAGGCCTTCCAGCACCTCATCAACCAGACCGGCTGGATCCGTGCGTTCTACGCGGGCCTCGGCGTCCCGACCTACAGCCCAGTACCGGCGCTTCCGGCCAACCCTTACGCGAACCGAGAGGCAAGCATCGACCCGTACCCGTTCAGCGTCGCCGACGCGAAGGCGCTGCTGCGCGCCCATGGCTGGCAGCTCGAGCCCGGTCGGCTGACCCGTTGTCGGGCGCCCGGTACGGGCACGCGCGAATGTGGCGCCGGGATAGCCCGCGGCAAGCCGCTCCAGTTCACGCTGATGTACCCGGCCGGGATGTCGTCGACCGACAACTCGATGGCAGACCTGCAGGCCGTAGCCAGGCAGACCGGGATCGAGATCACGCTCAAGCAGGTCACGGTTGGGACGATCGACTCGGACATCGAACCCTGCACGCCGCACCAGGCGGCCTGCAGCTGGCAGCTGGGTCAGTACGGCGCGGCCTGGGTGTTCGCCCCCGACCACTACCCGACCGGCGAGGAGATCTTCCAGACCGGCGCGCTCGGGAACGTCAACAACTACTCTGACGCCGCGGTCGACCGGCTGATCCTGGCGACCACCCGTACCTCGGCAGCCAGAGCCCAGGCGGCGCTCAACGCCTATGCCAACGCCGTCCGTCTGCAGTTGCCCGACTTCTGGCAACCCTCACCGGGCACGCTGATGACCGTGCAATCGAACCTGCACGGCGTGGTTCCGAACGCCTACGGATTCATCAACCCGGAGCAGTGGTACTTCACCAAGTGAGGGCCGTGGCGATCCCGCGCGGGATCGCCACGCGCTTGGCGAAGCGCTCGCCCGGCTCGACGCCGAGCTTGGTTGTGGTGACGTCGTCGCTCACTACTTGCGCTCCGACATCGGTACGTAGTCGATCCCGCGGCCGCCTGTGTAGATCTGGCGCGGGCGGGCGATCTTCTGCTCGGAGTCGTCGATCATCTCCAGCCACTGGGCAATCCAGCCGGAGGTGCGGCCGATCGCGAATAGCACCGGGAACATCTCGACCGGCATGCCGAGGGCCTCGTAGATCAGCCCCGAGTAGAAATCGACGTTCGGGTAGAGCTTGCGCTGCACGAAGTACTCGTCCTCAAGCGCGATCTTCTCGAGCTCTGTGGCGATGTGAAGCAGCGGGTTCTTGCCCGTCACCTCGAACACCTCCTCAACGGCCTTCTTGATGATCTTGGCGCGCGGGTCGAAGTTCTTGTAGACGCGGTGGCCGAAGCCCATCAGGCGCTCGTTGCCCGACTTGACGCCCTCGATGAAGCCCGGGATGTTGTCGACGCTGCCGATCCGGCGCAGCATCTTCAGGACGGCCTCGTTGGCACCACCGTGCAGCGGTCCGTAGAGCGCAGCCACACCGGCTGCAACGGCCGAATAGGGATCGACCTGCGAGGAACCGACGCTGCGCACCGCGCTGGTTGAGCAGTTCTGCTCGTGATCGGCGTGCAGGATGAAGAGCACGTCGAGCGCGTGCTCGAGGCGCGGGTCCGGCTCGTACTTCAGCTCGGACATCTTGTAGATCATGCCCAGGAAGTTCCCGGCGTAGCTGAGGTCGTTGTCCGGGTACACGTAGGGCATGCCCTTGTTGTGCCGGTAGGAGAACGCGGCCAGCGTCGGCATCTTCGCGATCAGACGGATGACCTGCATGTAGCGCAGCTCATGGTCCTTGATCTGGTTGGCCTCCGGGTAGAAGGTCGAGAGGGCTCCGGTCGCGGCGACCAGCATCCCCATCGGATGCGCGTCGTAACGGAAGCCCTGCATGAACTCCTTGATGTTCTCGTGCACAAAGGTGTGCATCGTGACCTCGTTGGTCCACTTGTCGAGCTGCGGCTGAGTGGGCAGCTCACCGTGCACGAGCAGGTATGCGACCTCCAGGTAGGTGGACTTCTCGGCCAGCTGCTCGATCGGGTAACCGCGGTACTCGAGAATCCCCTTGTCGCCGTCGATGTAGGTGATCGCGGAGCGACAGGACGCCGTGTTCATGAACGCCGGGTCGTAGGTCATCAGACCGAAGTCGTCCTCGTTGACCTTGATCTTCCGCAGCTCTGTGGCGCGGATCGTCTCGTCCTCGATCGGCACCTCGTAGGTCTTGCCGGTGCGGTTGTCGGTGATCGTGAGTGTCTCGGCGCCGGCGACGTCGGCTACGTCACTGCCCTGTGGGGTTTCCGTGGTCATCAAATTCCTCTCAGACTCTTGGGACTAATCATCGCTGGTGGCCGGTCCACCCTCATAGCGGCTTTCCGTAGCCGCCCTCTGGCCTTGGTAATGGCTACCCAGCCCGGGGCTTCCGTAAGGCTTTTGCGCCGGACGGTCGAGCGTCATAAACGACAGCTGGGCAATCGGAAGGTTCGGATAAAGCTTGATCGGGACGCGCGTCAGGTTGTTCAGCTCAAGCGTGAGCGTGCCTTGAAAACCGGGGTCGCAGAAGCCGGCGGTGGCGTGGACTATCAGGCCCAGGCGTCCAAGGCTGGACTTGCCCTCGATGCGGGCCACGATGTCATCTGGGATTCGTACCCACTCGAGCGTGCGCCCAAGGCAGAACTCCCCAGGATGGATCACGAACGGCTCACCGGCGGAGACGACGACGGCCTCCGTGAGATTCTCGGGCGGGTCGCGCAGGTCGATCGCGGAGACACGGTGGTTGTGAAAGACGCGGAACGAGTCGCCGAGGCGCAGATCGATGCTGGCCGGCTGCACCATGTTCGGATCCCAGGGGTCGACCTCAATGCGGCCGGCTGCGACCAGCTCGAGGATCGTGCCGTCAGAGAGAACCGAAGTTGGTGCGGAGGCCATCCCTGACAGTTTGTCAGTCCCCGCTTTGAGTCAGTCGTCTGAACCTTCTAACAGTTCTGTAAGTCAGACACTGAACTGCGTTATCCGGCCGAGCTCCGCGACGCGTTCGCCGATCTCAGCCTCCGTCAGACGCGCCACGCGCTCGGTCCCGAACTCCTGCACGTTGTAGGAGGCCAGTGCGGTGCCGTAGGCCATCGCCCGGCGCAGCATGTCCTGGGTGAGCGGCTCATCCGGGTGAGCGGCGATGTAGCCGACGAAGCCGCCGGCGAAGGTGTCACCGGCGCCGGTTGGGTCGTGAACATCGGCCATTGGGAAGGCCGGCAACGAGAAGAATCCGTCCTGCGTGATCAGCGCGGCACCGTACTCACCCTGCTTGGCGACAACGACCTTGGGGCCAAGCTCCAGAACCTTGGCAGCGGCGCGCACGAGATTCGGCTGCTCGGTGAGCTGGCGCAGTTCGGCGTCGTTGAGCATCAGACAGTCGACCTCGGAGATCGCCGCGATCAGCGAGTCCTTGGCGACATCGATCCAGAGGTTCATTGAGTCGAGTGCGACGAACCGCGCGTCCGGGCACTGCGCCCGGACCTGCCGCTGCAGGTCCGGTTGGATGTTGGCGAGGAACAGCACGTCGCAGCCCCGCGATTCCGGCGAGAGCTTGGGCTCGAAGTCTGCGAAAACGTTGAGGTCGGTGGCGAGCGTCTCACGATCGTTCAGGTCCCAGCCGTAGACCCCGCTCCAGAAGAAGGTCTTGCCGCCGGCAACGCGTTCGATGTCGGCGGTTTGGACGCCGCGGCCTTCCAGCACGGCGAGTTCTGCCTCACCAAAGTCATCTCCGACCGGACCGACTACGCGAACGGTGTCGAAAAAGGAGGCCGCAAGGGCGAAGTGGACCGCTGAGCCGCCGAGCATCTTGGGGCGCTCACCGAAGGGAGTTTTGACCGCGTCAAAGGCGATCGAGCCGACAACAGTTAGTGACATGGGCGCGGAGCGTAGAGCAACAAGATCTGATTCAGCTGTGCAGATATGGACTCGCTGAGATACCTTTCCCTCACTTGCGGTCATGCGCAGCCAAGCGCGGACGCTCACGGGGAGGAAGTGCCGAGTGGAGCTTGATGAGCTGAGAGCAAAGGTCGATGCCGGCCAGATCGACACCGTCCTGCTCGCCCTCACAGACATGCAGGGACGCCTTCAGGGCAAACGCCTGACCGCGCGTTACTTCCTGGATGAGGTTGCCGCGCACGGCGCCGAGGGGTGTAACTACCTACTCGCCGTTGATGTCGAGATGAACACCGTCGACGGCTTCGCGATGTCGTCCTGGGATACGGGTTACGGAGACTTCGTGATGAAGCCGGACCTGTCGAGCCTGCGGCTGCTGCCCTGGCAGGAAGCCACGGTCCTGTGCCTCGTGGACCTGGCCTGGGCCGACGGCAGCGACGTTGTGGCCTCGCCACGGCAGGTCCTGCGCAAGCAGCTTGCGCGGCTGGCGCAGCGCGGCTGGACCGCCAACGCGTCGACCGAACTCGAGTTCCTGGTCTTCCGCGACAGCTACGAGGACGCCTGGGCCAACGGCTACCGCGATCTCAAGCCGGCCAACGATTACAACGTGGACTACTCCGTGATCGGGACGGCCCGGGTCGAGCCGCTGATGCGGCGGATCCGCAACTCGATGAGCGCCGCCGGCCTGTATGTGGAGAACTCGAAGGGCGAGTGCAACCACGGCCAGCATGAGATCAACTTCCGCTACGCGGACGCGCTGCGCTGCGCCGACGACCATGTGATCTACAAGAGCGCCGCCAAGGAGATCGCGTCCCAAGAGGGCATGTCGATCAGCTTCATGGCGAAGTACAACGAGCGCGAGGGCAACTCGTGCCACATCCATTTCTCGATCGCGGAGGAGCAGGAGTCGCTTTTCCACCGCGACCAGGCGATGTTCGATTCGTTCCTGGCGGGACAGCTCACGTTCGCGCGCGAACTGACCCTGATGCTGGCGCCGAACATCAACTCCTACAAGCGCTTTGCGGTCGGCTCATTCGCGCCTACGACGGTCGCCTGGGGCCACGACAACCGCACATGCGCGTTCCGAGTTGTCGGCCACGGAGAGGGCCTGCGCTTTGAGAACCGCTCGGGCGGTGCCGACCTGAATCCGTATCTCGCGCTCAGCGCGCTGATCGCGGCCGGGCTTGAGGGCGTCGACCAAGGGCTCACCCTGGAAGCCGCCTTCGAGGGCAACGCCTACGCGAGCACCGATCGCCCCAAACTGCCGGGCACGCTGCGGGAGGCGCGCACACTCTTCGACGGCAGCGCGATGGCGCGCGCGGCCTTTGGCGATGAGCTGGTGAGCCACTACCTGAATGCCGCTGACGTTGAGTTGGCGGCGTTTGAAGCGGCCGTGACCGACTGGGAACGCGTCAGAGGGTTCGAGCGCCTGTGACCACGGCGAGCGAACCGACCCGAGTGTCTCGAACGTTCGAGAGCGGGGTTTCGCTCGAAGCCGTGTTCGCCCCGGTGCGGTCGATGACCGCATTCGAGGAGACGGTCGATCGGCTGAGCACCGCGATCCGCCTCGGGCTGCTTCCGCCCGGCACCAGGCTGCCGGCCGAGCGCGAGCTCTGCACGAAGCTCGGGATCGCGCGCTCGACGCTGCGCCAGGCGCTGACGGCGCTGACGCAGAGCGGCCACCTACACGCGGTCCGCGGACGCGGCGGCGGCACTTTTGTAGTCGACCTGCTGCCGCCGTCGAAGCCACCGTCCGACGAGGTTCTGCGCTCGTGGCGCGACAGCTGTGACCAGCGGATCACCATCGAGATCGGCGTGGCCGTACTGGCTGCAAGGCGTGCATCGCCTGAGGCGGTGGCATCGCTGCGCCGCCTGGTCGATGCAATAGATGAAACCTCCAACGACTTCGAGGTATACCGCCAGCTCGACGTACGCCTACACGTCGAGTTGGCCGAAGCGACCGGCAACCCGCGCCTGTTGGCCGCGATGACGGAGATCCAAGGGGCGATGACCGATCTGATCAGGCTGATCGCCCACCCGGCCGAGGTCCTGATCTCCTCGAACCAGGGCCACCGCCGCGTGCTCGGCGCGGTCGCCCGCGGGGACGAGGCGGCTGCCGCCGCCGCGATGCTCGAACACCTGCGCGGCACCGAGCACATCCTGGGTTGGTTGCTTCCGGGCGATTGATGGGCCCCGCGGGTCGATAAACCCGGCGTCGTACTTGCACCTCACGGGTAGACAAACCGGCCGAGCGGCCCACAACCATGCGCCAAATGTATGAAGTTTCGCGCGCGCTCTTGACTTGGAGCGATGCAGACGCGAGCATGCCGCGCTTAAGGAAGGGCGACTGAACCTTTAGTCGTTAGCGACGTCGGTCGCATGGGAGAGAAATGCAGTTCAACAAAGGGGATAAAGGATGACCACGGAGAGTCTCTCCGCAGACGAACAGCTGTTAGCCGAGCTCGGGTACAAGCAGGAGCTGAAGCGTGGCTGGAGTTCCTTCTCCAACTTCGCCATCTCGTTCTCGATCATCTCGGTGCTGGCCGGCTGCTTCACCAGCTATGGGCAGGCTTTCCTGAACGGGGGGCCGGTCGCGATCTCCATCGGCTGGCCGATCATTGCCTGTCTGGTGATGTGCGTCGCCGTCTCAATGTCCGAGCTGGCCTCGGCGATGCCGACCGCCGGTGGCATCTATTACTGGGCGTCGAAGCTCGGCAACCCGACCTGGGGCTGGTTCACAGGTTGGTTCAACCTGATCGGCCTAGTCGCCTGCGTGGCGTCGGTGGACTACGCCGCGGCCAGCTTTCTGCAGTATCTGCTGAGCCTTTACAACGTGAACTTCATCTTCAACTTCGCGTCGACCAACTTCCATTACGGCGCGCACGTGGTGTTCGCGCTATTCCTGATCATCCTCGTGATCCACGGGCTGGTCAACGTCTTCTCTAGCCACCTCGTGTCGATATTCAACGGCATCTCGGTCTGGTGGCACGTGATCGGCGTGGCCGTGATCGCGATCATCCTGTTCGCGGTGCCGAGCCACCACGCGAGCCTCTCGTTCGTATTCGGGCACCGCGCGTTCGGTGCGTTCGGCCACCACATGTACTGGTACTACACGCTGCCGCTCGGCTTCCTGCTGACGATGTACACAATCACCGGCTACGACGCCTCTGCGCACGTCTCCGAGGAGACGCATGGCGCCTCCCAGGCCGCGGCCAAGGGCATCTGGCGCTCGGTGTTTTACTCGGCGATCGTCGGCTGGATCGTGTTGATGGCATTGACCTTTGCTGCGACACCGTCACACCTAAACACGATTAACGCGTCCGGGTTCCCGGCACTCGGGATCATCACCACAGCGCTGGGCACCGGGACCGCCAAATTCGTGATCTTCATCTCGCTGATGGGCCAGCTCTTCTGCGGCATGGCCTGCGTCACCAGCTGCTCGCGCATGACATTCGCGTTCTCCCGTGACGGCGCCGTCCCCGGCCACAATCTGTGGCGTCGCCTGAACGCCCGCAAGACCCCCACCTGGGCCGTGCTGTTCGCGGTTTGCTTTGCGGCTGTGATCACGATCCCGGCGTACTTCCCGAACTCAAAGGGCTATCCGGTCGCATTCTTCGCGGTTACCTCGATCACCGTCATCGGGCTCTACATCGCGTACACGATTCCGGTGTTCCTGCGCTGGCGGATGGGGGATAGCTTTAAGCCGGGCCCGTGGACACTCGGCAAGAAGTACAAGTGGGTGAACGTGATCGCGTTCAGCTGGGTCGGGCTCTGCGTGGTCATCTTCTGCCTGCCGACCTCGCCGGAGGGATGGTTCGGCAAGAGCTTCAGCTTGAGCTCCGTGAACTACGCGCCGATCGTGACGATCGGGCTGATCCTGGTAGTGGGAATCTGGTACTTCGGTTGGGCAAAGAAGACGTTCAAGGGCCCGGTCTCGACGATCGGTGACGGCATCTTCCACGAACTCGATGGAGTCGCCGAGGTGGCACCCGGGCCGTCGTCACCATGAGTAGTGAAGTTCTGGAGGTGCTCGAGCCCGCCACCGCGGCGGTGCTCGAGCAGGTTCCCGCCGCCGGTGTTGACGCCGTAGACGAAGCAGTAGCCAAGGCCCGCGCCGCGCTTCCAGCGTGGCGCGGGCTGGCGCCTGGAGTGCGCGCAGCGGCGCTGCGCGCACTTGCCGACAAGGTTGAGCAGCACCTTGAGCAGCTGGCGCTGCTCGAGGCCCGCAACACCGGCAAGCCGATCGGCAGCGCCCGCGGCGAGATGGGGATGGTCGTGGACACGTTCCGTTATTACGCCGGAGCGCCGGAGCGGCTGATGGGCGACACGATCCCTGTCGCCGGCGGGCAGGCATTCACGATCCGTGAGCCGCTCGGCGTCGTCGGGCTGATCGTGCCCTGGAACTTCCCATTGGCAATCGCCGCCTGGAAGCTCGGTCCCGCGCTCGCGGCCGGCAACACGGTGGTATTGAAACCGGCCGAGCTGACGCCGCTCACTGCTCTGCGCTTTGAACAGCTTGTGCTCGAAGCGGGGATCGCGCCGGGTGTCGTAAACGTCGTGGCCGGCCTCGGGCCGGTGGCCGGCGCGCGTCTGGTGGAGCACCCCGATGTGGCCAAGATCGCCTTCACCGGCTCAACCGCTGTCGGTCGCCAGATCGCCGCTTCAGCTGCCGCGACAATCAAGCGGGTGACGCTCGAACTGGGTGGCAAGTCAGCCAATATCATCTTCGCCGACGCCGACCTTGAGAAGGCGGCGGAGATGGCCCCGTGGGCGGTCTTTGACAACGCTGGCCAGGACTGCTGCGCGCGCTCCCGAATCCTCGTCGAGCACAGCGCAGTCGACAAGTTCTTGAGCCTGCTGCAACCCCACGTGGAGGCTTTCAAGGTCGGCGAACCGCTCGACCCAGAGTCGATGATGGGGCCGCTGATCTCCGCCAAGCAACGGGACCGCGTGGCCTCGTTTGTCGGTGCCGATGCCCCTGTCGCGTTCCAGGGCACAGCGCCGGACGGGCCCGGGTTCTGGTTCCCGCCGACGGTGCTCTCTCCGGTCGACCCGAACTCCCCGGCGGTACGCGAGGAGATCTTCGGCCCGGTCGTCGCTGTAATCCCGTTCAAGGACGAGGATGAAGCGGTGCGGATCGCCAACGACACCATCTACGGTCTCTCGGGTTCGATCTGGACACGTGACGGCGGGCGGGCGCTGCGCGTTGCCCATGCTCTCCAGACGGGTGTACTTTCGATCAACTCCAACTCGTCTGTGCGCGTGAGCACGCCGTTCGGAGGTTTCAAGCAGTCCGGCTACGGCCGCGAGCTCGGTCCTCACGCGACCGACGCCTACACCGAAATCAAAACCATCTATTACGCAACCACATGAATCGTCTTCAAGACAAAGTCGCAGTAATCACCGGCGCCGCCGGTGGCATCGGGCTCGCCACCGCCGAGCTGTTTGAGGCCGAGGGCGCTCACGTTGTCGGCGTCGACCTCAAGCAGCATTCGGTCGGCGAGCTCGCGCTCCAAGTCGACCTCACTGATGAGCAGGCCGTCAAGGACATGTACCAGCAGACCCGGGACAAGTTCGGAAAGATCGACGTGCTGTTCAACAACGCCGGAATCTCGCCGACGGACGACGACTCGATCCTCGTAACCGAGTACGACGCCTGGCAGCGCGTCCAGGACGCCAACCTTAAGAGCGTCTTCTTCTGCTGCAAGTACGGCATTCCACACCTGCTCCAGACCGGTGGTGGCTCCGTCATCAACACGGCCTCGTTCGTGGCGATCATGGGCGCCGCGACCTCACAGATCTCCTACACCGCCTCCAAGGGTGCGGTGCTGGCGATGTCACGTGAGCTCGGGGTTGAGTTCGCCCGCAGCGGCGTCCGCGTCAACGCGATCTGCCCAGGTCCGGTTGCCACACCGCTGCTGATGGAGCTGTTCGCCAAGGACCCCGAGCGGGCCGCGCGACGGCTGGTGCACGTGCCGATGGGCCGCTTTGGCGAGCCCGACGAGCTCGCCAAAGCCGTGCTGTTCCTGGCCAGCGACGACTCGTCCTTCATGACCGCCTCATCACTGCTTATCGACGGCGGCATCAACGGGGCGTACACCACGCCGCTGTGATTGCGGGCGAGGCCCGCGGGCGGGCAAAGCCGTTCGCCGGAGGGTGGGCTTGCACCCTGAGGGTGCAAGCCCACCCTGATTACGATCCTCTACTCTCAGCGCCATGTCCCGCGTCGCACAGGTAGCGGTGACCGTCGGGCTGATGGCAGTGCTGCTGAGTGCATGCGGCATCTCCGCCAAGCCGCCGGCAGGCACCGCGAACATCTCGAAGTCACCTAACTACCACGGCTTGGTAGACGAGCCGTGGACGCAGCAGGTCAAGTGCCTGAAGAGCGATCACGTGAAGTTCCGTGAGTACCTCACAGCCAACGAGAAGCTTCCTTCCATCCAGATTGGCTCGCTGCCCACGGGACCGACGATCATCTTTGAGCCGACTCCAGGCGCTGCCCAGGATGTGCAGATACAGGGCGGTGCGCAGGGAGCCGAAGTGATCGGCTCGGCCGTGCTCTACCCCAACCAGGCCGCCAATAAGTTGCTGACGACGGTCGAGGCTTGCACCTCAGTCGATGTCAGCGGCTGACCGCCCGCGCCGAGTAGCCTCACCACCGAACCGATGACGACGACCGACCCCGCCACCCCCAGCGCCGCCGAGCCCCAAGCCGCGAACGTCATGCGTGAGTTCACGTTCCCGCTCCCGCGGTTGCTCAAGCGCGCGCCCGAGTGGGTCAGGATCGGCGGCGTCCTGCTGCTGCTGAGCCTGGTCGCGCTCTGGGTCCGCACGCGTTACATCGGCGGTCAGTTCTGGATGGACGAAGGCATCACCGTAGGGATCTCGTCCCACTCGCTGAGTTCGATTCCCGGCATTCTGCGGATGGACGGCGCGCCACCGCTGTTCTACATGCTGCTCCATATCTGGATGCAGATGGTGGGCAACGGTGAAGCCGCGACCCACTGGCTCTCCGAGATCTTCGCGGCGCTGACGGTCCCGGTCGGGTACTGGGCCGGCCGCACCATCGCCGGCAAGCGGGCAGCGCTGATGTGCGCGACGCTCTTCGCCTTCAACGCGTTCCTCGACTACTACAGCCTCGAGACCCGCATGTACACGCTGATGGCGCTGCTCGGGCTACTGGCGACGATCGGCTTCATCAACGGCTTCGTCTACCGCAGGCGTGCCTACGTGATCCTCTTCAGTATCGCCCAGGCGCTGATGTTCTACACCCACGCTTGGGCGATCTACTTCGCGGCCGGCTCGGTCATCAGCCTCGTACTGCTCTGGAAGATCAGCGGCGAGGACATCCGCAAGGGGCTCATCAAGGACGCGTTGATGGCTTACGTGGGGGCGGTTGTCGTGTTCCTGCCGTGGCTCCCGAACTTCATCTTCCAAGCGATCCACACCGCTGCCCCGTGGGACACCAAGCCGCGCTTCGGCGCGCCGATTCAGATCGCCCAGAGCGTCTTTGGCGGCGCCTCGATCACGGTCATCCTGCTGCTCGCAGCAGGCGTTGGATACTCACCGCTGGCGAGTAGAAGCGCTCGCGTCACGCGCGAGGCCAAGGTCACGCTGATGCTGTTCACACTGTTCTTTGTGACGCTGCTGCTGGCCTGGGCCGGGTCGCAGGTCACGCCGGCCTGGGTGGTGCGGTACTTCGCGCCAGTCGTCGCGCCGATGCTGATCCTGGTCGCGATCGGCATGTCGCGCGCAGGCGTGATCGGCGCGATCGCGATCGTATTCACCATCGGGTTCATGATCCGCCCGAGCGCTTTTGAGCCCAAGTACAAGAGCGACATGCAGGACATCGCCGGCGAGATGAAGCCGTTGATCCACAAGGGCGACCTTGTGATCATCGGCCAACCCGAATCGACGCCGCTCGCGTACTACTACCTTCCCGGAGGCCTGAAGTGGTCGAGCACCATCGGCCCCGTCAAGGACCCGACCTCCATGAACTGGGTCGACGCGATGAAGCGCTACCGTGCGGCTAATCCGGACAAGGTGCTGACGCAAGAACTCAACTCGCTCAAGCCCGGCCAGCAGGTGCTCTTCATCCGGCCGATGACCGAGGGCGTCGCGAACTGGAAGGCGCCATGGACCTCCCTGGTCCGTCGGCGCTCGGCACAATGGGGCGCGATCCTCCATGCTGACAAGCAGCTCAAACCCGAAGCCTGGGCGCCCCACAACTACCGCGGCTCATGCTGCATCGCCGATGCCGCAGTCCTCTACAAGAAGGTTCGATAACCGTGACCGATATTTCGGTTTCTGCGCCTGAGCACGGCGCTGACATCACTGCCGAGAAGCCCGTCGTCGTGCTCGGCGGCGGCCCTGCTGGGCTTACCGCCGCGTACCTGCTTGCGCGCCTGGGCAAGGCAGTGATCGTCGTTGAGTCAAGTGACCAACTTGGCGGCATCGCCCGCACGACCGTGCGTGACGGCTACCGCTTCGACCTCGGTGGCCACCGCTTCTTCACGAAGGTGAAGGAGGTCGATGACCTCTGGCACGAGATCATGAAGGAGGAGTTCCTCAAGCGCCCGCGCCAGAGCCGGATCTACTGGAACGACAAGTTCTTGGAGTACCCGCTCGACGGTATGGACGTGATCAGGAAGCTCGGCCCGGTCGAGGTCGTGCGCTGCGGACTCTCATACATGTGGGCCGCGATCAAGCCCAAGGGCCGCGAGGACACGTTTGAGGAATGGGTTTCAAACCGCTTCGGCAAGCGCCTCTTCAACCACTTCTTCAAGACCTATACAGAGAAGCTCTGGGGCGTGCCAACCGATGAGATCCGCGCCGAGTGGGCCGCGCAGCGGATCAAGGGCCTTTCCTTCTTCAGCGCCGCGAAGGCCGCGTTCTTCGGCAACAAGGGCAACATCAAGTCGCTGATCTCCGAGTTCAACTATCCGCGCTTTGGACCGGGCCAGATGTGGGAGGAGATGGCCAACGACATCAAGGCTCACGGCGGTGAGATCCGCCTGAACGCGCCCGTCACCAAGCTCGTCACGAACGACGAGGGAATCGTGACCGAGGTGATCGCCGGCGATCAGACACTGACGCCGTCCTACGTGATCTCCTCGTTGCCACTGCGCGCCACTGTCGGCATCACCGAGCCCGAGGCTCCGGTCGAGGTGCGCGACGCCGCCCGCGGCCTGCGCTACCGCGAGTTCCTGACGGTGCTGCTGGTCATCACGGGCGACGACCTCTTCCCGGACAACTGGATCTACATCCATCAGCCCGGCGTACGTGTGCTGCGCATCCAGAACTTCAAGTCCTGGAGCCCGTGGATGGTTCCCAACGATGAAGACGCGTCGATCGGCATGGAATATTTCTGCTTCGAGGGCGACGACTTCTGGAACATGGCCGACGATGATCTCGTTAAGATGGCCTCCCAGGAGATTGAGAAGCTCAAGCTCGCCAAGGCCGCAGACGTCAAGTTCGGCTTCGTCGAACGCGTCCACAAGGCCTATCCGATCTACGACGAGAAGTACGCCGAGCGCGTCCAGACGATCCGCGGTTGGCTCGAGACCAGCACCAAGAACCTGACGCAGGTCGGACGTAACGGTCTGCACCGTTACAACAACTCCGACCACTCGATGCTGACGGCGATGCGCGCCGTGGACAACATCACGCTCGGCACCCACCACGACATCTGGTCGGTCAACGTCGAGAGCGTGTACCACGAAGAGGTGCACGACTCCGAGAACCCATACAAGAATGATCCCGAGACGCCGGCCATGGACGGTCCGCTCGCCTCTGAGAACTAGTGATCTAGCAGTGCACAGTCGTTTTCTTGGTGGGATGGTGGCCGCGGTCTGCATGACCGCGGCCTTCGGCGTGGGCGTCACGCCGGCGCTCGCCGCCGCGTCGTCCACGACCACAGCGGCGACGACGACGGCTGCGGGCGCGTCGGCAAGCACGCCCGCGTCGTCCGGGGTCAGCACGCCGTCCTTCGGCCTCGGCAGCGCCCAGAACAATCAGACCACCTCGGTAGTAACGACCACCACCCCGGCGACCACCAACACCTCCACGACCGGCACCGGACTCAGCGGCGGGGACGGCCTGCTGATCGGCGTGATCGTGCTCGCTCTGCTGATCGGCATCGCCGTGTTCGTTATGCGTGACGCCCGCAGTCACACGGTCAACGACCCCGACGTCAGCGATGACCCCTTCGCCAGCAAGCGCAAGGGCTCCAAGGCTCCGCCGAAGTCCCGCAAGCTGAAGCCCGCCGAGCGCAAGCGCCGCAAGCGCAGTCGCGCCCCGCGCAAGCGCTGGTAGTTCGGGCTAGCCCGCGAGCTTGCGTCTGGCCCGTACCAGTTGGCGGTCGATCGTTCGGCACGAGTCGCCAGTGACCGCCGAGATCTCTGAGTAGCGGTAGCCAAAGCCCTGCAGCATCACGAGGCGCTGCTGACGTGGGGGCAGTTGGCGTACTTCGGCCAGACGCTCCCGCATCTCCACCACGCGCTCCGGTCCCGGCTCGAACACAAGCTCGAGTAGCTGACCCTCCTCTTCCTGTTCCTGCTCAAGCGAGAGATCTCGGCGCTGCGTGCGCACGAGCCTGAGCGCCTCTCTGGTCGCGGTGATCGCGAGCCAGCCCAACTCAGTCCCCGGCGTCAGCGAGTCGCGCTCCGCAACCAGCCATGTCCAGGCCGTCTGGCACGCCTCCTCCAGGAGCGTGCTCGACGCTCGCACGTTGGCGTTGACGATGCGTTCCAGCTGGGGAGCCAGGTCCGCGTAGAGGTCGGCAAGGGATGGGGATGAAGCGATGGTTCTCGGCATCTCAGACTCCAATTGAGACAAAGTTGGCACACTTGACTCTACCAAATGAGTCTAATCAAGTGGTACGGTCCCATCTCGTTCTTGAGTCAAATCAATTCGGGGAGCCGAGATGCCCGTCTTCATCGCCGCAACAAGCGCCGCCACCGTGAGCGCCACACCTGACCCAAGTGGGCTACCAGGAAGCAACATCCTGCAGCAGATCGTCAACGGCGCCGATGCCTGGGCCCTGGCCATCACCCTGTTAGGAGCCTTCGTAGGCACCGGCCTCTGGGCGATCGCCTCCCACACGAGCAGTCACCACTACGCCGCCAAGGGTCGTATGGCTGCGGTCGTCTCGGCCGCCGCGGCCCTGGTGATCGGTGCCGCCCCAGGCCTGGTCAACTTCTTCGCTCACCTCGGGGCGACCGCGAAGTGAGCTTCCTCACGATCCTCACCGGAAACCCGGCCACGGGGGCTCTTGAGACGGTCGCTGACGACACGGTCGGGAAGGTGGTGGGCAAGGTCGCTGGGATCGCCGCCAGCGCGGTCGCTGACTCAAGTCTCGACGCCATCGCCGGCTGGGTGCTCGACGGGACGAAGTCAGCCCTCGACGAGGTGGCACACCTGATCAGCGCCACCACCTCACCCGACCTCACCGCGTCCTGGTTCTCGTCCACGTACCTGCGCGTCGCCGGCTTGGCGGCGTTGCTGACCGTGCCGTTCGTTTTCGCGGCCATGCTCCAGGCGATTCTGCGCTCGGATCTGGCGTTGATCGGCAAGGTCGTGTTCGTCTACCTGCCGGTCTCCCTGCTGTCGGTCAGCCTCGCGGCGCCGGTGGTGATGTTGCTGCTGTCAGCGACCGACCAGATGTGCCGTGTGGTCTCTTCAGCAGCCGTCAACGGCGGGGCGAGCTTTCTGGACCAGGCGGGGGTCGTCGCGGGCGGGCTCTCGACGCTTGACGGCTCTCCCTTCTTCGCCGTGATGGTCGGCCTCTTCGCGGTAGCCGCCGCGCTGATGCTCGCGCTCGAATTGATGATCCGCGCGGCGGCCGTGTACGTGGTGGTGCTGATGCTGCCGCTCGCCTTCGCGGCCTTCGTCTGGCCGGCGCGGCAGATCTGGGCAATTCGGCTCGTCGAACTCCTGATCTCGCTGATCCTCTCCAAATTCGTGATCGTCGCGGTGCTATCGCTGGCCGGTTCAGCGCTTAGTTCGAGCGGCCTCGGGGTCTCACGACTGCTGACCGCGACCGCGCTCCTGCTGCTCTCGACGTTCGCGCCGTGGGCACTGCTCCGGATCCTGCCCTTCACAGAGTTGGCCGCCGGTGCGGCGGGCGCGCTACGGCATGAGCTGCCCCAGGCCGGGAACCGCGCGATGTCGGTCGCCGGCACAGCGGCTGCGGGCGTCGAGAGCGCTGGAGAGATAGCGATGGCGCTGCCGACCCGGCTCCGGCGCCACGCCGATCAAGCCGGCCAGGGCCATGTGCGCGACGCCGAGGGACTGTCACCCGACTCCCAGCCACAGAGCACGATGGCCGGGCCGTCTGCGGACTCGCAGCCAGATGACCCCACCACGGGAACGATGCCCAACCAGCAGCCCGAGCACCAGATCGTCGAACCGGCCGCGTCGCCGACGCCGACTCCGACGCCAAAGCCGAAGCCGCTCGCGCATATAAAGCCCGGGATGCGACTCGACCTCAGCAGAGGCGTTTGGATCGAGCCTGATGACAATGACTGAGCGGCTGGCATACCGCTTCGGCCCGCTCGAGCGTCGAGGCCTGCTCGGGCCGATCCGGGCGGGGCAGGCGGCGGTGATCGCCACCAGCCTGGTCATTGCGCTGCTCGCGCTGGACAACCTGCCGGATGAGGTCGGGGCGTTCCTCGGTCTCGCGACCGTCGCCGTCGCCACGGCGCTGACGACCCTTCCCACGGCTGGCCGCACTGCTGAGCAGTGGCTGCCCGTGGTGAGCAGCTTTGCCCTCAGAGGTCTTGTCGGCGGGCGGACGTTCCGCTCGACGCTGCCGCGCTCAGGTATGCGGGTTGTGCAGCGCCCCGGTGGCCGTCAGGAGCTGAACACACCAGACGTTGAGCTGCCGCCGGCCTTGCGGGGCGTCGAGTTGCGTGGGCTGGGCGCAGAGGGTGAGGGTCTGGGAGTCATCCATGAGTCACGAGGACGGCGGCTCACGGCTGTGCTCGCCTGCCGGGCGCTCGCGTTTGCGCTGCTCGACCCGGAAGCCCAGGAACGCAGGCTGGCGCAATGGGGCCTGGTACTGGCCGGCGCGGCCCAATCGCCGATCCGCAGGCTGCAATGGATCGAGCGCACCGCCCCTGCGCAGGGCGATGAGCTGGCTCGCTGGCTGCACAGCGCCCGAGATCCGTCGCTACCGGCGCGCGGCGCCCCGATCGTCGAGTCCTACCTCGAGCTGATCAGCTCGAGCTCGAGGGTGACCAACGATCATGAGGTACTGCTCGCCGTCCAGGTCGACGCCACGCAAATCCGTGGTCGGCGCGAGCAGAGCCTTGAGTCCGTGCTGGCGGAGCAGACGGCGCGAATCGCGCGCGGACTGGAAGCAGCTGAGATCAAGGTGATGGGGGCACTGGGCGTGGGCCAGCTGGCCCACGCACTGCGAACGGCGTTTGACCCCTACTCCCGGGCGGAATTAGGCGCCCTACGAGCCGTCGACCGGGAACGCAACGGGCTCGAGTCCCAAGCCGCCGGCCCGCTGGGGGTGCGTGAGCATTGGGATCGCTACCGCTGCGACGGCGCCTGCCACGCGACCTACTGGATCAGCGGATGGCCCCGAGTCGACGTGTCGCCGATGTTCATGGATGCACTACTTGGCAGCTCGGACACGGTGCGTACGGTCGCGGTGACCTTTGAGCCGGTTCCGCCCGAGCGCTCGACCCGTGACGTCGAGGCGGCGATCACGCGGGATCGGGCCGACAGTGAGCTGCGGCGCCGCTTCGGACAGTCAGAGACCGCGCGCCAACGCCAGGCGCAGGAGTCGGCGATCCGGCGCGAGGCTGAGCTCGCGGCGGGCCACTGTGAGGTTCGCCTGGCGGGTTTCGTGACCGTCAGTGGCCGCGATGAACAGGAACTCGAGCGCGCCTGCGCGGAGGTCCATCAGCACGCCGCGCGGGCGCGCCTTGAGGTCCACCGCATGTACGGACAGCAGGCTGACGGCTTCACGTTCACGTTGCCGCTGGCGCGAGGGCTGCGATGAGCGCCGAACGCCCCGCACACCGGGTCACCACCCGCCACGCGCAGGCCATATATCCGTTCACCGCGGCCGGCGGGCTCGGTGGCCGCGGCGCCTTCATTGGCCGCGACGCGAGCGGCGGCGCCTTTTGCTTCGACCCGTGGGTGCTGTACGAGCAGGGCGTGCTCGATGACCCAAACGTGATTGTCTTGGGCAAGCTCGGCCAGGGCAAGAGCGCGTTGGTGAAGACCTTGCTCTGGCGCATGTTGCTGTTCGGGCGCCGGGCGTTCGTGCTCGACGTGAAGCGCGAGTACGGACCGCTGTGCCACGCGGTCGGAGTAAGGCCGGTCTCACTCGCACCAGGCGGCGGCGTGCGTTTGAACCCGCTCGCCGCGCGTCCCGAAGAGCACGCGCAGATCGACCTGCTGCGAGCGATTGCGACCACCGCGATCGGTGAGCCGGTGACTCAGGTCGAGGCCGGCGCACTGCGCGAGGCCCTGCGGACGGTCCGCCGGCACGGTCGCGACGCCGGTGGTAGCCGAGCTGACTCGGCCGGCGGGCGCGGCGAGCCGACGCTGCCTGAGATCGCTGCCGTGCTCTTCAATCCGCCGGCGGAGATGGCGGCAGCTCTGCAGACCGATCCGGAGCAGTTGGCCACCGAATCACGCCGGGCAGCGCTGGCGCTGCAGGACCTGTGCGAAGGGCCACTGAAAGGGATCTTTGACGGACCGACGACGCCCGGCCTGGACCTCGACGCGAAGCTGCTGGTGCTCGATCTGCACGCGGTGCGCGATTCACCGGCAGTTGGGATCCTGATGGCCTGTGCGACTGCGTGGATGGGCGCGCAGCTGGCGAGGACCGCCGAGCGCTCCGACCGTGCTCGCATGATCAACGTCGCCGACGAGTCCTGGAAGATCATCCAACACCCGGGCCTGGGTGAGTGGTTCCAGTCGAACTTCAAGCTGGCCCGCCAGTTCGGAGTGATGAACCTGGTCGTGCTGCACAAGCTCGCCGACCTGCAGACGGTTGGTGATGCGGGCTCACGCGCGGCGCGGATCGCCGAGGGGCTGATCGCCGACGCATCCACGCGGATCGTCTACCACCAGGATGAGAGCCAGGTGCAGGTAACGCGTGAGCTGCTGGGGCTTTCGGCGACTGAAGCGCGGCTGCTGACGCAGCTCTCGTCAGGCCAAGCGCTCTGGCGTGTGGGCGCTCGCTCGTTCGTGGTGCAGCACTACCGCTCACGGGCGGAGTTGAGGTTGACCAACACCGACACCGGGATGCGGCTCGATGCTCGGTGAGCTGCCCTCACTTTGTGCGGCCGTGGCGGCCGTGGGGCTCGTCGCAGTAGCTCAGGTCGGCGATCCAAAACGCGATCAGGGCGCGCGCTGGGCGTCGCTGCGAGACCTGCAGACGCTGAAGGTGAAGCGGCTGCCAGAGGCACTGCGACGACTGTGGAAAGGACGCGGGATGCCTCGGCCAGCGACTGGTCGACTGGTGCTCGGACGCTACCGGGGACGGTTGCTCTACGCCGAACGACGACACGCGCTGGTCGCGTTCGGCCCGCCGCAGTCGGGCAAGTCAGCCGGACTGGCGATCCCAGCACTGCTCGAATGGTCAGGGCCGGCGGTTGCCTCATCGATCAAGACGGATCTGCTCTCCGCAACCCTCACCCGCCGTCGGCAACTCGGCGATGCGCTGATCTTTGACCCGTTCGGGCTCTCTGGGCTGCCCTCACACACCTGGTCTCCGCTGCGCGCGGCCGCGACCTGGGACGGCGCGCTCGAGGTCGCCTGGCGGTTGGCCGCGGCCGGTGAACTCGACCAACGCGGCGTCGAGGGTGGCGACTTCTGGGGGATCGCGGCAGAGCAGCGGCTCGCGCCGCTGCTCTACGTGGCAGCGCGCATGGGCGCGGGCATTGAGCAGGTCGTCGCCTGGGCCTACGGTCAGGGAGCACGCGAACTGGACTCGGCGCTCGACAGAGTGGTCGCTGGCGCAACAGCCGAGGTCGAGTACCGGGACGCTCGGTCTGCGTACGACGCGGTGCGCGCGTTCGAATCGCAGGCCGACCGGACCCGCAGTTCGATCGAAGCGACAGCACAGGCCTTGCTCCGGGCCTACCGGTTCACACGCGTCGCCCGCTCTGCCATGGGCAGCGAGATCACACCCGAACGGCTGCTCTCTTCGAGCGCGACGCTGTATCTGATCGGCGACGCGAAGGCGTCGAAGCTGCTGCGGCCGATCTTTCTGGCGCTGCTGTCCGAGGTGA
>Ga0224557_1001672_pt1 | contig 20782 bp, 24 predicted proteins | sample 714S31014metaG_FD_180677 | JGI IMG/M metagenome (GOLD analysis project Ga0224557, IMG submission 180677) | Peat soil microbial communities from Stordalen Mire, Sweden - 717 S3 10-14 | ecosystem: Environmental > Terrestrial > Soil > Wetlands > Peat | place: Sweden: Norrbotten County, Stordalen...
CACCCTGGTGGGTGCGGGTGCCGCCGAGGGCGCGATCGACGCCGCCTCCATCCTCAAGCCGATGCTGGCCCGCGGCGAGCTGCAGACCGTCGGCGCCACCACCATCGACGAGTACCGCAAGCACCTCGAGAAGGACGCCGCGTTGGAGCGGCGCTTCCAGCCCGTCAAGGTGGACCAGCCGACGGTGGCCCTCACCATCGACATCCTCAAGGGCCTGCGCGACCGCTACGAGTCGCACCACGCCGTCAGCATCACCGACCAGGCGCTGGTGGCCGCGGCCAACCTGGCCGACCGCTACCTGGCCGACCGCTACCTCCCCGACAAGGCGATCGACCTCATCGACGAGGCGGGCAGCCGCCTGCGCATCCGGCGCATGAGCACCCCGCCCGGGGCGAAGAAGCTCGACGAGGAGATCGCGCGCCTGCGCGCCGACAAGGAGGCCGCCATAGAGAAGGGCGCCTTCGAGCAGGCCAAGAAGCTGGCCGAGCAGGAGAAGGAGCGCCTCGACCGCAAGGAGAGCCAGGAGGCCGAGCTGCGGGCCGAGGGCGTCGACCTCTTCGACGTCGTGGACGAGGAGGTCATCGCCGAGGTGCTGGCCGCCTGGACCGGCATCCCGGTCTACCGCCTCACCGAGGAGGAGACCGCCAAGCTGCTGCGCATGGAGGACGAGCTCCACAAGCGGGTCATCGGGCAGGAGGAGGCGCTCAAGGCGCTCTCCCGTGCCATCCGCCGCACGCGGGCCGGCCTCAAGGACCCCAAGCGCCCGAGCGGCTCGTTCATCTTCCTGGGCCCGACCGGGGTCGGGAAGACCGAGCTGGCCAAGACACTGGCGGAGTTCCTCTTCGACGACGAGGACGCGCTGATTCAGCTCGACATGTCCGAGTACATGGAGAAGCACACCGTGAGCCGGCTCGTCGGCTCGCCCCCGGGCTACGTCGGCTACGAAGAGGGCGGTCAGCTCACCGAGGCCGTGCGGCGCAAGCCGTTCTCGGTCGTGCTGTTCGACGAGGTCGAGAAGGCGCACCCCGACGTGTTCAACACGCTGCTGCAGATCCTGGAGGACGGTCGCCTGACCGACGCCCAGGGCCGCTCGGTGGACTTCAAGAACACGGTGCTGATCATGACCTCGAACCTCGGCACGGCGGACCTCCGCAAGTCGTCCATGGGCTTCGCCAAGACGTCGGAGGCGGTGACCTACGAGCGCATGAAGGCCAAGGTCGACGAGGCGCTCAAGAGCCACTTCCGGCCCGAGTTCCTCAACCGGATCGACGAGGTGATCGTCTTCCACGAGCTGTCGCGGGCCGAGGTCACCGAGATCGTCGACCTGCTCATGTCGCGGACCATCAAGCAGCTGTCGGACCAGGGCATCGGCCTGGAGTTGACGCCCGCCGCCCGCACCCTGCTGGCCGAGAAGGGCTACGACCCCCAGCTGGGGGCACGCCCGCTCCGCCGGGCGATCCAGCAGCTGGTCGAGGACCCGCTGTCGGAGCGCATCCTGTGGAAGGAGTTCCGGGTCGGCGAGACGATCGTCGTGGACGTCGAGGAGTCGCCCATCGACGGCGAAGGGCCGCAGCTCAGCTTCACGGCGATCGAGGGCATCCAGCCCCCGCCGCTCGAGCTGGCCGGTGCCGGCGCCGACGCCGAGTAGTCACTCCCAGCAGTAGCTGAACGCCCCGCGCCGCGCTCCGCTGGAGCCCGGGAGCCTTCGCGCCTGGAAGTGGGGGTTCCCCGCTCCGGCCGGTGCGTAGTCGAGGCCGAGAGGCCCCGCGGACTCGAAGCCGAACCGCCCGTAGAAGGCGGGGTCGCCGAGGAGCACGAGCAGGGGCCAGTTCCGCTCCTCGGCTGTCCGGATCAACTCGGCCACGAGCGCGGACCCGATGCCGCGGTGCTGGTACGCGGGCGCCACACAGACCGGGGCGACCCCGGCGACCGCCGTGGCCCGAGCGTCCAGCCGCCCGGGTGCGGCGAGCACGTGCCCCGCAACGGCGCCGTCGGCGACGGCCACGAGCTCGATCCGGTCCGGGAGCGGGCAGGCGCTCCAGGTGCGGCGCACGATCGCCAGCTCCTCCGTGGCGTCGCGGGTGTCGTCGGCGAACGCGTCCGAGACGACGACCAGAATTGCCGCGGCGTCGTCGGGACGCGAAGGCCGGATGGTCGTCACGGCACGCGCACGCCGACCGTCACGCCCTGGTGGTCCGAGAGCCCGCCGGCGGGGAGGACGGCGGGGCGCCGGGCGACCAGCCCGCGCACCAGCAGCCAGTCCAGCTTGAGCGGCACGCGGTCGGGCAGCCCGTCAGCGTCGTGCTCCGTCGTCGGCGCGGCGACGTTGGCGTCGGTCCACTCGAAACCGTACGACCGCGCCACGTCGAAGAGGGGCTCGTGGGCAACGGGCCAGCTGAAGCGGGTGGGCTCCGCGGCGCGCATGCTCCGCACCAGGGCGCCGTCGAACAGGTCGGTGTGCCTGGCGCCCAGGGTGTTGAGGTCCCCGCCCACGACGGCAGGTCCGCCGTCAGCGCGCTCCTCGACCGCGCGCAGCAGCACCTCCAGCTGCTCGGCCCGGTGCGCGGGGTCGCTGCGGTTCTCCAGGTGCGTCGAAGCCACGAGCACGGGGACACCGTCGATGGGGACCGTCGCCAGGACGGCCATGCGCCCGCCGACGCGAGGCTGCGTGGAGCCGGCGGCGAACCACCCGAGGCCGACGTCGGGGAGCCGGACGACCGACGGGTTCTGGAGCCGTGCCACCGACGCGATGGCGTTGCCGTGCAGCGCGCGCTCGTTCTCGGCCCCGGCCGCCTCGCGCTGCTCGAGCTCGTCACCCAGACCGAGTTCGACGAACTCGACGCCGAAGGCGTGGCCCGACCCGGTGTGGGTGGCGATGGCGCCGGCGACGTCCTCGTTCCGGGTGCGAGCCATGCCGACGTCGACCTCGGAGAGCAGGCACAGCTGGGCGCCGCAGGAGCGCAGTCGTCCGGCCAGTTCGACCGGTCGGCGCCCGCGCTCGATGTTCCACGCCGCCACCCGCACCCAGCCCGACAGGGGTTCGGCGGGGCCGGCGGGCCCCTGGTCGACCTGGTGGAGGCACGGCAGGTCCTCCAACAGCCGGCGATGGAGGTCTTCGTCGCCGAGCCGGCGGGCCCAGCCCTCACGGTCGGCCCGCGTCGGTATGTCCACCCCCTGAGCCTGTCACCGGGAGGCCCAGGGGCGTCGGGCGCTGTCACAGCCCTTCCCTAGCGTGCCCCCATGACCACCACCCAGCGCGCCCGTTCCGAGGTCCCCTATGTCTGCACGGCGTGTGGGTCCACGTCGCTGCGCTGGGTCGGGCGGTGTGGCGCCTGCGGCGAATGGAACACCCTGGGCCCCGCATCCGTCCGGGTGCACCGGCCGGGCCGGGCCGCAGCCGTGGAGGGCGTGCCCGCCGTCGCGCTGCGCGACGTCTCGACCGACGGGGCGCGCCCGCTGCCGACGGGCGTGAGCGAGCTCGACCGGGTGATGGGGGGCGGCGTGGTCGGCGGCTCCGTGACGCTGCTGTTCGGGCCGCCGGGCATCGGCAAGTCCACGCTGCTGTTCCAGGTGCTCTCGTCGGTCGCCGCCACCGGCGTCGACGTCATGCTCGCCTCGGCCGAGGAGTCGCTGACCCAGGTGAGCGGGCGGGCGTCGCGCATGGGCCCGGTGCCGCACCACCTCCTCGCCCTCGAGGGCCCCGACGTCGAGGCGATCGAGGCAGCCGTCGGGCGCCACCGCCCGGCCCTCGTGGTGGTCGACTCGCTGCAGTCGGTCTCCGATCCCGAGCTGGCCCAGCCGGCGGGCAGCCTGGCCCAGGTGCGCGCCTGCGTGGAGCGTCTCACCCGCATGGCGAAGTCGAGTGGCGTCCCGCTGCTCCTGGTGGGGCACGTGACCAAGGACGGCGATCTGGCCGGCCCTCGCGCCGTGGAGCACCTCGTCGACACGGTGCTCTCCTTCGACGGGGACCGCCACCACGCGCTGCGGGTCCTGACCTCGGTCAAGCACCGCTTCGGGCCGACGGGCGAGGTCGGCATCTTCGAGATGCGCGACGACGGGCTGCGCGCCGTCCCGGACCCCGGCCCGCTGATGCTCGGGGACCGCATGGCCGGCGTGCCCGGCAGCGTGGTGGTGCCGGTCCTGCAGGGCCGGCGCCCGCTGCTGGTCGAGGTGCAGGCCCTGCTGGGGCCGGGGACGGGCAGCAGCGGTGGCGGCGTGGCGTCGCGGCCCCACACCCTGGGCATCGACGCCGCCCGGGCGAACCTCCTGATGGCCGTCCTCGCCTGCCGCACCACGGTCGACGTGCCGGTGCCGGCCGAGTTCTTCGTGGCCGCCGTCGGCGGCATCACGGTCAGCGAGCCGGCGGCGGACCTGGCGGTGGCGTTGGCCATGGCTTCGGTCGTGCGCCAGCGCCCGGTGCCGGCGGACCTCGTGGTCTTCGGGGAGCTGGGCCTCGCCGGGGAGGTGCGCACGGTCCCCGGTGTGGAGCGCCGCCTGGCCGAGGCGCAGCGTGCCGGCTTCACCCGGGCGCTGGTGCCGTCCTCGGCCCTGGGCGATGCCACGGCCAGCGCGCCGGGCCCGGCCGGCCTCGTGGTCCACGGGGTGCGCACGCTGGCCGAGGCGCTCGAGCTGGCCGGGACGGAGGCCGGCGCGCAGACCGGGCCGGGTACGATGCCCGGGTGGTCGACGGTGCGGGCGGCAGCCAACCGCTGAACGACGCGCTGGCGCTGATCGCGCCCGGGACCGCGCTGCGCGAGGGGCTCGACCGGATCCTGCAGGCGAAGCACGGCGCCCTGATCATCGTGGGCGACGACCCGGCCGTCCTGTCCGTGTGCACGGGCGGCTTCCTCCTCGATGCGGAGTTCAGCCCCCAGCGCCTGTCCGAGCTCGCCAAGATGGACGGCGCCATCATCCTGGCCGCCGACGCGTCGCGCATTGCGCGGGCCAACGTGCACCTGATGCCCAAGGCCACGATCACCACCTCGGAGACCGGCACCCGCCACCGCACGGCCGAGCGGGTGGCCCGCTCCATCGACGTGCCGGTGATCGCCGTCTCCGAGGCGATGGCGACCATCGCCGTCTACCGCAACGACCGCAAGCACACGACGCAGTCGGCCGGCTGGCTGATCGACCGTTCGAGCCAGGCGCTGTCCACCCTGCAGCGCTTCCGGGCGCGCTACGACGACGCGCTGTCGACGCTGACCCGGCTTGAGATGGAGGACACGGTCTCGGTCCGTGACGTCGTCGCCGTGCTGCAGCCGGGTGAGATGGTCCGCCGGATCGCCGAGGAGATAGAGGGCCACCTCGTCGAGCTCGGCTCCGACGGCCGGCTGATCCACCTCCAGACCGAGGAGCTGAGCGCCGGCGTCGACGAGAGCCTGATGCTCGTGCTGCGCGACTACACGGACGATTCCGGTGTCGCCCATCTGCAGTCCCTCTCGCCCGACGCCCTCATGGACCTGCCCAAGGTGGTGGCCGCGCTCAACCTCCCGGGCTCGGACGACCAGCTGCATGCCGCCTTGGCCCCGCACGGGTACCGCCTCCTGCACCGCCTGCCCCAACCCCTCTCCGAGACGCTCATAGAGCGCCTGGTCCAGCGCTTCGGCTCGCTGCCCGAGATCCTCTCCGCCTCGGCCGCCGAGCTCGAGTCGGTCGACGGCATCGGCGCCGCCACGGCCCGCCACATCCGTGACGGCCTGGCCCGCCTGGTGGAGGCCAGCATCTTCGAGCGCTACGAATGAGCTGGGGGTCTGGTAAAATGGCTGGCCATCGTCGAACGGTTCGGGTCCGTCTCGGCATCCTCTCGAAAGCAGCGGCCGTACCTCTGTGCGCCCGCGTCGGCGGACCCGGTCCAGCCAAGGAGTCGTGAGTCCTGTGTCCTTCAAGGTCGGAGACAAAGTCGTCTACCCCCACCACGGGGCCGCCGTCATCGAGAAGCGCGAGACCAAGGTCGCCTTCGGGGAGAAGCGGGAGTACCTCGTCCTCCGGCTGGCCTACGGCGACCTGATCCTGAACGTGCCGGCCGACAACACCGAGGGTGTGGGCCTGCGCGAGGTGATCAACGACGAGGAGGTCGAAGAGGTCTTCGCCGTGCTGCGCAAGAAGGAAGCGCGCATGCCGACCAACTGGTCCCGGCGTTACAAGAACCACTCCGAGAAGCTGCGCTCGGGCGACATCTACCAGGTGGCCGAAGTCGTGCGGAACCTCTCCATCCGGGACAAGGACAAGGGCTTGTCGGCCGGCGAGAAGCGCATGCTGCAGCGGGCGCGCCAGATCCTGGTCTCCGAGCTCACCTTCGCCCTCAACGTGGACGAGGAGACGGCCGAAGAGCGTCTGAACGACGCCCTGACCTGATCGCCCGGCCCGGTCGCACCGTGGCAGAGGTGTGGTCGATCGTGGTGGCCGGTGGCTCCGGACGGCGCTTCGGCGACCAGAAGCAGTTCTCCCTCCTGGGCGGCCGCCCGGTGCTCGAATGGGCCGTCGCGGCGTGCCGGCCCTGCTCCGCCGGCGTCGTCCTCGTGCTGCCCGCCGGTGCCGACGACCCGGACCGCCACGGCGCGGACGCCACCGTGGCCGGCGGCCCCACCCGCGCCGACTCGGTCCGCTGCGGGCTGGCCGTGGTCCCCGACAGCGCCACGGTGATCGTGGTGCACGATGCGGCCCGGCCGCTGGCGTCGCCCGCGCTCTTCGACGCCGTGATCGACGCCGTGACCCGGGGGGAGGCGGACGGCGCGGTGCCCGGGGTCACGCCGAGTGACACCATCAAGGTCGTGGACGGCGCCGGCAACGTGACGGGCACGGTGGATCGGGCCACCCTGGTCGCCGTCCAGACGCCCCAGGCGTTCCGGGCGGGCGTCCTGCGGCGGGCCCACGAGCAGGCCGGGCCCGACGCCACCGACGACGCCGTCCTCGTCGAGTCGCTCGGGGGCCGGGTGCGGGTGGTGCCCGGGGATCCCCGCAACCTCAAGATCACCGCCGCCGACGACCTGGGGGCCGCCGAGCGGCTGCTGGCGGCGAGGGAGGGATGAGCGTGCGCATCGGCCAGGGGATCGACGTCCACCGCTTCTCCGAGGACCCGCACCGCCCGCTGGTGCTCGGCGGGGTGCAGATCGAGGGCGCCCGCGGGCTGGGAGGGCACAGCGACGCCGACGCCGTCTGCCACGCGCTGGCCGACGCCGTCCTGGGCGCGGTCGGCCTGGGCGACCTCGGCCGGCACTTCCCCGACACGGACCCGGTGTGGGAGGGCGCGGACAGCGTGGCCCTCCTCACCGCGGTGGTCCACATGGCGGCGGAGCACGGGTTCGCCTGCGCCAACGCGGACTGCACGATCATCGCGGACACCCCCCGCCTGGCCCCGCACACCGAGCCCATGGTGGAGCGACTGAGCGCGGTGCTCGGCGCCCCCGTGTCGGTGAAGGCGACCCGGGCCGAGGGGCTCGGGGCGCTCGGCCGGGCCGAGGGGGTCGCCTGCCTGGCCGTGGTGCTGATGGAGCCGCTGTGAGCCCGAAGAACCGCTCCTCGCGCGGGCGCAAGGCCACACCGGACCGCCGTCCCGCGCCCCGCCGGGCCCGGGCGGGCGGCGGCGACGGGCAGGGGCGGGGGCAGTCGGAGGGGCGCCGACCGGGTCCCCGGCCCCAGGCGCTGAGCGAGCTCGGCGGGGACCAGGTCGAGGGGCGTCGCGCCGTGCTCGAGCTGCTGTCGGTCGGGCGCCGCACGGTGCGCCGGATCATGCTGGCCGAGGACCAGGACCCCTCGCCGCAGCTGGACCGCATTGAGGAGCTGGCGTCACGCCTGCGGGTGCCCGTCGAGACGGTGCCCCGGGCCCGGCTCGATGCCCAGGCTCGCACGGAGGCACCGCAGGGCGTCCTGGCCCTGGCCCGGCCGCTCGACCCGGTCCCCCTCGAGGACCTGGCCCGGCCCGACCGGCACGGCACCGCGCCCTTCCTCCTGGTGGCGGCCGGTCTCACCGACCCGCGGAACCTGGGCGCGCTGCTGCGCAGCGCCGAGTGTGCCGGCGTCACCGGCGTCGTGCTGCCGCGTCACCGTTCGGCCCGGTTGTCGCCGACGGTCGCCAAGACGGCGGCCGGGGCGATCGAGCACCTGCCCTTCGCAGTGGTGGGGGGCGTGCCGACCGCGCTCAGCGAGTTGCGCGAGCTCGGCGTGTGGTCGATCGGGCTGGCGGGCGAGGCGGAGCAGTCGCTCTACGACCTGCCGCTGGGCGAGGGCCCCGTGGCGCTGGTGGTCGGCAGCGAGGAGAAGGGGCTGGCGCCGCTGGTGCGCCGGCGCTGCGATGCGGTCGTCGCCATCCCCCAGCACGGCACGCTGCCGTCGCTGAACGTCGGCGTGGCCGGTGCCGTGGCCTGCTTCGAGGTCGCCCGCCAGCGCGCCGCCGCCGCCCCGCGCTAGGCCGCCGTCGGGGCCACCTCGCTCGTGCAGAACGCGCAGCGGCGCGCCGCGACGGGGATGTCGCTCAGGCACTGCGGGCACTCCCGCGTCTCGGGCTTGGGCTCCTCCTTGGGCACGAGGTTGAGCCGCTTCATCAGCGCGGTGAGCGGCACCACCACGGCGAAGAAGACGACGGTGGCGATGATGAGGAACGACAGCACGGCGTTGATGAACGATCCGTACCTGAAGGTCGAGCCGTGCAGCCTGAAGCTCAAGTCGGAGAAGTCCGGCTTGCCGAAGATGGCGGCGATGAGCGGCGTGATCAGGTCGGCCACGAACGCCGTGATCATCGCCGTGAAGGCGAGGCCGACCACGACCGCCACCGCCAGGTCGACCACGTTGCCCCGCAGGACGAACTTCTTGAAATCCGACAGCATCGGGACCTCCCTGGTCGTACGTTCCCGGATCCGCCCCGGTTCACACCTGCGCCCGCACGGACGGGGATCGGAAGAGCCCGGAAGAGCCCGAGGCAGGAGTCGAACCCGCGACGTCTTCATTACAAGTGAAGTGCTCTACCGACTGAGCTACTCGGGCGCGGCCCCAGACTACAGGCCCGCGACCTCCATACCCGGGCCCGACCAGCGGAAAGGCTTGCACCGGGCGGGGGGGCGGGGCAGGCTGGACCCCCAATGGTCGACGAGCAGCCGCAGACGGGCATGTCCGCTTCGCTCTCGGTCGTCCGGGCCGCCGTGGTCCTGGTGGTCTTCGTGGCCGCCGTGGCGGTCCTGGTGGACGTCGGGACCCGGCCGAGTGTGAGCGGCGTCCCGAGCAGTGCCGCCACCACCACCGTGCCCGGCGCCACCCCGACCACGGTCGCCGCCGGGGCCGCCTCGACGACCACCACCGCGGCGCACTCCTCGACCACCACCACCGCCGCGCACGGTCACAAGGGCTCGAGGAGCACCACGACGACGACCATCGCCCCGAGCTCGGTCAGCGTCGTGGTGGCCAACGCCACGAGCACCAACGGCCTCGCCGCCCACTACACGACCGTGATCGGGGCCGGCGGCTGGAAGATGGGGACGCCGGCCGACGCCGCCACGACCGAGGCGACGTCCGCGGTCTACTACGCCGCGGGCTTTCAGGAGCCGGCGGCGTCCATCGCCACCACCATCGGCGTGAAGCCGACCCAGGTCCTGCCCCTCACGACCGCCACCCCCGTGAGCGGGGTCACCGGCACCGACGTCGTCGTGGTCATCGGGTCGGACCTCGCCTCCACGACGACCACGACCACCTGACGTTGCCCGACACGGGCGACCCGGGTGACACGGGCGAGGCCGCGGCCCAGCTGCCCGCGCCCCTGTGGCGCATGGCGGCCGAGCCGGCGCACTGCGCCCTGTTCCTCGACTTCGACGGGACGCTGGCCGCCATCGTGGAGGACCCGACCGGAGCCCGCCCGCTGCCGGGCGTGCCCGCGCTCCTGGCCCAGCTGGCCCGCCCCTTCGCGCTGGTCGCGGTGGTGTCGGGCCGCCCGACCGCCTTCCTCGCCGAGGTGCTGGGCGACCCGGCCGGGGTCACGCTGGCGGGCCTCTACGGCCTGGAGCGCGCCCTGCGCGGCCCCGAGCACGCCCGCTGGGCGGCCGTCATCGACCAGGTCGTGGCCGAGGCGAGGGCCGAGGCACCGGCGGGCATCTACGTCGAGCCCAAGGGGCTCACGGTCACGCTGCACTGGCGCCACGCGCCGGACAGCCGGGAGTGGGTCCTGGCCTTCGCCGAGCGCCAGCACGCCCGGCACGACCTGTCGGTGCACCCGGGGCGGGCCGAGCGTGAGCTGCGCCCCCCGATCGAGGTCGACAAGGGGACGGTGGTGCGCTCGCTGGCCGCCGAGCACGCCGGGCAGCTCCGGGCCACCGCCGTGTTCGGCGACGACATCGGCGACCTGCCCGCCTTCGCCGCGGTGGGGGAGCTCACCTCGCCCGACGGCCGGCCGCTCGCCGCCGTCCGGGTGGCGGCCATCGACGCCGAGAGCCCCCCCGAGGTGGCCGCCCGGGCCGACCTGACCGTGCGGGGTGCCGAGGGCGCCGTCGAGCTCCTGCGCGTGCTGGCCGATGCCGCCACCGCGGCGGCGGCGCCGCCTCAGTCCTGAGCGGGAGCGGCCGCCGCCGCCAGCTGGTCGGCCCACCAGTCGGCCGACGTCCGGGCCCGCACGGCCCCGCGCAGGGCGCCCGCCCGCCGGGCCCGCTCCGGCGCCCCCATCGACAGCGCCGCGTGGAGCACATCGGCCGTTCCGGACACGTCGAAGGGGTTGACGCCGAGCGCCCCGTTGCCGGCCAGGGCGAGCTCCTCCCACGCGCCGGCCTCGTGCGAGAGCACCAGCACCCCGTCGGCCGTGTTCAGCAGCGAACCCTCCTTGGCCACGAGGTTGAGCCCGTCGCGCACCGGGTTCACCAGCAGCACGTCGGAGATGGTGAGCGCAGCGAGCGAACGCGCCCAGTCGTCCTCGACGGACAAGAGGATGGGCGTCCAGCCGTCAGCGCCGTGGGACCGGAAGGCGTGGTTGATCCGCTCGGCCGTGTGCACCACGTCGGCCCCGTAGGCGAGATACTCGGCCAGCCCCTGCCGGCTCGGGTACGCGAAGGCCACGTGCACCACCTCGCCGCGCCACTCGGGGTGCGCGACCAGCAGCTCCTCGAAGGCCAGCATCCCCCGCACGATGTTCTTCGACGGCTCCATGCGGTCCGTGCGGGCGATGACGCGGCGCCCGCCCACCTCGGCGCGCAGCGCGACGGCCGCCGCCGCGCACCCGGGCGAGGCCGCCTCCTCCTCGAGCACGCCGGCGTCGATCCCGAGCGGCGCGACGAAGGTGCGCGGCGCCGCCCGGCCGGCGTAGCAGGCGTTGAAGTCGGCCTCCCACTTGTGGCAGTGGAAGCCGCAGGCCGAGTAGCCGGCCATGCCGTCGAGCAGCTCGGCGGCCACGGCGTCGGGCAGCACGCCGAGCATGGCGGGGGCGGCGAACGGCGTGTGCAGGAAGTGGACCGAGCGCAGGTCGGGCCGGCGCTCCGCCAGCATCCGGCCCAGCAGCGAGAAGTGGTAGTCCTGCACGAGCACGGTGGCGCCGTCGGCCGCCCGCTCGCTCACCACGTCGGCCACGGCCCGGTTGTAGGCCCGGTAGCCCTCCCAGGCCGTCCGCCAGTACCGGTCGAACCGGGGCCGGTGCGGCAGGTCGAAGAGGTGGTGGTGGCAGTACCACAGCGTGGTGTTGGCGACGACGTCGTAGGCCTGGCGGTAGGTGTCGTCGTCGATCACGACGGGGACGAGGTCGAGCCCGTCCTCCCTCATGAGCCCCCGGGTGACCGCCTCGCGGTCCGCCGGCCCCATCGTCACCGAGGCCCACGTCGTGCCGCTGCCGCCGAGGATCCGGTGCAGCGACGAGGCCAGGCCGCCGGCCGCCCGCACGGGCACGAGGGCATCGTCGGGACCCGTGCGGAAGGTCAGCGGGCCGCGGTTCGAGACGACGATGGTGTCGCTGGCGCGCCCGCTCACGCGCCGCTCGGCGCCGGGGGGAGCAAGGACGGGGGAAGCGCGGACGCGGGGAGCGCGGACGCGGGCACGCGCTCGAGCGCGGCCCGCAGCACGTCGACGGCCTGGGGGCGCAGCTCGTGCAGCGGCCGGTTGCGGTGGATGCGCTCGCCGAGGTCGACCTGGGCCAGTCGGTCGGGCCCCAGGCTCTGGGCGACGTCGATCAGCAGCCCGAGCTCGACCCCGTACCCGGTGGCGAAGCCGAGCTTCTCGAAGACCCAGCGGTGGGCCGCCGTTTCGCCGGCCAGGGGCTGGCGCACCCAGGAGAGCTCGGGGAACAGCAGCTCGAGCACGGGGCGGGCGACCAGCTCGGTGACCCGCCCACCGCCGGTCGGGTCACCGTGCAACGGGCGGGTGTAGAAGCCCTTCACGAGCGCCACGTCGTCGGTGGTGAGCAGCGGTCCGAGCAGCCCCGTCACGAAGGCCGGCGTGGTGTTGGCCACGTCGGCATCGAGGAAGGCCACGATGTCGCCGGTGGAGGCCCCGAGGGCGGCGGCCATGGCCTGGCCCTTGCCGCCGGCACCGCCCGGGCCGACCACGACCCGGGCCCCGGCGTCCCGGGCCTGGTCGGCCGTGTCGTCGAGCGACCCGTCGTCCAGCACGATCACCTCGTCGACCAGGCCGTTGCCGCCGTGGGCCGCCAGGAACGGTTGCACGACCGCCCGCACGACCGAGCCGACGGTCGAGCCCTCGTCCCGGGCCGGGATGCACACCGAGACGGTCCGGCCCGTCCGCGCCTTGGCCTCGAGGACCGGGCCGGTGGGGAAGTCGGCGTGGTGAAAGGTGAGCGCCACGCCTCCGATTCAAGCAGCCCCGCTGCGTTGAGGTGGCCGGGCCGCCCGGCTACGATGGCGGACATCATCCAGAGCGACTGAGGGACGGGCCCGTCGACGTCGCGGCAACCAGTGCGAAGCACCTGGTGCCAATGCCCGATCGATGAGGAGGACCAATGGTCGATTTTGTCACTGGGTTGCGTTGCCGTGAGTGTCAGCGCGCCTTCCCCGCCGAGGCTCTGCACGTCTGCGACTACTGCTTCGGGCCGCTCGAGGTGGCCTACGACTACGAGCGGATCGCGTCGACGGTCAGCCGGGAGCGCATAGAGGCGGGCCCCCGGTCCATCTGGCGCTACCGGGACCTGCTGCCGGTCGACGACGAGACGCCGGTCGACCTCGGGGCCGGCTTCACCCCGCTGGTGCGGGCCGACCGCCTGGCCGCCGAGCTCGGCCTGGGCGAGCTGTGGATCAAGGACGACACCGCCAACCCCACCGGCTCGTTCAAGGACCGTGTGGTCTCGGTGGCCCTGACCAAGGCGCGCCAGCTCGGCTTCAAGGTCGCCGCCTGCGCCTCGACGGGCAACCTGGCCAACTCGGTGGCCGCGCACGCGGCGCGGGCGGGCATGGACTCGGTCGTCCTGATCCCCCACGACCTCGAGGCGGCCAAGGTGACCATGACGACGGTCTACGGCGGGACGGTCATCGCCGTCGAGGGGACCTACGACGACGTGAACCGCCTGTGCGCCGAGCTGACGAGCGAGCGACCCAGCTGGGCCTTCGTCAACGTCAACGTGCGCACCTACTACGCCGAGGGCTCCAAGACGCTCGCCTTCGAGATCGCCGAGCAGCTGGGCTGGCAGGCGCCGGACCACGTGGTGGTCCCGATCGGGTCGGGCAGCCAGCTGACCAAGGTGGCCAAGGGGTTCGCCGAGCTGGGCAAGGTGGGGCTCCTGCCCGAGGAGCCCGCCGTCAGGGTCTCGGGCGCCCAGGCCGAGGGGTGCTCGCCCGTGGCGACGGCCTTCCTCGAGGGCACCGACGCCATCCGGCCGGTCAAGCCCAAGACGATCGCCAAGTCGTTGGCCATCGGGAACCCGGCCGACGGCTGGTACGCGCTCGAGGTGATGCGCCGGACCGGCGGCTCGTGCGCCGCCGTGACCGACGCCGAGGTCGTCGAGGCCATCGGGCTGCTGGCCCGCACCGAGGGCATCTTTGCCGAGACCGCCGGCGGGGTGACCATCGCCACGCTGGCCAAGCTGGCCGCCTCGGGCGCCATCCGTCCCGACGAGCGGGTGGTGGCCCTGGTCACCGGCCACGGCCTCAAGACGGTGGAGGCCCTGAGCGGCTCCGCCGGCGCCGTCCCGACGGCGACCATCGCCCCGACCCTGGCCGCTTTCGACGCCGCCTTCGACGCCGACGGGGACCACCACCACACCGAGGAGCCCGTCCGATGAGCCTGACCGTCCGCATCCCCACCCAGCTGCGCACGCTGACCGGCGGCGCCGGCGAGGTCGAGGTCGAGGGGGCCACGGTGGGCGAGGCCCTCAAGGCGCTCGACGCCGCCCACCCCGGCCTGGCCGACCGGCTCTTCGACGAGTCGGGCAACCTGCGCCGCTTCGTGAACGTCTTCCTGGCCGACGAGGACGTCCGCTTCCTCGACGGCCTCGGGACCCCGGTCTCGCCGGGCCAGACGCTCTCCATCGTCCCGGCGGTCGCCGGCGGCTGAACCCCCCGTGCACCGGGGGTTTCGGCCCCGCTGACCGGCGGGGCGGGCGGCGCCCTTGCGCGCGCCGCCCGGAGGTGGTTTCCTATTAGCACTCACATCACGAGAGTGCTAATGGAGGAATAACCCAAGATGGCCAAGATCATCGCCTTCCAGGAGGACGCCCGCCGCGGCCTGGAGACCGGCATGAACAAGCTGGCGGACGCGGTACGCGTCACCCTCGGCCCCAAGGGCCGCAACGTGGTGCTCGACAAGAAGTGGGGCGCCCCGACCATCACCAACGACGGTGTGTCGATCGCCAAGGAGATCGAGCTCGAGGACCCCTTCGAGAGGATCGGCGCCGAGCTGGTCAAGGAAGTCGCCAAGAAGACCGACGACGTCGCCGGTGACGGCACCACCACGGCCACCGTCCTGGCCTGGGCCATGGTCCGCGAGGGCCTGCGCAACGTGGCCGCCGGTGCGAACCCGATGGGGCTCAAGCGGGGGATCGAGGCCGCCGTCGAGACGGCAGTGGGCTCCATCCACGGCATCGCCAGGGAGACCGAGTCCAAGGCCCAGATCGCCCAGGTGGCGTCCATTTCGGCCGCCGACACCGAGATCGGCGAGATGATCTCCGAGGCGATCGACAAGGTCGGCCGCGACGGCGTCATCACCGTCGAGGAGTCCCAGACCTTCGGCATGGACATGGACCTGGTCGAGGGCATGCGCTTCGACAAGGGCTACATCGCCCCCTACTTCGTGACCGACCCCGAGCGCATGGAGGCCACCCTCGAGGACGCCTACATCCTGCTGGTCGGCTCGAAGATCACCGCCGTGCGCGACCTGCTGCCCGTGCTCGAGAAGGTCATGCAGAGCGGCAAGCCGCTGCTGATCATCGCCGAGGACGTCGAGGGCGAGGCCCTGGCCACCCTGGTGGTCAACAAGATCCGCGGCACCTTCCGCTCGGTGGCCGTCAAGGCTCCCGGCTTCGGCGAACGCCGCAAGGCCATGCTCCAGGACATCGCCATCCTCACCGGTGGCCAGGTCGTGACCGAAGAGGTCGGCCTCAAGCTCGAGAACGTGACGCTCGACCTGCTGGGCACGGCCCGCAAGATCGTCGTGACCAAGGACGAGACGACCATCGTCGAGGGCGCCGGCACCGAGAACGACATCAAGGGCCGGATCAACCAGATCAAGACCGAGATCGAGAACACCGACTCGGACTACGACCGGGAGAAGCTCCAGGAGCGCCTGGCCAAGCTGTCCGGCGGCGTGGCCGTCATCAAGGTCGGCGCCGCCACCGAGGTGGAGCTCAAGGAGAAGAAGCACCGGATCGAGGACGCCGTGTCGACGACCAAGGCCGCCATTGAGGAGGGCGTGGTCCCCGGTGGGGGCGTCGCCCTGCTGCGGGCCCAGACCGCCATCCTCGAGACGGCCGAGAAGCTGGAGGGCGACGAGGCCACGGGTGCGCGCATCGTCGCCAAGGCCGTGGAGGAGCCGCTGAAGCAGATCGCGGTGAACGCGGGCCTCGAGGGTGGCGTCATCATCGAGAAGGTGCGCAACCTCAAGGGCTCCCACGGGCTCAACGCGGCGACCGGCGAGTACGAGGACCTCTTCAAGACCGGCGTGATCGACGCCGCCAAGGTGACCCGCTCGGCGCTGCAGAATGCGGCGTCCATCGCGGCGTTGTTCCTGACCACCGAGGCGGTCATCGTCGACAAGCCCGAGGAAGACGCGCCCGCCATGCCCGGCGGGATGGACGACTACTAGACCCTTCGTGGGGCTGAAGGCCCTTCCCCGAGGGGCCCGGGGGCGAGGTGTCACCGGGATGCCACGGCGCTGCAACAGCCCGGGGTGACACTGGGACCGCCTCACCCCCAACCGAGGCTGAACGATGCGCCCGGCCGAACGGCCGGGCGCATCGTGTTTTCGGGCCCCGGGTCCCACGCACCGCAGGCTTCTCTACACTGACGGCGTGGCCCTGACCCCGACGACCGGACTGGGGGTCCTCCACCTCTTCTGCCGGCTGGCGCCCGACTTCGACGGCGACGCCCTGCGCACGGCGGTGGCCGGCGCCGAGGCCGACGGGTACCAGGTCATCCCCGTGGCGCTGCTGGGTCACAAGGCCGACCTCGGGCTGATGGCGCTCGGCCCCGACGTGTGGCGGTTGCGACGGCTCCAGACCGAGGCGACCCGCGCCGGACTCGTCCCGGCCCAGTCCTACGTCTCGCTCACCGAGATCTCCGAGTACGCGGCGGGTGTCCCCGACGCCATGCGCCAGGCCCGCCTGTTCCCCCAGCTCCCGCCGGAGGGCAAGGCCGCCTTCTGCTTCTACCCGATGTCCAAGCGGCGAGGCGAAGAGGTCAACTGGTACGCCCTCGACTTCCAGGCCCGCAAGGAGCTCATGATGGGCCACGGCAAGGTGGGCCGGACCTTCCACGGCAGGGTGCTCCAGGTCATCACCGGCTCGGCCGGGCTGGACGACTACGAGTGGGGCGTGACCCTCTTCGGCACCCACCCCGACGACCTCAAGGACTGCGTCTACGAGATGCGCTTCGACGAGGCCTCGGCCCTCTACGCCGAGTTCGGTCCCTTCTACACCGGCATGGTGGGCACGCTCGACGAGGTGCTGGCGGCCCTCGGTGGCTGACCACGCCGTGACCGCGTGACGGCCGACCTCGAGGAGCTCCGCGCCGAGCTGCGCCGGCTCGGGCGCGTCGTGGTCGCCTTCAGCGGCGGCGTCGACTCGTCGCTGCTGGCCAAGGTGGCGCACGACACCCTCGGCCGCACGGCGGTGCTGTGCGCCACGGCCCTCTCACCCTCCCTCGCCGGGAGCGAGGAGTCGGAGTGCCGTGCGCTGGCCGACGAGTGGGACCTGCGCTGGGTCGGCGTGCCCACCGACGAGATGGAGGACGCGGCCTACGTCGCCAACGGCCCCGACCGCTGCGCCCGCTGCAAGACGGCCCTCATGACCGCGCTCGGGCCCCTCGCCGCCGCCGAGGGCGCGACCGTCGTCCTCGGGGTCAACCTGAGCGACCTGGGGGACCACCGTCCGGGGCAGGCCGCCGCCGCCGCGGCGGGGGCCGCCTTCCCGCTGGCCGACGCCGGCTTCACCAAGGACGACATCCGGCACTGGTCTCGCGCCCTGGGGCTGCGGACCTGGGACAAGCCGGCCGCCGCCTGCCTCGCTTCCCGGTTGCCCTACGGCACACCGGTCACGCTCGGCCGGCTCGGTGCCGTCGAGGCCGCCGAGTCGGCGTTGCGCGCCCTGGGCTTCGGGCAGCTGCGCGTGCGCCACCACGGCGACGCGGCGCGGCTGGAGGTCGAGCCCGACGCGCTGGACGAGGTCGTCACCCGCCGGGACGAGGTCGTCGCCGCCGTGCGGGCGGCCGGGTTCACGTTCGTCTCCCTGGACCTGGAGGGCTTCCGGTCGGGCAGTCTCAACCGCGTGCTCCAGCCGGCGGGACGGACCGAGGAGGAGGGGCCATGAGCGAGGTCAGGGTCAAGGTACGGCTGACGTTCCCCGAGTCCGAGGTCCGGCGCGCCGTGCTCGCCACCATGGTGCGCCGGTTCGACGTCGAGCCCAACATCCGCCGGGCCGACGTGGAGGAGCACCGCGGCTGGATCATCTGCGAAGTCGACGGGGAGGCGGCCCAGGTCGAGGCCGCCCTCGACTGGCTCCGCACCGAGGGGATCACGGTCGACCTGCTGGGGGACGTCCTCGAGGGCTGAAGCCGGGGTTGTGGCGCCCCCGGCCCCAGCGGCTCAGGGCTGTGCGGGCTTCGGGGGCTCCTCGGGGTCGCGGGGCACGTGCCAGCCGGCCGAGGAGACCTTGCGGGGCTCGTAGAAGACGCAGCCCTCGGGACAGGCGAACGGCAGGGGCTCGTTGGCGTCCACCTTGCAGCGCTCCAGGCGGTCCCCGCGAGGGGTTGTCCGCATGACGTAGTGGCGGCAATCCTCGTTGACGGGCACGTCCCATTCTGGCGCAGACGGCGGGCCGCGGTAGCGTCACCGGCCGTGGACCCGAACGACGACCGCGACGTCCCCCTCAAGACGCTGCTGCGCTGGAGCGAGGCGCTGTCGGCCATCGCGCGCACCGGCCTCGGGTTCACCGAGAGCCTCTACGAGCAGGAGCGCTTCGAGGAGATCCTCAAGGTGGCCGCCGACATCCGGGCCGAGGCGGACGGGGAGGTCGACCACCCCGACTACGCCGGGGGCCTGGTGCAGGAGTGGATGGACACGGTGGGCAAGGGCGTTCCGGGCTACGTGACGCCCAAGGTCGCCGTCGGTGCCGCGGTGGGCAACGACAAGGGCGAGCTGCTGTTGATTCAGCGGGCGGACTCCGGCATCTGGCTCTACCCGACCGGCTGGTGCGACGTCGGGTACTCCGCAGCCGAGGTGGTGGTGAAGGAGGTCGAGGAGGAGACCGGCATCATCGTGGAGCCGGTGCGTCTCATCGCGGTCCTCGACGGCCTACGCCTCGGCTTCACGCGGGTGCCGCTGTACTCGTTGCTCTTCTACTGCCGCGCCGTGGGCGGCGAGCTGAGGCCGCACCCGCTCGAGACGCGCGACGTCGGTTGGTTCACGCGCGAGACACTGCCCCAGCCGTTGGTCGGGTCGGATCGTTGGGGCGAGCACGTCTTCGCCGCCATCAACGGCGAGCGGCGCGACGTGCTCTACGACAGCGTGCGCCAACCGATGTGGCGGGGCGAGTCGACGTCGTCGTGATCTCCGTCGAGGCCGCGGCATCGGTCGACGACGACCTGTGCGCCGCGGTGGCCGCGCTCGTCCCCCAACTGTCGTCCACCTCGCTCCCACCCACCCGCGCCCTGTTGGAGCGGATGGTGGCCGACCCCGCCACCACGCTGTTCGTGGCGCGTGACGGGGACCGTGTCGTAGGCATGCTCACCCTGGCCGTGTTCCAGGTCCCGACCGGCCTGCGGGCGTGGATCGAGGATGTCGTGGTCGACGAGGCGGCCCGCGGCACCGGTGTCGCCATTGACCTCGTCCAGGCCGCGCTCGACCTCTCCTCTGCGCTCGGAGCGCGCACGGTCGACCTCACGTCGCGTCCCCATCGCGAGGCGGCCAATCGCCTCTACGCCCGCATGGGCTTCGAGGCCCGCCAGACGAACGTGTACCGCCGGGCGTTGGAAGACTGAGAGCTACCTGACGTCAGCGAACCGAGGCGCACCGTCCTCGAGGTCCAGCTCCACACCGTTCGCCGTGAAGCTGATGGCGTGGTACCACCCGGACAGCATCAACAGATCGAGGAGTTCGTCGTCGGCGAACACGCCGGCGAGGCGCCCCCAGAGCGAGTCGTCGATCCTCGCCGTGTCGTGCAGTGCATCCACCGCTTCGATGAGGACACCGTCCCGTTCGTCGCTCCAGCAGGCGTCTGTCCCCTTGCCATGGGTGAGCGAGGTGACCTGCTCACGGGTCAGCCCGACCCGTTCGGCAAAGAAGGCGACATGGACGCCCCACTCGTACTCGCAGCCGCACCGCGCACACGTGCGGTCGATGACGATCTCACGATCACGCATGGAGAGCGAGAGCCTCCTGCTGAGCTCGTAGCCTCCCCACGCACCCATGGCGTCGGCCATCGGAAGGTTCCGCACGAAGGTCCGGAAGAGCGGGATGGGCGGCACACCCTGCGGCATCATCTCCTCGAGTCGTTGGCCAACGTCGGCTCCGTAGGGCGGGGTGACGGGTTCGATCCTGGGCATGGTTCCTCCGGTGTTTTGTTTTCCGAAACAGTGAGGACTGTAGAGTTTTGGAAATCGAAACGCAAGACCGAGAAGGTGAGGGCGTCATGGCCGACGAGCCGCAGCCGGGAAGGCGGGCTGCAGTCCGTGGATCGACCACTGGGCGGCCGCTCATGGCGGCAATGGATCTCCTTGGTCGTCGGTGGGCACTCCGGATCCTCTGGGAGCTGCGCGACGGGCCGATCGGAGCGAGGGCGCTGCGGGAGCGGTGCGACGGGATGTCGTCGAGCGTCCTCTACGACCGGCTACGGGAACTCACCTCCGCCGCACTCATCGAGCAGACGGACAAGGATGCCTACGCGCTCACGGAGACAGGACATGCACTCGGCCGGGCACTCAAGCCGTTGGACGACTGGGCGGTCGCGTGGAGGGCAGGCCGAGGGACACCGTCGACCCGGGCAAGGTCCCGCGCCGCACCGACCGCTTCTGATCTCCGCATGGGGACCAACGTCTCCCGCAGGACACTCGGAGTCACCGAGAGCTGACACGCTCCGGTGGTCGGCAGCGATCGGGGACGCGAAGAGGCGCGGCGCCGCCCGGCGCGGCCGCTCAGCCCATGGCGACGACGGGCGCGTCGAGCGCGA
>Ga0224557_1001674_pt1 | contig 20754 bp, 20 predicted proteins | sample 714S31014metaG_FD_180677 | JGI IMG/M metagenome (GOLD analysis project Ga0224557, IMG submission 180677) | Peat soil microbial communities from Stordalen Mire, Sweden - 717 S3 10-14 | ecosystem: Environmental > Terrestrial > Soil > Wetlands > Peat | place: Sweden: Norrbotten County, Stordalen...
GTGGGGCGAGGTGCACCACCTCCGCCACTGGGCGCAGGGCGGCTCGACTGATGTGGCCAATCTTGTCACGATCTGCCGGGCCCACCACTGGAAGGTGCACGAAGGGGGCTGGCGGCTGATCCGCGCTGACGACGGGGTGCTCGCCCTGCCGCCCGTGGCCGACGACTACGGTCCCGGGCGAGGTTGGTCTCGCCCCCGCGCCCCCGACACCCCCTCGACGGGCTGACCGCTCCGGCTGACGGCTCCACTGCGGAGCGACGGCGATGGAGTGCCCCAGGCCACCCGTGAATGACCTCTCGCCGCGGCGGCCCACGTCCTGTTCGATCGCTTCCAGTGCCCAACTCACCGCCCGGCGTCCCGAATTCGCGCGCCGGAATCGGGAATGCTTCTGGGTGCGGGGTCGCCATGGGTGCAGACGCCCCGCCGCCCCTCCCCACGGCGCTCACACGGTCCTCACATCCACCCCTCACCGTGATCTCAACCGTGAGCTCCCCCGCCTCCCGCCGGCCCGGCGGGTCGGCGCACCCCCTACGATGCGCGCGATGACCACCGTGCTCGTCGTCGACGACCAGCCCGACATCGTGCGGCTGGTCCGCGACTACCTGGAGCGCGCCGGTTTCGAGGTCCTCACCGCCAGCGACGGGGACCAGGCCCTGCAGGTCGCCCGCCGCAGCCACCCGGACCTGGTCATCCTCGACCTCTCCCTCCCCAAGCTCGACGGCCTGGACGTCGCCCGCGCCCTCCGCCGCGACGGCGACGTGCCGATCATCATGCTGACCGCCCGCACCGAGGAGTCCGATCGGGTCGCCGGCCTCGAGCTGGGCGCCGACGACTACGTGACCAAGCCCTTCAGCGCCCGGGAGATGGTGGCTCGGGTGCGCGCCGTGCTGCGGCGCACGAGCGGCGCGCGCTCCGATGAGGACGTGGTGCAGGTCGGCGACGTCCTCACCCTCGACGTGCCCCGCATGGAGACGGCGGTCGAGGGCCGCCAGGTGACCCTCACCCCGACCGAGTTCCAGCTGCTGCTCCACATGGCCCGGCAGCCGGGCCGCGTCTTCACCCGATCCCAGTTGCTCGACGCCGTCCATGGCGTCGCCATCCCCTCCTACGAACGCGCCATCGACGCGCACATCAAGAACATCCGGCGCAAGATCGAGCGCGATCCGCGAGCGCCCCGCCTCCTCCAGACCGTGTTCGGCGTGGGCTACCGCGTCACCGAGGTTCAGCGGTGAGCAGCCCTCCGCCGAGCGACGGGCCGGGGCGCGGAGGGAGCGACGGACCGGGGCGCGGACGGGGTGGCGATCGCGGTGGCGGCCGGGACGGCCGCGGTGGCGCGCGGGGTGGCTGGCGGCCCCGCGGTGGCGGCCGGGGCCGCGGCGGCGGCGGTCACCGCCCCCCCTGGTGGCCGGAGGACACACCCTTTCCGCCCGGGAACCTTCACCCCAGACCAGAGCAGGCGTCGCGCATCGCGCGGCGTGCCGGCTGCTGCGCAGGCTGTGCCCTGCTGGTGCTGGTGGCCGGGTTCTCGGCCCTGGTGTGGCTCTCCCTCAACGCCTTCGGTCTGGTCAGCTCGTCGGGGGTCACCAAGGCGGTCACAGCGGCCGCCCTCGGACTCTGCGTCGTCGCCGCGGTGGGGATCGGCATCACCCTGCGCCGGGTGGCGCCCCCGGTCGGAGACCTGATCCGTGCCGCCCGTCAGGTCGAGGACGGCGATTACTCGGCGCGGGTCCCGATCCGGGGCCCTGGGGAGGTGCGCTCCCTCGCTCGTGCCTTCAACGCGATGAGCGCCCGCCTCGAGGCGGAGGAGACGCGGCGCCGATCCGTGCTCGCCGACATCACCCACGAGCTCCGCACCCCGCTCACGGTGATCCGCAGCCAGGCGGAGGCCATCGCCGACGGGGTGAATCCAGCCGACGAGGAGCACATCGCCCCGATCGTCGCCGCCACGCGCGCCCTCGAGTCCCTGGCGGACGACCTTCGCACGCTCTCCCTCTCCGAGGCAGGCGCGCTGCATCCCGACCGCGAGCCCGTGGACGTCGACCTTCTCGTCAACGAGACCATCGAGGCGTTCCGCGCCGAGGCGGCGACCGCCGGGGTGCAACTCGATTGCCTCCTGGCCCCAGCCCTTCCCGTGCTGAGCGCGGATCCAGCCCAGCTCCGCCGGGTGCTCGGCAACCTGATCGCCAACGCGCTCGCCCACACCGGGAGCGGCGGGACCGTGCGGGTGGAGGCGAGCCCGGCCACGGGTGGGGTGCGGATCACGGTGCGGGACGACGGGGAGGGAATCCCCCCGGAGCTCCTGCCCCGCGTCTTCGACAGGTTCGTCAAGGGCGCGTCCTCGACCGGCTCCGGGCTGGGGCTCGCCATCGTCCGGGATCTCGTCGAGGCCCACGGCGGGACGGTCGCGGCCGAGAGCACGGTCGGCGTGGGTACCTCGATCCAGGTCAGCCTGCCGGCCTGATCCCAGCGGCCCTCAGCGCCGCCAAAACCTCTCCCTCCCCCATCGAGCCGGGCACGAGCCGCTCCTGGGCCATCCGGTTGGCGAGGCGCTGGAGGAGGTCGTTGGCCGGCGCCGGCACCCCGTGGAGGCGGCCCAGCAGCACGATCTCGCCGTTGAGGTAGTCGGCCTCGATGCTGCCGGCCGCGCGCGTCAGGCTCTGCCACGAGGACGATCCCATCCGTCTCCGGCCCTCGATCGGCCGGAGCGTGATGAGGTCGCCGCGACGGGCCGCGTCCTCTGCCGGCGACGCGTGGGCGATGCCGGCGGCGCGGAGCACGGCCTCCCCCTCGCGGCGCACGACCTCCCCGAGCTCGCCTTCCTCCGCCTGCGAACCGCAGACCACCTCGACCGCGTTGCCGATGTTGGAGAGCAGCTTCGCGAACTTCCAGCGCATGACATCCGGCACCGCTCGCGAGTCGAAGGTGGCGGCGCGGACTGCCGCGGAGACCTCCTCGGACACGGCGTCGACGCCGTCTGGGAACCGCCCCACGTCCATGATCCCGGGGCAGGGTGACGACTCCGACTCCACCACCCCCGGAGCGAGGTGGGTTGCGGGGCAGATCACGCACATGCCGAGCGTGTTCTCGAACCGTCGGAGCGCTGCCCGCTCGTTGGCGACGCCATTCTGGGCGCAGACGACGACCAGCGACGGAGGCGCGGCGCCCGCGAGGCCGGCGAGGGCGACCTCCGTGTCCTGCGACTTCACCGCCAGCAGCACGATGTCGTCGTCCCGCCACCGGACCTCGCGGGCCGTCCCCACGGCCGGCACCCGCACCGTGGTGGATCCTTCGGGGGTGCGCAGGGTCAGACCCGCATCCCTGATGGCGGCGAGGTGCGCGCCGCGAGCGATGAGGGTCACCTCGAATCCGGCCCGGTCGAGGAAGGCCGCCATCGCCCCACCGATCGCGCCGGCGCCGAAGACCACGTAACGCCGGGTCACGCCGCCGAGGATACCAATCGGCCCAGCGCCCCGCTTCCACGCTCCCAGCGGCCCAATCCGTCAATCGGCGCAGCCAGCCCACTCCGCCGCACATGGAGAGGTAGGCATATGATGGGCCGATGGCGACCACCACGATGAGTGCCCGATCAGCGCGCAGTCTGCGACACGCAGTGCTGATGCACGGGCGCGCGGTGAGGACGCCATGAGCCGAAGTCCATTCCCGGCGTGAGCGGCCGCCGGGTGTCGGGTATCCGGATCGCGTTCGTCTCGACCTCCGTCCCCCGGCGGTGCGGCATCGCCACGTTCACCGCCGACCTGGTCGCCGCCGTGCGCACCGCCGACCCGGCCGCCATCTGTCGCATCGCCGCCATCGACGAGCCCGCGGTGCTGCGCCAGTACGCGTCCGAGGTTCGCTGGCGGATCCGGCAGGGTGACCCGGAGAGCTACCGCGCGGCCGCCCGCGCCATCAACGGATCGAATGCCGACGTGGTCAACGTGCAGCACGAGTTCGGCCTCTACGGGCGATGGTCCGAGCCGGTGCATGCCAACGGCCGCTGGAGCGACCCCGTCTACGAGGACCACCTCCGCGGCTTCCTCGAAGAGCTGCGCAAACCGGTGGTGACCACCATGCACACCGTCCTCACCCGGCCCTCACCGTCGATCCGCGAGGCGGTGCGGGGCATCTGCGAGCTGAGTGACGAGGTCGTGGTCATGGCCTCCACCGCGGTCGGGCTGCTGGCCGACGTCTACGGGCTCGCCACGCCTCCGCGGGTCATCCCCCACGGGATGCCGGTCATCGACCCTCATGGCCGGCACAACTTCAAACGCAAGCTCGGGGTGGAGAGACGGACGATCATCTCCACCTTCGGCCTGGTCGACCCCCGCAAGGGGCTCCAGTACATGATCCAGGCGATGCCGGCGGTGGTCGCCCGCTATCCCGATGCCCTCTATCTCATCGCCGGTCAGACGCATCCCGACCTGCTCCGCATGCAGGGAGAGGAATACCGGAACTCCCTGATCGCCGAGGCCCACGCGCTGGGCATGGACCACCACGTCGCCTTCATCGACACCTACATGAGCCAGCGCGACATCATCGACCTGCTCCTCGCCACCGACGTCTACGTCACCCCGTACCTGGATCCCAACCAGATCACGAGCGGGACGCTGTCGTACGCGCTGGGGGCCGGCAAGGCCGTGGTCTCCACGCGCTACATGCACGCGTCCGAGGCGCTCGACGACGGCCGCGGCGTGCTGGTCGAGTTCCACGACCCCGGCGGCCTCAGCCGGGCGGTCGTGGCCATCCTGGGCGATCCGGAGGCGAAGGCTGCGCTCGAGCAGGCGGCGTTCGCCTATGCCCGCGACGCGACATGGCCGCAGTCGGCGCGCAGGTTCCTCGACATCATGGGCGCGCTAAGTGAGGCCGGTCCGAGATCCCGCGGCACCGGTCGCGTGCCTCATGGCGCTCATGACATCGGTCGGCGCTTGACCGAGAACCCCCTCCTCATCGACGCCGATGTGAGCCCGTCGAGCCCCGGCCTCGAGGTCGTCTCGGTCTCCAATGCCGCCGCCGCCCAGGTCGACGGCGAGGTGGTCCTCCTGCTCCGGGTCAGCGAACGGCCCAGGAGCGGCGTGCAACCGCCACCCAACGCGCTCACCCTCGATCTGAGCGGGCCCGAGCCGAAGCTCCAGCCCCTCCGCCCGGGCCTGACCGCGGAGCAGGTTGTCGGCATGGCATTTCTCGACACCCAGAGCGCGGTGCCGTGCGTGGTCGAGGTGTTCCTTCCTCGCGACCTCCCCGGCCTGGACCTCAGTGATCCTCGGACCATCCGCTATCGCAATCTCACCGGCGGGTTCACGGCCGCCGCCGACGACGTCAGCGATCTGCTGACCCAGATGTCGCACCTGCGCGTGGCGCGCAGCCGCGATGGCATCCATTTCACCGTCGACGGCGCGCCCTCGGTGATGCCGGCGAACCGGCTGGAGGAGTACGGCTGCGAGGACCCGAGAGCCGCGTTCATCGACGGCGTCTGGCACATCACCTACGTCTCGGTGAGCCGCCTCGGCATCTGCACCAGCCGGCTCACGACCACCGACTTCCGCTCCTTCGAGCGACACGGCCTGATGTTCCCCCCCGATCAGAAGGACGTGGTGCTCTTCCCCGGGCGCATCGGCGGCCGCTACGCGGCCCTCACCCGCCCGATGCCACAGTCCTTTGGCCGCGTCCTCGGGGTGTGGATCGCCTTCTCCGACGACCTCGTTCATTGGGGTGACCACGCGCCCCTCGCACTGCCGCGACAGGGGATGTGGGACGGGCTCCGCACCGGCGCGGGTGCGACCCCGTTCCGGGTTCCCGAAGGCTGGTTGGAGATCTACCACGGGGTCGACCGCAGAACCCACTACGCGCTGGGAGCCATCCTCCTCGACGCCGATGACCCCAGCCGGGTCATCGCCCGCTCACCCGAACCGATCCTGGTGCCGACCGCTCCCTACGAACGTGAGGGGCTGTTCGACGACGTCGTCTTCACCTGCGGGCACGTGAACCTCGACCCGGAGGGCAGGGAGATCCGCGTCTACTACGGCGCCGCGGACAGCCGCCTGGCCGCCGCGGACTTCACGGTGCGCGAGATCCTCGACCAGATGCGCCCGTGCTGAGGCAGATCGCGCGTCTCACCCGGCCCGTCCCCTTCGCCGGGCCCGCCGCGCTCGCCGTCGCCGTGTACTCGGATGCGCTCAACCAACCGATTCGCGCCGCGCAGGCGGGCTACGAGGGCGTCGCCTGCGTGGACGACGCGGCCCGCGCCCTCGAGCTCTACTGCGATCTCTGGACGGCAACCGCCTCCCCCTGGGTGCGGCGATGGTGCGAGGGACTGCTCGACTTCGTCCTCGCCATGCAGGGCGCCGACGGTCGCTGGCACAATTTCATCCTCGATTGGGAGGGCACTCCCAATCACGAGGCGCGGACGTCGGTCCCGGGTGGAGGCTTCTGGCAGGCGCGCGCGCTGCTGGCGGTGGCCCGCGCCGGGCAGATCTTCGACGACGACGCCCGGATCGAGGACTCCCTGAACCGCGGCCTCCCGCACATCATCGAGGCCACCGAAGTGCCGGCCGATGTGAGGGCACTTCACATCAGGACGGCGCTCACCCTGCTGGAGAGCGGTGACGACCGGGGGTTGATCGACGAGGTCGCGCTGTGGAGCGACGAGGTGGCCGGCTGCCGTGACGGCGACCGGCTGATGAACTCGCCCGAAGAGAGGGGGGCGCCCCATCTCTGGGGGCACATCCAGGAGGGGGTGCTCGCCGATGCCGGGGTGCGGCTGGGCAGGGAGGACCTGGTCGCCACCGCCTGCCGCAGTGCCGAGCTGGTGTTCCGGGCCGTCGTCATGTCCGGCTTTGACCTGGAGCGGACCCAGCCGTACGACGTCGCGTCGGCCGTCTACGTGCTCACCCGGATCGCCGCGGTCACGGGGACGCCCGCCTACGCCACTCTCGCCGGTATGGCGCGTTCGTGGTTTGACCGCCGCAACGCCGCCGGCCAGCCCGTTTACGACCGGCGAGCTGGGCGCGTCAGCGACGGTGTGGATGGCCGGCGGGTCAGCGACAACTCGGGGGCCGAGGCGAACATCGTGGGCGCCCAGGCCCTCTTCGAGGACGCCGCCAAGCTGGCGAAGCGCCTCGCCGCTCGCGAGGCCCTCCCGGCGGCTGCCGGCTGACGCCCGGCCGCCACCTGCCGCCTCATCGCGTCTCCGGGCTCCTGGAGGGCAGGGCGGCCAGCACCAGCAGGACTCCGGCCCCGGTGACGCCGATGGCGGCCAGCAGAGCGGTCCGGGTGCCCATCATGAAGCTGTTGCGGGCGACCACGGCCAGGCTCGCGCCGAGCTGCCCGCCAGCGACTCGCGCGACCGCCAGCGCCCCGCCCAGTGACCCGAGGATGGCCTGGGCCGCCACGGCCGGCACGTGCCGGCCGATCAGCAGAGGGTTCATCGCGCTCTGGTAGCGGGTCGACAGCACGCTGCCGATCACGGCCACGCCGAGGGCGCCGCCGACCTGGATGGCGGTGCTGTTGGCCGCCGACCCGACCCCCGCGTCCCCATGGGCCAGGCTGCCGAGCACGGAGTCGGTGGCTGCCGGGATGAGCAGGCCCGTTCCCACGCCGATCAGGAGCAGGCCGGGGAGAACGGCCAGGTAGGTGATCGTCGAGGTCGCGACCGCGGCGCTCTGGGCGATTCCGCCGACGATCAGGAGCAGGCCGGCGGCGACGACGAGCTTGCTGCCGACGCGCCGGACCAGCCGGGAGGAGAACAGGGCCGCCACGGCGAGCGTCCCGGCCAGGGGCAGGATGCGGAGCCCGGCGCCGAGCGGGCTGTAGCCGAGGAAGAACTGGAGCACCTGGGTCTGGAGAAAGAGGCAGCCCAGCAGGGCGAAGACGCCCAGTCCCAGGGCCGCCATGGCAACGCTGAACCGGGGGGAGCGGAAGTACCGGAGGGGGAGCATGGGGTGGTCGGAGTGTCGCTCCCAGGCCACGAACCCCACCATGAGGGCGACGCCGCCGGCGAGGGCGGCGATGACCGCGGCGGACGACCAGCCATGGGTCGGGCCCTCGATGATCGCCCAGAGGATCAGCCCGAGGCCTCCGATCGAGAGCAGGGCGCCTGCCGGGTCGGCGGGCCGGGGGTCCTGACTTCTCGACTCGGGAACCAGCAGCAGGGTCCCCGCCAGGCCGGCCGCGACCACCGGGACGTTAACCAGGAAGATCGATCCCCACCAGAAGTGCTCGAGCAGCGCGCCCCCCGCCACCGGCCCGATGGCGATGCCGAGCCCGATCGTCCCGGCCCACATGCCGACCGCCCGGGCCCGCGCATGGGGGTCGCGGAAGATGTCATTGACGATGGACAGGCCCGCCGGGATCATCATCGCCGCACCGGACCCCATCAACCCCCGCCAGATGATGAGGGGATCGACGCTTCCCGAGAAGGCGGCACCGAGGGAGCCGCCCCCGAAGACGACCAGCCCGCAGACGAAGAGCCGCTTGCGCCCGAAGCGGTCGGCCAGGCTGCCGGCGACGAGCAGCAGGCCCCCGAACACCATCGAGTAGGCGTCGACGATCCACTGGAGCTGGTCGGTGGTGGCCTGCAGCTTCTCCACCAGGGTGGGCAGGGCCACGTTCAGGATGGTGTTGTCGAGGTTGACCATCAGCACGGCGACGCAGAGGACCGTGAGCGCCACCCACGGGTTGCGCCGGCCTGCCGGGCTCCGGGCGGCGGTGCCGGACGCAGGCCGAGGCGGGAGGGATGCGGACGTTGCATGACTGTTCAATTTAGGATACGACTATATCAACTGATGATCGGCAGGACAAGCTCTTGTACGGTAGCATTGGACCGTGAGCATGCACTCCGCCACCGTGCAGGACTCCGATCTGAGCGCTCGGGCTAAGATCCGCGAGGCCGCCCTCGGGCTCTTCGGCCGCTCCGGTTTCGGGGTGTCGCTCCGGACCGTCGCCCGGGCCGCCGGGGTCTCCCCCGGGCTGGTCATCCACCACTTCGGGTCCAAGGACGGCCTGCGGGCCGCCGTCGACGCGTCGGTGCTGGCCCTCTTCGTCGAGCGGGTCGAGATCCTGCCCAAGGACCTGCCCGCCGACCAGCTCTCGCGGGCGATGGCCAACAGCCTCTCCGACGTCCTGGGGCCGAGCCCGGACATCCGGCAGTACCTGCGACGGTGCCTCCTGGACGAGACCCCGGCGGGGACGACGATCTTCGACGAGCTGGTGGCGGCGACGCGGCGCGGTCTCGTGCTGCTGGAGCGAGCCGGGGGCATCCGGGCCGACACCGATCCCGAGTGGCGGCCCTTTCAAGTCCTCTCGGTGATCCTCGGGCCCCTGCTGATGGAGCCGGTGATGCAGCGCAACATCGGTGAGCCCGCCTATGCCCCGGAGGCCGTGCGCCGGCGCACCTCCGCCAACCTCGACTTCCTGTCGCGCGGGCTGTTCACCACGGCCGCAGAAGGGCGCGACGGGCCCACGCCCTGACAGACGCCAGCCGGGAGGGAACCACGTGCCACTGCACCACCAGGAGCCGAGCGACGCGAATCTGGAGGTCAACCCCCTCTACGCGACCGGTGCCGCGCGGAGCGGCGTGCCCAAGCTGCGCATCCCCAGGGAGCCGATGGAGCCCGAGGTCGCGTACCAGATCGTCCACGACGAGCTGATGCTGGACGGCAACGCCCGGCTCAACCTGGCCACCTTCGTGACCACATGGATGGAGCCGCAAGCCGCGCGCCTGATGGCGGAGGCGGCGGACAAGAACGTCATCGACAAGGACGAATACCCGCAGACCGCCGAGATCGAACGCCGCTGCGTCCACATCCTCGCCGACCTCTGGCACGCGCAGCCCCATGAGCAAGCGGTCGGCTGCTCCACCACCGGTTCGAGCGAGGCGGCGATGCTCGCCGGGATGGCGCTCAAGTGGCGCTGGCGGGAGGCCCGCCGCGCCGCCGGCGCCTCCTCCGACCGGCCCAACATGGTGATGGGGATCAACGTCCAGGTCTGCTGGGAGAAATTCTGCCGCTACTGGGACGTGGAGCCGCGCTACGTCCCCATGGAGGGTGACCGGCGCCACCTCACCGGTCGCGAGGCGGTGAAGCTCTGCGACGAGAACACGATCGGGGTCGTGGCGGTGCTGGGCTCCACCCAGGACGGCAGCTACGAGCCGGTGGCCGAGATCGCCGCGGCGCTCGACCGGCTGCAGCAGGGGGGAGGCGCGGACATCCCCGTGCACGTCGACGCCGCCTCGGGGGGCTTCGTGGCGCCGTTCGTGCAACCGACTCTGGAGTGGGACTTCCGGCTCCCGCGGGTGGCGTCGATCAACACGTCCGGGCACAAGTACGGGCTGGTGTACCCCGGCGTGGGCTGGGTGCTCTGGCGCGACCGCGATGCCCTGCCCGAGCAGCTCGTCTTCCGGGTCAACTACCTGGGCGGCAGCATGCCCACCTTCGCGCTCAACTTCTCACGCCCGGGTGCGCAGGTCATCGCCCAGTACTACAACCTCATCCGGCTCGGGTTCGAGGGCTACCGGCGGGTGCAGCAGGCGGCGTTGGACACGGCTCAGCACATCGCTGCGGCCGTCGCGCGGATCGGCCCCTTCCGGCTGCTCACGGACGGCAGCGAGCTTCCCGTGTTCGCCTTTGAGCTCAGGCCGGAGGTGGAGCGCTATTCGGTGTACGACGTCTCCGACGGTCTCCGCAAGCGCGGCTGGCAGGTGCCCGCCTACAGCTTCCCCGCCAACCTCGAGGACACCAACGTGCTGCGCGTGGTCGTGCGCAACGGGATGTCGCGGGACCTGGCCGACCTGCTGATCGCCGACCTCCGACGCGAGGTGGTCCAGCTCGACAAGCTCAGCTCACGCCTGCCGCAGCATCCCGACCGCACCCGCTTTCATCACTGACGCCGAGAGCTGCCGGGCGCGTGCCGGAGCACGGCGGCCCAGCGCCCCTGGATCCTGGCCGCCCCGGGTCCCCGCCCCCAACCCTGGTAGTGTCCAAAGCCTGTGGGCATCACCCTGCCGATCGCGCTCTTCTTCGGAATCCTCCAGGGCGCCAGCGAACTGTTCCCCGTCTCCTCGCTCGGCCACGCCGTGGTGGTCCCGGCCCTCTTCGGCATCCGGGTGCGGGAGAGCGACGCCGATTTCCTCCCCTTCCTGGTGCTGCTCCACATCGGCACCGCCACCGCCCTCATCTGCCTCTACTGGCGGCAGTGGGGCCGGATCGTGGCCGGCTTCGTCCGCAGCGCGGCGACCGGCAGGGTGACGGGCGGGGACGATCGCCTGGCCTGGCTGCTCGTGGTCGGCACCATCCCGGCGGGCCTGGTGGGGTTCATCTTCCAGAAGCCACTCCAGGCCAACTTCGGCAACCCGCGGCTCGCCGCCGGGCTGCTGCTCGTCAACGGCGCCATGCTGCTCGGGGCGGAGATGCTCCGGCGGCGCACCGAGCGGCGGGCCGGCATCGCCCAACGCGACCCCGCAGCGGAGGAGAAGCAGTTCCGCAGCATCGAGGAGATGGGCTTCGGCCGGGCCGCGCTGATCGGCGCCTGCCAGATCGTCGCCCTCTTCCCGGGCATGTCGCGCTCGGGGTCGACCATGGCCGGCGGCCTGATCGGCGGGCTCCGCCACGAGGAGGCGGTTCGCTTTTCCTTCCTCCTCGCCACCCCCATCATCCTGGCCGCCGGGCTCCTGGAGGTGCCCTCCCTGGCCGGGACCGCCAACCTCGGGCCGATGCTCGTGGGCGGGGTGGCGGCGGGCCTCACCGCCTACGCCAGCGCCCGTTTCCTGGTCCGATACTTCCGGGTCGGCCGCCTCGACCCGTACGCGTATTACTGCGCCGGGCTGGGAGTGCTCGGCCTGATCCTGCTCCACTAAAGCCCACAGGGAGACCATCTCGATGCCCGACACCGGCCACACCCGCAACCGCACCCTCGCGGCGGTGCTGATCGCGATCGCCGTCATCTGCCTGGCGCTGGCGATCTTCTACTTCACCCAGAAGACCACCTTCCTGGCCGGCTCCCCCGCCAAGATCCAGATCAAGCACGGGCTGCTCTTCGCCGTGCTCGCGATCGTCTCGGCGGTGGGCGCCAACATCCTCTGGCGCCGCGACAGCTGAGCCGCAGCCCGACGGCCCTCTTTCCGTCGGCCCCGGGCCAGCGGCCGGCCTCGGGCGTCCGGACCCGCCCGGACGCCAAGATGTGCGCCGTGAAGCGAAGCGATTCCCTCACCGGCCAGCTCTCCGAGGCCCTGGGGCTGCTGCGGGGACGGCTGGAAGGCCCCCTGCTCCATGCGGTCAAGACCGCGGTCGCCTCCGGGTTCTCCTGGTTCGTAACCGCCAACCTGCTCGGCAACCAGATCCCCGTCTTTGCCCCGCTGGCGGCGGTGCTCACCGTCCAGGTGACCATCTGGCAGTCGGTCTCACGCGGCCTGCAGCGCGTGGCAGGAGTGATGGTGGGAGTGCTGGTGGCGAGCGCCTTTGCCCACGTGGCGGGCATCCACGCCTGGTCGATCGCGGTCGTGATCTTCGTCTCGCTGCTGCTGGGCCGGGCGATGCGTCTCGGCACCCAGGGCTCGATCCAGGTCCCCATCAGCGCTCTGCTGGTGCTGGTGCTCGGCGCGACCACCGGCGGGTACGGCGTCGACCGGGTGGTCGACACGGCCATCGGCGCGGCGTGCGGCATCCTGGTGAACCTGGCTGTCTTTCCCCGCATCCACCTCGGGGAGGCCAACGCGCGGGTCCGGTCCCTCGCCGAGGGGCTGGGATCGCTGGTGCGGGGCGTCGCCGCCTGGGTGGACCGGGCTGAGGCCGCCACGGGCACCTCGCCCGAGAACCCCGCACCGACCTCGCCACTCGGCGACGCGGCCGCGGCCCCGCCGCCCGAGGACCCCGACTCGCTTCTCGTCGCCGCCCGCCTGCTGAGCGACCGGGTCACGGCGGCCGCACGGGCCGTCGGCAACGCGGAGGAATCCTGGCGGTGGCACCCGGCGGGCCGGCGGCAGCGGCAGGCGGTCGAGAACCTGCACGCGGCGATCCCCGTGCTCGAGATGGTCGAACGGCAGGTGCGCGGCATCGCCCGCACGGCCGCCGAGGCCGGGACGAGATGGGACCTCCCCCCGCCCGCCGCGGCGGCGCTCACCCAGCTGCTGATCCAGGTCGCGTCCGAGCTCGAGGGTTGGTGGCCACCCGACCAGGTGGGTGGCGAGACCGGAGCGGCCACGCCCCGGGGAGAGCTGCTCAGCGCCGATCAGGATGGCCTCTACGAAGCGGTGCTCGAGGCCCTCCGCGGCTCCGGGCCCAACCCCCATGCGGCGGCTGCCGCAGCGGCCATCGCGGTGGACGCCCGTCGCATCCGCGAGGAGCTGAGCGCGACGCCGTCATCCCCGCTCGAGACACCCGGCTGGCGATCCCTCTTCGGGTAGCCGGCCCGCTGACCGCCGGCGCACCGGCGACCCGGCACTTGCATTCTGAGCTATCGCGATATATCGTTGGCATATCGCAACAGCCCTCACCCGAGGCCACACCGTCATGAATGACCCCACCGCCGCAGATTGGTTCTCCCAGTTCGGAGGAGAGCCCTGGGTACGCGCCGCCCGCCGCTTCGCAGCCCGGGCGCGCGGCCACTCCGGCTTCGACCCCACGTCGGAGGGGGGGCCGCCGCCCTTCGCATGGGGCCACCGCGGAGGCCCCTTCGGCGGTCCCCGTGGGCCACGCTCACCCCTCTTCAACAGCTTCTTCGGCCCCGGACCTGGCCGGGGCCCTCGGGCGCGCCGGGGCGACGTGCGCGCCGCCATCCTGGCGCTGCTGCGGGAGCAGCCGCGCAATGGCTACCAGATCATCCAGGAGATCGAGAGGCGCAGCGGCGGACTCTGGCGGCCGAGCGCCGGCGCGATCTATCCCGCCCTGCAGCTGCTCGAGGACGAGGGCCTGATCGAGGGCGTCGAGGACGGCGGACGGCGCGAGCTGCGGCTGACCGAGGCCGGGCGCACGTACGCTGACGGGCACCCCGGCGAGCTGGCAGCCCCGTGGGCGGCCGTCGCCGACTCCCTCGACCATGAGGCGCGCTCCCTCTTCGAGGTCGTGGCCGCCGTCGGGGCCGCCACCGTCCAGGTCGGTCAGGCCGGCAGCGAGGCGCAGATCGCCAAGGCCCACCAGCTCCTCTCCGATACCCGCAAGGCGCTCTACCGGATCCTGGCCGAGGAGGAGGACGGCCCCGAGCCCGAGGCAGGCGGCTGATCCCCAGCTCGCCCTCTCGCCGGATCGCCGGATGGCTCCATCGACGCACCGCCGGATCAGACGCCGCTCCACTGTGACCCCTCACCCGGATGGGTAAGCTGCGAACCGCGTCCCGCCGGCTCACGGTGCAGCGGCACTAGGCAACTTCAGCCCCCGACTGGATGCGCCGCCGGAAGCCGCCCATCGCCGCGGCAGAGGCGACCTCGTCCGCCGGCCCGGTGGGGCGGGTCCGGCCACCCCGCCGAGAGCCCTAGCTCTGCTGCCCGTCCTCCTCCGGAGGAGACGGAGGCGCGACGACGCGGGGTCGGGTGCGAGCGAGGGCAGGGATCCGGCCGGGCAGGGCCACCACCGCCAGCAGGGCGGCCGCCACGGCCACGAGGGCACCGGTCAGAAGGGCTAGGTCCATGCCGCTCACGAAGGCCGCCCGGGCAAACCCGGCGAGCATCGCGCCGACCATTCCCCCCTCCCGTGCCGCCACCTCCTGCGCTCCCCCGATCGACCCGAGGATCGTGCTCTCGACGCCGGCCGGAAAGTGGTATGGAGCCAGGGCGGCAACCATCCGGCCCTGGTAGCGCGTCGAGAACTGGCTGCCGATCACGGCGACGCCGAGCGCGCCCCCGATCTGCAGAAAGGCGCTGTTGGTGGCGGCGCCGATCCCGGTATGGTCGGCGGGCAGCGACCCCATCACCGACGCCGTGACCAGCGGGATGACGAGCGCAGCGCCCACGCCGAGCATGATCATCCCGGCCAGGGTCCCCACATACGTGGTGGCAACGCTGGCTCCTGAGATCTGCCAGAGCCCCACGGCAATGAGCAGCAGTCCCCCTCCCACCACCACCTTGGCACCGAGAGCCCGATCCAGGAGGCTCGCGAAGGGGGCCACCAGGATGATCGAGCCCGCCGCGGGTAGCAGCCGGATCCCAGTCTGGAGGGCGGTGTAGCCCAGGTCGAACTGGAGGAACTGGGTCAGCACGAAGAGGGCGCCGAAGAGCCCGAACATGACCATGCTGACCGACACCACGGCCACCGAGAACTGCCGGCTGCGGAAGAAGCTGAGCCGGAGCATGGGCTGGGACGCAAAGCGCTCCCACACCCCGAAGCAGACGAGGACGGCCACGCCGCCGATGCCGGCGCCGATCACCGTGGGCGACGACCAGCCGTGCACTGGCGCGTCGATGATCGACCAGAGCAGCAGGCCGAGCCCGGAGATGGAGAGGAGGGCACCCAGCACGTCCGGCCGCCCGGCCTGCGCGTTCCTCGAGTTGGGGATGAAGGGGAAGGCGAGGACCAGGGCCACCGCCGCGATGGGGACGTTGATCAGGAAGACCGAGCCCCAGCTGAAATGCGCCAGCAGGAGGCCGCCGATGATCGGACCCAGGGCAACCCCAGCGCCAGTGGTCGCCGCCCAGAGGCCGAATGCCCGCTGCCGCTCCCGGGGATCGGGGTACATGCTGGTGATGAGGGCCAGCGTGGAGGGCATGATCAGCGCCCCGCCGACCCCCATGCTCGCCCGCGCCGCGATCAGCATCCCGACCGATCCAGAGAAGGCGGCCCAGATCGAGCAACCCGCGAACGCGACCAGCCCGGCGACGAAGGTCCACTTCCGTCCGAAGCGGTCGGCCACGCTGCCCGACACCAGCAGCAGGCCGGCGAAGACCAGCACGTAGGCGTCGACGATCCACTGCAGGTCGGTCGAGGTGGCGCCCAGGTCGCGCACCAGCGTCGGCAGGGCGACGTTCAGGACGGTGTTGTCGAGAGTGACGATGAGGAGCGACAGGCAGAGGACACTCAGAGCCAGCCAGCGTCGCGCCGGCCGGACTGGCGAGGTCGTGGCCCCCCGCCTGCGGACGCCATCCCCCACGTCCTGGACTTCATCCCCCCGGCCCGAGGCATCCACCACCCGGTTCGCAAGGCTCACCTTGTTCATCCCTCATTAACGCAGTTTGATTTGCGTTAGTATATCGGCCCAACACCACTAACGCAAGGTTAATAGCGATAAGGCAACAGATAACGCAAGCTAAGTAGCGATAAGATGGCCACCATGGAGTTCCAGGCAGCGCGCCAACCGGTGCGCAGGACCGGGGGCAGGAGTGCCCGGGTCCGAGCTGCGGTCATTGACGCCACCCTGGCCGCCCTCCTCACCCGCGGTCTCGACGACCTCTCGATCACCGAGATCGCCCAGCAAGCCGGGGTGCACCCCACGACCATCTACCGCCGCTGGGGCGGCCGGTCGAACCTGGCCCTGGACGCGGTCCTCAGCGGGACCGAGGCCGAGATCCCGCCCCCGGACACGGGCTCCCTTCGCGGCGACCTACTCGCCGTCATCCGGGGGATCTTCCCCTTCCTCCGCACCCCCCTGGGGGAGCTGCTGGTGCGCCTCGCCCTCCGGCGCGACCTCCCCGAGTACGAAGCCGCGCGGGGGGGCTACTGGGCCCAGCGGTTCCGGGCCGGGGCCGCTCTGTTCGAGCGGGCCAGGGCCCGTGGCGAGCTGCGCGCGGACGTGGACCCCGTCCTCGCCCTGGAGACCCTGGTCGGCCCGATGTATGTGCGCATGCTGATGACCGGGGAGCCCCTCGACGACGCACTGCTGGTGCGTTGCGTGGACCTCGTCCTGGACGGCATCGCCACCCGCCCCCGGTAGGGGGCGGCGTTCCGGCGCACGAGGGGGTGATGTAAGGCTGCCCGCCCCTGGGCGAGGCATCCGCCCCCGGCCGGGGTGAGGCGGCCCCGACCTCCACCCCTACAATCCGCGCCATGGGCCGGGTCATCCACGTCCGCGTTCGCGGCCTGGAACCTCGGCGCCGGGATGCGGCCCAGGACCGCTTCGCCGAGCTGGTACGGCGGCGCGATTGGCGCGACGGTCACCCCTGGCTGGCGGATGCCCGCTCGCCCGGCCTGCTCCCCCAGCTCTTCTTCGCCGACCAGAAGACGGTCAGCTCTCACGAGAAGCCGGCCGCCGATCCACTCTCGGCGGCGACCTTTGTCCGGGTCCTCGGCGATGAGACCGACGCCCTGGCGGTGCTCTTCGTCTTTCGCGACCTCTCCGAGCGCTTCGCCCTCGCGGTCGAGCTGCGCGACCCCGACAACCCGATCGCCAAGCTACGCCGGATCGAGCTGGCGGGGGGACTGCTGGCGGACGGCCGCGCCCTCGAGGCGATCCTGGTGCGGCGACCCATCTTCAAGAAGCTGCGCGACGGCCGGCGCATCGAGCTCTTCCCGCCCCACGCCCTGGCCGCCGCCTACGGCACGCCTGAGGCACGCGATCCCGACCACCGCGGCTGGAGCTTCCTGGTCGCCGGCATGCGCTGCGAAGCATCCGACTTCTTCGAGGCCGAGGCCGAGGCGATGCGGATGCGCCGGGGGCTGGACAGCCTGGAGCAGGCCGGGTGAGGGCGGTGGTCCAGCGTGTGCGCCACGCCCGCGTCATGGTGGAATCGGGCGGTCAGGAGGCCGACCCGGCCGCCGGGGCTCGCCCGCCTGCCGCCGCCGCGCCGGAGACCCGGGTGACCGGCGAGATCGGCCCGGGCTTCTGCGTGCTGCTCTCGGTCGGTCCCGGTGACACCGAGGCGACCGCGGACCGCCTCGCCGAACGGGTCGCCCGGTTGCGGATCTGCGCCGACCCGGCGGGGAAGATGAACCTCGACCTCCATCAGACCGGGGGCGAGGTGCTGGTGGTCAGCCAGTTCACCCTGCACGCGGACGCCTCCGGCGGGCACCGGCCGAGCTTCCTCGGAGCGGCCCCACCCGACCTGGCCCGGCGCCTCTACGAGCGGTTCGGCGCGACCCTGGCGGGCCTCGGACTGCCCGTCGCGTATGGCGAATTCGGCGCCACGATGCAGGTCGAGCTGGTCAATGACGGCCCGGTCACGCTCGTCCTCACCAGCGGAGAGGGTCCCTGGGCCGCCGACGCAGGCTAGGCCGGGTGGCGCTCAGGCCGGCCAGATCAAGGAAGCGAGCAGCGCAGGGAGGGAGCGCACTGATGTGCGTGACCGACCGAGCAGCGGAGCTGACGCCGAGCTGGACGGAAATGAGCGCCGCCCGTCAGGCGGAGCGGCGCGTCCTCAGCACGGCGAGCTGCTCCCCCTCGCCGCCGCTCCCGGCGTAGCGGAGGAGTTCCGGCGGCCGTCCGCCGGTCCCCGCGGGGCTCCGGAAGCGGGACACGCGGAGCCGGAGTGCGGCCACCTCGGAGTCGCGGACCGGCTTGAGCACTCCGCCGTCGCGCAGCTCCTGGACCCGGCGGCGGAAGGTGCGCTCGCTCCCCTCCGGCCCGCCGTGGAGAGCCACGTAGAGCCGGAGCAGGTCGTCGCCGGTGAAGACGTCACCCAGCAGCCCGACGGCTCCCGCCACGTGCCGGGACTCGGAGCGCAGGTGCTCGAGGGCCGCCTTGAGGGCGGCGGAGTCGGGGGCGTCAAGCCGCAGGCCCCGACCGGGCAGGCTCCAGACCGCGGGCCGGGCAACCTCTGCATAGGGGACGGTGGCGTAGTACCAGGCGGTCACGGCTCGGGCGCGCCCACCCGGGGCGTCGTCGAGGCCGACCAGGTGGAGGCGGCCTCCCCGCCCCTTGCGGCCTGCTTCCAGCCGCATCCCGGCCTCCTCCACAGCCCGCGCCCCGGCCGCTTCGAAGGTCTCCCGGGCGTCCAGCTCGGCCTTGGGAAGCGCCTGCCGCAGGGTGAGGACGTGGAGTGCCCGGTTGGCCGCCGTCTCGGGGCTCGGGTCAAACCCGAATACCGCCACGGTCACCCCCAGGGACGCCTGCGCCTTGGCCATCGCCGAAGAACCTCCGTCGTTTCGGGCGATGATGACACGAACTTGGCGCCGCCGGAGCGTCTTGTGGCGGCTTCGTTGCGGCGGGTGGCCCTGGCCGATCGGGACCGGCGGCGGGCCGCACTCCCCCAACGGGCGGCGGTGGGCGGAGCAGCGGTGGGCGGAGCAGGACTCGAACCTGCGGCCTTCTCGGTGTAAGCGAGACGCGCTAACCAGCTGCGCCATCCGCCCCGGACCCCGACTCTAGTGGCTGCGGCCCGCGGCCACCTCCCGAACCCCGCCCGCCTCATCGCCCACCAGCACGAGATCGGCGATGCCCAGGAAGATGCCGTGGCCGACCAGGCCGGGCACCGCGTCCAGCCGGCGGGCCAGACCCTCGGGATCGGAGATCAGATCGAAATGACCGTCGCCCAGCAGGTTGCCCGAGTCGCTGACCTGGGGCCTGCCCTCGGCGTCCGTCCGCAGGCTGAAGGGGGCGCCGCACGCCTCCAGGGCCGCCAGGGTGGCGTCCGATCCGAACTGGAGGATCTCGACGGGGACCGGCCCCCTGAGCTGGGCCACCATCTTGCCGGCGTCGGCGACCACCACGAACCGCCGGGCGGCGACGGCCACCAGCCGCTCCCGAACCTGAGCTCCTCCGCCTCCCTTGATGAGGCGGGACTGCGGGTCGATCAGGTCGGCGCCGTCCACGGCGAGATCCAGCCCCCGGCGGTCGAGCTCCACCAGCTCAATGCCGAGCTCCTCGGCGAGGCGGGCACTCGCCCGGGAGGTCGCGACCGCCTGGATGTGGAGTCCGGATCGCACCGCCTCCCCGGCCGCCACGATGAACCAGTGGGCGGTGGAGCCGGTGCCGAGGCCGACCCGCATGCCATCGCTCAGCAGCCGGGCGGCGGCCCGTCCCGCCGCCTCCTTGGAACGTTCGGCACTCATGGTCGCTGTGGAGCCTAGCAGTCCGGAGTGCCCTGGTAGCGTGGACCGCCGCCCTGGCGGTGAGCCGTCCATCGGCAGTGCCGGAACCGGTCCTTACCAGGGCGCTGAAGCCCCTGTCAGGAGACGAGCCGGCCCTTCAGCCGCATCTCGTCGCGACTCGGCAGGCCGCCGAGCGGCTGGCGCATGAAGCGCTCCTGGACGGCGAAGATCGCCTCCACCATGTCGGCGGAGGTGGCCTCCGGGGAGACCGCCACCCCGCGGCGGCGCAGCTGGGCCATCACCCGCGGCGGCAGCGGCTGGCCGCGCAGGTTCATCTCCTCGATCTCGATCAGGAGCCCGTCGAGCTCGCAGAGGACCTCACGGCGGCGAGAACGGTACGTGTCCGTCTCGGGAGCCCACTGGAGCTGGTTGAGGACGCGGTTCCTGACGAATGTGGCCATGACTGCTCCCTGGAGCGTCGCCTGCCCGGTGGATGGTGGGATGTGGGGAAGGAGTCGTCCGGGTGGTTCGGCGTTCCAAGTTGCGATGGTATCCAAGCGCACGGTGCTTGGCTAGTGGTTTGGCCCCATTGGCTCGGAACTCGTCAGGATCGGCGAGAACTCGACGACCATCCGCCGGAGGGTGGGATCGGCCTCCGACAGCGACCCGCCCAGTGCCTTCGCCAGTGCTGCCGCCAGGTCGTCCGCCACCAGCTCGGGGGTGAGACCGGTTGCGCCCTCCCTCTCCATTGAGGTGACCCCGGCGTCCGCGATGCCGCAGGGGACCACGTGCGCGAACCAGTCAAGGTCGTTGCAGACGTTGAGAGCCACCCCGTGCTGGGTGACCCCGCTCGCCAGCTTGACCCCGATGGCAGCCA
>Ga0224557_1001676_pt1 | contig 20745 bp, 33 predicted proteins | sample 714S31014metaG_FD_180677 | JGI IMG/M metagenome (GOLD analysis project Ga0224557, IMG submission 180677) | Peat soil microbial communities from Stordalen Mire, Sweden - 717 S3 10-14 | ecosystem: Environmental > Terrestrial > Soil > Wetlands > Peat | place: Sweden: Norrbotten County, Stordalen...
TTTATCCCACAATTTACCGCTGCTTGAAGAAAACTCCGGAAAGAAACACCCTCATATCATTGCTGCTGAAATTGACAGGGCTTGTTCAGAGGTTCCTTAAGTTCGATTCTGGCCATGACAAGGTTCTGACGACAGTTGACTGTCATCGTTATTGCGGCCAAGACGTTGAGGTTGATTAGTGATCAATCAAGCTTAAAAGAACAAGCTAAAACTCCAAGAGTCGCTGTAATCTCAAAAAAACGCAGGATGGGAGATGCCATCCCATTCCTGCGCCATTTTGCCGCGCCCACAGGCGCGATCATTGTGCGGTTTTAACCGCAATGCCTTCCAGGCACTGCGCGTTGGCATCATGCGTGTCTTGGGACATGCTGATCTGCCATACTTTATCATTCGATCCCTGGGGGCTGACCGTCGTCACGACCGGAACGCTGTCCTTTGAATCGATGATGATCGTTATGTTCGCCACTACCGGGGTATTGCTCGTCGTCATCCCGGCCTTGTCGACATAATTAAAGCTTATCCTCTGCTCGGGAGTGAAATCCTTCGTCCAAAGGAAAAAAGGACAAGAACGCTCCCCCGGCATGAGCGAAGCAGGTTTCGGGAACGGTGTCAGCTTGAACTGCTCTAGCAGCACCACCTTCGGCGTGGCTTGCCCGTGGGCAAGAATCATCGGAAGCGCACCCGCAAGGATCGTGAGAATCAGGGCAAAAGCGAATGACAATCGGGGCTTCATTTTTTCTCCTTCCACTTTCCACAATCTGGAATTTCCATTCTGCCTTCTCGGCAACCCACCAATATACCCCCATTTGCCTCCGCTCGCGATCTTTCTTGCATCCGTTTCCATCCCAAAGCCCCAGGCGTGCCCAGCAAGGCCTTTGCCGGGACCCATAAACCATCATTTGCACCATTTCGAAGCGATTTCACGGATACCCCTCCCTCAACTCCTCTCCGCCGTCCAGATTGGTCTTGCCTGGCCGCCGCGCCTATCCAGCGGGCAGTGGCAAAGCCAGAATTCGCCGCAGCATGCTTCCGAACAGGCGCCGCGTCAGGTGGCTCGATGTTCGCTTTTGCCGGACTGTGGGACTCGTGGAAGGATAAGGAAACCGGCAAGGCGCTTGAAACCTACACGGTCATCACCACAGACCCAAACGAATTGATGGAGCCGATACACAACAGAATGCCGGTCATTCTCCACCGGCAGGACTACGAACGGTGGTTGGCGGTTGGTGACCCGGCACAGTTGCCGGTAGACCTACTGAGACCATATCCGGCTGAAGAGATGAAGGCATGGCCGGTCAGCCGGGATGTGGGTAATGTTCGGAACAATCGGCCCGAGTTGATAGAGCCTATCACTGACTGAATGGGTCAAGTTTTGTATGGAGAGCACGCGGCCTCGTCCAATGACAGTTCCATCGTTGCGTGCCGCAGGCTTTTCGCGATTCTGTAATCTGTCAACCAACCTGAACAGCTTTCTCTACATCTACCTGCTTTCCTTTTCCCTGTTCATCGAGAGAAACAGGTCTAAGGCGGAAGATATTTGTTCCTATTCCTATCGGTACCATCGCTAGGCGAATGGGAGTTTTATCCCGCTTGCCGTGCAGATATTTCGACTCAAGCCAAACGGATAGTCTCTCATCGAAAATCTCAGGTTGATCTCGCCTGAACTCAGGATTCAGGCTGCATCGGATTTGCAGGTGACCTAGATGTAGGTCGATTTCGGAGATGCTCTCTGGAAAAAAGCGTTGAACGTTTTCGACACCAACATGTAGTCCTGTTTTACCGGGCGTCCTGCCAAATGTTTCAACCAACATATGCGCCTCCCTACGACTTCGGACGTGGTGCTGCCAAACAGCCGGTTAGAGAAATGCTTTGGGAAACAGAAGATACTATGTTCATGACGGATGAGAAGTCAAGGGCAGGTGTACCGGGGCTGCGGAAGCTCGAAGAAGTCAGACGGTAAGAAAACCGGAAGAGTGAATTCACAGGCCAGTGACGCGGAGAGCCCATGCGCGGGAATCATCTCTTAGCTCTGACCAGCGTTCTGCTCCTGCTTGTGTTCGCATGTCGCGATGCGCGAACGTCGGGCAAAGCGGGGGCATCCACGATTGAGGGAGTAGCGCGATGTCACTTGCGGTTACGACGACAGCATTCTCACCGGGCGGTGCAATTCTCAAGAGCTACACCTGCGACGGGGCTGACACCTCGCCCAACTTGTCATGGTGGGGAGCTCCTGCCGGGGTCCAGTCGTTTGCGTTGATAGCCGACGACCCCGACGCCCCGGTCGGCACATGGACACACTGGCTCATCTGGAATATCCCGGCGCAAAACTCTGGATTACCGAACGGTGTGCCGAAAGTCGAGACCCTCGATGACGGCACTCGCCAAGGCAGGAATGACTTCCGGCGCATCGGCTACGGCGGTCCGTGTCCGCCTCCGGGAAAGCCCCATCGTTACTTTTTCAAGGTGTACGCTCTCGATGCAGAGCTCGACCTGCGGGCGGGAGCGAACAGGGATGCACTGGAACGGGCGATGAAGGGGCACGTGCTGGCGCAAGGAGAACTGATGGGCAAGTACGGGCGGTAAGGAACTCCTAGCCCCTCACCCGCCCCTCTTCGTCCTCTGCCAGTCAATCCGAAAACGCCCTCCGGCGACGGGAGCCCAGAAGAGCCGCTTGTACGGCGTCTCTCGCGCCAGATGGTAGAGAACGGCGGTGCGTTCGTAGAATCCTCTCGTGTGCCACGAATCTCTGAACTTGAACAAATGGTAGTCGAGGTGGTGACAGAACTCGTGGCACAGCGTGCTCAGAAATGTCCCAAACGATGTGATTTCTTTCTTCCTCGCAGTTCGCATCCACAGCCGCATGAGCATCGTCGTAGGGTCGTAGTCGCCGAACAGTTCAGTCACCCATTCACGGCCTTTAAGCGGTCGCGCTGTCAGCACCCGGACGCCGCACTTTGGGACTTGATAGAAGCGAGAGGCTTGTGAAAGGAACTCCGCACAAGCAGCTCGAACCTCCGTTGTCTTGCCCGTCTGCATGGCTGCTTCAATATTTTTCGCAATCTCTGGCAGCAGTCGTGCGTCCTGTGGCAGGTCGAGGATATTGATGCGGTCGCTCTCCAGAAAGCCAAGCTGGTCTTTGCTTCGAGGAGGGGTATCGGTAAACATGGCGGACTCGTGCGCCAATTATCGCAGCACTGCCTCTGCGTCAGTGGCGAGAAGGACTCACTGTGCGGCATCGAGCACTACCCGTTCACCCTTAACCGAAGGAATCTACTTCCTTTTCATCGCGATGGGCACGGTCATTCGAAGGCAGCGAAGCACATCCGAAGTCTGCGCCAGCGTACCACAGAAGAGATCGCTGAAGAGCAGGCCGCAGCCCGTGCGGTCCACGGTTCCGACGTCGAACTGGTGAATATCTTCACTCGGGAACGGCTAAATCACGCAAGTAAAGCCGCCCAGCAGTCCCCAAAAGTGCCAAAACCTTGTATTAGCCATATAGGGGTACCCCATGCCTGAAGAGAACCAGTCCGCCACGACTATGACCGCCGCTGAGCAAAGAATGGCGACCTACAACAGGAAGATGGCCGGACTGTTCACCGAGCGCGACAAGTACCCCGTGGACTCACCGGAGCGTGAGGCCGCAGCCAGAGCCATCTTAGCTCTCTGGGTGGCAGAGGGCGACTAGCCGGAAAGCTTTGTTGTTTCCGAATGCCTTTAATTCCTTGTCATACCGATCCCGACAACAAGCGACGGCCGCCCCATCTTTACAACCTGAATTGAGGCTCTCGATGGGATTACTTGGAGAATTATTCGAAGCTGCCATGAATTTCGCCGGAATTATTGGGGTTGTTCTTTTACTCGGCGCGATCATTTTCGGCGTCGCTTTCGCTGGGATGATGACGTTCGCTGGCGTTGGAGTGACATGGATGATTTTGACCGAGGATAAAGACGACAAGCCCGTTCCCTGGCGCGTGGTTCTCATCATCGGTGTGCTCACCGGACTTTGCTTCATCCGCTGGTACGTTCCTCTGCTGGCCGTTCTAGCGGCGGCAGCGGCATCGCCGCTCGTCTGCGGGTGGGAGCTTGATCGCCAGGATCGCGAGAATATCGCTAACAAAGAGAAATGGGAACAAGAGCGCCAGAATCGACTGGCTCAAAGAAAATCTCAGGATGCTCAAAATGGGTCTGCGAACCTCCCTCGGCGAAGGGTAAAAGAGTGACGGCCGAGATCAATTTCACGAGATCGAGTGCAAGATGGGGACGTGGAAAGAGAGGAGCATTATGCCTGCTGATTTCAGCGAGGTTGAACTCGGCTTTGTAGTGGACCTGAGAACCTTGCGAGAGACGCTCAAGGTTCTGAATATCGCGGGCAGGCGCTGGTGGCTCTCCTCAGACCCTCAGGATGCTGCCGAAACCGGGTACATCACGGTTGCGCATGGTACCGTCGGAGCTTACGACCGCTTGAACACCCTCCATTTCCGCGTTCCCGTGGTGGGCAATGATGACTCGAACGGCAGGACAGACAGGCTCATCTTGATGATCGATCCATCCACAACAACTACTGCCGAAGAGCCCGGCTTCTACCTGGGGGATGGCCACATAATGGAAGACCCTGCGGAGGACTTCTACAGCTTCTACGAGCCGATCGAGCGGGCGTTAATCGCTCGGCTACAGACAAGAGGCTGATCACATACCTTCTGTTTGGAATCGGGTAGTATTCAGCGTCAGTAGAATCCGTCAAAGTGCGGCAGAAAGCCAACGACGTACAAAACAACTCAAGGAGAGCTATGGCACATCGGCACTGGTGCGACGTCTACGGACATGAATGGGACTGCGAAGGAACCGCGCTGCGCCACCTTGCGGGCGACACCGAGCCATCTGTCTGCATGTGCATCCGGCATCGGGTTCCGATGGAAGAAGGAGATCACTCAGAGTGCTCGATCGAGCTGGTCGCCTGCCCTGAGCACCGCGAAGAGCAACTCAGGAGAATCAACGAGAACCGAACGAAGCCGACTGCAGAGGAGTTGAATGCAATGGATGGGTGGGACGATCTCTTCCGCCCTATGACCCCAGAAGAGCGCATGAAGTTCGAGGCAGAGCATCGATTCATGGATCAGGTCATTTTCGTCGGCCTGAAGAATCTCAATACGGGTTTTGATGCACAGGGAATTCATCATTTCTCGCCGGCCGACTTCGGCGAGGTGATCAACCGGTGCGAACCTCTGCACATTATCCCCATAGGCATTGAGGTATTCACGACTGATGGGGGCTTTATTGAGGTCGTATTCGCGCTGGACGACGGCTCTCCTGAAGAGGATTCTGACTGGGCACGACGACTTGTCCAGAGGTACAAGGAATTTGCAGACATCACGATGAGCGCCACATTCAGAGTGCCTGATTCGTTGCTCGCATCAAGCGGACCAACATCAGAGCTAGGACATTCGCTGGACGGAGACAGCGCCCCCAAGATCGGGTCTTGATACAAGCAAAAACGGATGGGGACGCGTCGAGCGGCATCTCCTCGGACCCAAAGCACGCAGAGAAATGGCAGGTTCGTGCTCTCGCCCTTGAGAACTGGTCAAAAAGGGAGCGCTCAGACGTACCGTACGTTGAAGGGGAAATAGGTGCGGAATGACTAAAGGCGGGATCATCGAGAACGTTCTGAAAGAAATGCGAGCCGCCCGATCTCGTAAGACAAGGCGACCCGCTGAGGAGGACAAAGAGGAGCAAGATGTAATCGAGCATCTCGAGGAACTCCTGCGAGACGCCGAGCCTGATACAGATATTCTGACCTGCACTGACTTCATCGAACTCAACGTCGAGTGCTGTACCCAGTGCCATTGGTTTATGTTCCCTTACGATATGTGTTCAGTGACCAAACTGAAAAATGGTGAGTACGCCTGGGTCTGCTGTGCCATTGGCAGCGTCATTAAGCGTGCCTCAGGTGAAGAGATTCTTCTGAAGGGCCCGCCTCCTGAACAGCCGGCGAAATCTATGGGGTACAAGCCGTTCGCCGACTTTTTCGGCGGAAAGGTTGAGGACGACGATGCCACGTAAATTCACCGATCAAGACCGTCAGATGGTCGGTATCTTTTGACTTCCCATTGGGAATCCAAACGAAAGGAGCAATATGAACGACGATTGGGTACCCCTTGAAGTCCCCGATAACCTAGACGAGATGTTTGAGGCGATGACCAACTACTCTGGTGAGAAAGTAGGATGGTGCGTCCTGTGCAACAGCCCCATAATTTCTGAGTCCGACCTCCTACCAGAAACCGGGGCCCATGATTGTCCCGCCGGGCGAGAGTTCGAAGCAAAGCACGCACCACAGAAGAAGAAGCCCCGGTGCAGATCAAATCGACGAGCCCACAAGTAGAGTCGCTGCTGAGTATTCGCCAGAAGAATCCAGTTTGAACCCCACGAGGAAAACTCATGAACGCACAGACTCTTGCTGCCCTCAAGGTTGGCGTCCTGCTACAGTCGGATGATCTCAGGATTATCATCGCCCTCAGCCACAGTGAACCGCTCACGGTCAGCAAACTGTGCGAGCTTCTTGACCTGAGGTACGCCGACATCAATCAACGAACTTCGAAACTCGAATCCCTGCACCTCATTTCTCAGGTTCCCATCTTCCTGCCTGAGGACGCTGTCCGCCTGGGCTGGACCATTGCCTCATCTCCGGGGTTTGAGTTCGCTCTTCACGCGCTTGCCGACACTCTCGACGTCGATACCATTTGTCCCAAGAAACCGACCTAGAAGCGGCGCCTCACGGAAAAGTCGATCCCGCGATCCTCGGCAACCGTCGCCCTCACCGCAAAGTACCCCTTCAGGGGCTCAACCTCCGTACCCGCATGAACAGAGGGTACGCAGGATGCCCGCAGCTTCTCGACGCAGTGCGCCGGATCAAGCCGATGCTTCATGTATTTGGGTACGTCCATGCGGGGTACGGCACCGTCAGCACGCCCGATACGCTCTTTGTGAACGCTGCGCTTCCTGGGGATGGGTACGACCTGGGCAATCGGCCGCATGTGTTCCGTCTGCCCCGGCGCTGAATTTCCACGATCTACTGTGTATGAAGTTGAAGTGCCGGATAAATATTCTTGAAGGAGTTTGAGATGTATTTGTCGCGAGGTGTACTGATGCTCGATGAAGACCTGCTACCCCTGAAAGAGCCACTGGAGCAGAGGAATTTCATCGTTGGTGCGGTACCCTTCAGCACACCGACGAGTCAGATGTCTGCATTGCTGGCGCACAGGGTGTTCATCACCAACAACTCCGAAAATTTCTTGGAGCCAGCGGTGATCCGCGAGTTCTCGCTCATCGACACGAAGGATGCAACCCAGGACCCAGAGAAACTGGCCGATATTATTTCCAAGGAATGGTTGGCAGGATCGCTGAAGATGCGACAGCCCTTTCTGGCCAGGATCAGCGCGAATGGCGCGGTGACGGTCAACGCGATTGAAGGGTAGGAACTATGCGTAGAGAACTGGACGAGAGGCTGATTGATCGGTGGCCGATGTGGTTCAACGTCGAGGACGACCTTCGACCCACAGCGATGCCGTTTGGCTTCGCGCACGGTGACGGCTGGTTTGACCTCGTCTGGCGGCTTTGCGAGCGTCTGGAGCCTGTCGTTGCCGCCGCTGAAATGGAAGCTGGTCGGCCATTCCGAGTGTTGCAGGTGAAGCAAAAGTTTGGCGGTCTCCGGTTTTACACGAGCTTCGGAAACGACGCCGTTTCCGCGCTCGTTGAGGCTGCCGAAGGTGAATCCTTCAAGACATGCGAGGTCTGCGGTAAGCCTGGCGCACATCGAGGCGCGGTCATGATTGCGACCATGTGCAATGAGCATGCTGATCCATCGTAGAGACGTAGAATCTCTCTCCTGAAGGCGATGCACTTGCCGATCGACATGACCGATATCCTGGTAGACAGCCACTACCGTTGCTTCCGGTGCCTGAGTGCCGCCATGGCCCGAGAGACGCCCGATGGGGAGTAGGGGCAAATTGCCCGGCATTGGAGGTGTACCCAGCCCTGGGGTACCGAGGATCGCGAACGTTTTCCGGGGTTGGTATAGAAGCGTCGGGCCTCGTTCTTTCAGAGGTCTAGTGTCGTGTTTTACTCGCTGGGACTTTAGTAGCCAGCTCCATCCACCCAACTTCCATCCAGCCGCTGGACCTGCATTGCTCTGCCTTCGAAGGTTACTCGATACTGACCATTTGGCAAGTCTTCTGGAGCAAAATGAATGTCGCACTTGACGTACTCCCAGGTGCCAAGTTGAGGGAGGGAAACCTTCGTTGCGCTCACGATGCATTCTGCCTCATAGCCCATGCCCGATAACCGTCCCGCCATCATCACTGTTTCACGATCCGAAGTCATCATCCGTCCCGCTTTCTGTTCCGGGTCAGCGTACACTTGTGCCGCATCTTCTCATGATTACCAGTATTCAAAATGGCTGTCTGTCTTGTTCCGCTCAGGGCACCCGAGCTAGTCGAGCTTATTTAGTGTGGCGCGGGCTTGTTGGCCGGCTACGGCCGGAAAGCTCGATGCGATGCCAGGTCTGCAACAGCTCAATGGGACCGGCGATACAGCTCAAGAGACAAGTTCCGCACCCAGCCCAAATGCATGCGCTCGTGACTTCGCCCGCCGATCCTAGGGCTCGTCGATCTTGTTGACTCAAAATCTACACTCTCAGGCTGTTGTTCCTGGTGGCTCGGATAGAATCGTTTAGGCCATGAATACAGCGGCAATTCGCAGTGATTGGGTAGGCCGGGTCATCGACGGAAGGTTTACTCTCCTTCAATGGTTAGGCGGCTCTGAGGGGAGCGGCGTCTTCCTCACGGAACTGCCGGGTGATCGAACGCAGAAAGCCGCCATTAAGCTCATTCCGGCTGCTGCCTTAGACCCGGAAGCCGGCCTGGCTGGCTGGGCGGCGACAACGACCCTGTCTCATCCTCACCTGATGCACCTGTTTCATGCCGGACGTTGTCAGATCGACGATGACCCACTGCTCTACGCCGTGACGGAATATGCGGAAGAAGACCTCTCCCAGATTCTTCCCGAGCGTCCGCTAACGCCCACCGAGACGAGAGAGATGCTCGATCCAGTCCTCGACGCGCTTTCCTATCTTCACGAGAGAGGATTCGTGCATGGTCGCCTCAAGCCATCGAACATCATGGTCGTCGAAAATCAGTTGAAGCTTTCCGTGGACAGCATTGAAGCCGCGGGCAAGTATGGCAAACACCTATCGACGCTCAGTGTCTATGACGCACCGGAACGCGCCACCGAGGTACTTCTCCCAGCCACAGACATCTGGTCGCTCGGCATCACATTGGTCGAAGCACTGACTCAACATCCGCCGGTTTGGGACAGATCAACAAATAGCGAACCGGTTGTACCACAATCCATTCCGCTACCCTTTTCAGAAATTGCGCAGGAATGTCTCCGCTCCGCCCCCCTGCGCCGATGCACCCTCAGCGATGTCAAGGCTCGTCTCGAACCTGCTCGTTTTCTCGCGGTCCCGGCAAGCAAACCTCGTAGAACTGTCCCTGCCAAACTCCTTGTACCCGTGCTCGTCGCCGCTGTACTTGTCGTGTTTGCGGTAATCGCAGCCTTGCAACTGCGAACTCGCCACAATCGGGCATCGCTGCCAGCCGGAGAACAGCAACCTGTATCCGCGATCGCAGCGCTCCCAACTCAGCCTTCAGGTCAAGGGGCTCCAACCTCCAAAGGTGTGGTGATGAAAGGTACGGTCGCTGAGCGAGTTCTGCCCGACGTACTGGCAAGTGCTTATAAGTCCATTCACGGCAAGGTCAATGTGCGGGTACGGGTCACGGTCGATCCAGGCGGTAATGTTTCGAGTGCGACGCTCGACTCGCCGGGACCAAGTAAGTACTTCGCCAAGGTGGCGCTAGAAGCAGGGCAGCACTGGAGGTTCAAGCCTGCGCAAGTGGATGGTCAGGTCGTTTCAAGCGTTTGGATTCTGCAATTCATGTTTACGCAAACCGCAACCGAGGTCAGTCCCGCCGAAGTATATCCATAGGCTCCCGTCGCGAATGCCCTATGACTTGCGAATTCAAGGTCCGACCTCAGACGGAAAGACACCAAACGAAACGAAGTGACACGGAGAGGCAGTGTTCATGCGGGTTTCGCGCACGTTCACTGCCTTTCTTGTGTGCCTGAGCGACACTGCCAGTAATGCCCCGACACGGACAGGGATGGCCGGGTTACGACACAAACAACGACACAAGCCGGGCCACTGGCGCTGACTCGCTGTGACTGTCAATCCAAATCCAGACCCTCCCTTGCCACCTCTTACACTTCCCCACGACACGGGCCGGGGGCTGCGCTGTTCCGCTGTGGGCGGGTCCGCACCTCGCGGCCACCATCTGCGCGGCCCCCGGCAGACGCGTTCTCAAGGGGTGCGGTTCGCAGGGCAGGGGCGGCGGAAGAGTTGGACCATCACACAGCGGAATTTTTTGAGTAGCGCGGGGGCTGACAGACTGTTACATGGATTCATGTAATCCGGGGTACGGCACGGGACTTGTCCGGCCCCACTGGATCGGGCACGCTTGGACGCCTTTTTCTGCCGGGATCGGGCTCAGTGGCGATTTCACTTAAGTCTAGAACCTGTAGGGGTACGGCGGTTGTGCCTAAGAGGACATTGGTAGGAATTCGGCATCGCCTGCGAAGGGCGATATAATCTCTGATCTATGTGCGGACGATACGGCAGACGGGCAGACAAGCAGCGGATCGCAGAGTGGATGCAGGCGCACGATACCCCGGTGAATATACGAAGGCATGGCCTGTCAGTTCACGAGTTGGGAATGTGCGGAAAAACGATCCTGCTTTAATCGAGCCCTTAACCGGCGGCTAGTGAGGCTTGTCACTTCGCTCCGGGCTTGCACACCCCGCAGTGCCCACCTTCTTTCGCACAATGCTTACAGTACTTGCAATTCTTGCAAGCGTTGCAGGGATCACTCCCGGTACAGGTTGCGAAATAGCTGTCTGATCCGATCCCGGCGAGCAGGACGAATGTCAGTGCTATTGGCCAAAGCTTCTTCAGCGACATTTTGCCCCCCTTGGATTCAATTGTTAGAACCGTAAGGCAAGAAGTGATTCCAAGGCAAGGGAATTTCGAGAGGTCACCGGATGATTGCTAAAAGAAACGGGTGGAGTCGCAGAGCGTTTGCTGGCTGCAAACTCATTTTGACCTCATCTGCCCAAATTTCAGCAATGGGTGCCACTGCCTTCCGTTTTCTTCTGGCACCGGTCAAAAGTAAGAGACGGGTCACATCCCCAAACGCCACAGGTGTGGTACGCTCCTTGCGACTTCCTCCTTCCACAGTCTGCAAAAGTGGATCGGCTCCGGGGGTTCTCCCCTTGGGGCCGGTTGTTTTTCATCGGAGGATGGGCCAGTGTGGGAAGGGTGGAAGGACCGGATCGCTTCACGCTTCGACCGCAACTGCAGCGTGGGTCTTGCAATACCTCTCAGGAGCGGCACAGTTCGAGCGAATCGGTATCGTAAGTGGAGATTTTGGTTGAGATTGAGGGAGCGATGAAACGGTTAACTGTGGTCGTTCTGTTGGTTCTCTTGTCATGTGTTTCGGTCTTTGCTGCGCCGGAGAATTCCCGTTACAAGGTCAAGCTCAAGGTCTCGGACCGATCTGTTAAGGCTAAGGTCGGCGATAGCCTTGAACTTACCTTAAAGTCGGATTTGATCACCGTGGTTGACAAGAACTGCGGCGAGGTTCCCGGTATAGGTAGTGGGCAGATGGAATGCTCGCACGGAGACGTGATCGCAGTACAATTCCTGCCATCGGCTATCACCGATGTTGTAGCTGGGCAGGGAGCCAGTTTCGTAAGCATCATCTGGAGTGTCGATGGCATGAAGGCGATGTTGATCGTCGAGCCCAACCAGAAGGATTTTCCTTTGATCGTGGGTCGTCTTGAGGAAATGAGCGGCAAGAAAGCGGTGAATGCCGATACTCAACCCTCTAATCGACCTCGTGTATTCCTGCGTTCAGAGAGCTTTGGCAACCAATGGAATGCAGTCCGCAATCAGTCGATGGAAATGTCCAAGGATTTCGGAAATGCCTGTCCTATCGTCCAGATCACCATCAATGACCAGAAGGCCGACTTTACGCTAGGGCTCAACCATATTGAAAGGGGGTTGGTGATCCGCGACAATCAGATTGAGGTTTACAACAAGGACGGGGACCTCATCAGCGGCAAGGAAGGCGGCAGCATCATGGGCGGGGTCAAGGGTGCATGCGCCTTGATCATTACCTCATGGGTCGCTCAGAGGCAGTGAACAGGTATCCTTTTGACTTTCTGGTTTTGTTGAGGGGGCACTGCAAGATTTGCAGTCGCTGGGTGCGAGTGGCAGCAGAATAAGAAGCGGCTTCGATTTCAAGGAGGAGGGGGTATGGTCCAAGCACTCAGGATTGCGTTTGTCGTTCTCGTGATTGCTGTCGGAACCGCGACGGCCCAATCCATAACGGCGGCAGACGCCAAGAACCATATCGGAGAGCAAGCCACCGTTTGCGGGAAAGTGGCCAGTGAGCATACTGCGACAAGTAGCCGGGGAGAACCGACGTTCATCAACCTTGATGCCGCCTATCCGAATCAGATTTTCACCATCCTTGTTTGGGGAGACGACCGGCAGAAAGTCGGAGAATTGCCACGCGAAGGATCGCGGGTCTGCGCTACCGGAGTGATTCAGGAATACCGGGGTGTGCCTGAGATTGTTGTACGGAGCAGCGGTCAACTGAGCAAATGAGAATGTATTCCAGCAAAAGACAGAGAGCCATCCATGATGCCGGGGGCTGGCAGGCACGTACATGGGTTCGAGTAAACCGCCTGCGCAGATTCATGTAACCGGGGCGCGGCGGGCGGCGGAGTGGATGTTCACTTATTTGAATTATCGGTTGCCAGCTTTGCGGGCCGGTTGGATGCTCTCCGCACGCACAATGCCCGAACTCCGCAATTCTCGCAGTCCAGAATGACGCTATGAATATCCGGGCCATAACGGGATGGCTGGAAGACCCAGGCTTGATCGTAGTCTCTCCCCTTCTTCCCTAGATGAGAACTGCTCCATATCCATCCTACTGAGATGGGAAACATATCGCCTTTCAAATACCCACCATGGACATTGGCTTCACTCGCATTGATGCCTGACAGCTCATCGATCGTTGGCAGTCGCCAGTCATCGTATCCTGCGAGCCGCAAATTCCGGCAATAATACACCGCCTGCTGCCAGCTCACGTTATCGCCACTGCCTTGCTTCGTCCACATCAGCCCCGTTGTCGGGTCGGTCCAGGGCTGGCGTTCGGCCTCCTCTTTCGCCGCACGATCTCGCGCAGCTTTTTCCTGTGCCTCTTGCTCTGACTTTTCTCTCGATTCTCGCTCTGTCTTGGCCTGAGCCCCTTGTGCAGCCTTATCCGCTGCCTCTTGCTCGGCATCCGCTGCCTCCTGCTCGGTGACAAGCCGTGCGTAACGTATGGGCCAGAGTTCGATGCTGACCATGGTCTGTCCGGTCAGTTTGACCGTGCATGGTTGCTTTACCTGATCGACCCCATCCTCGGTGGTGGCCTCCACCATGTGCTGACCAGATTCCACTTTGACCTTCGCACCGCCCCCTGCATTGATATGCCCCTTGACCTCGCCGTCTAGCTTCCAGTTGCACCCCAAGTCGCACATGACCAGCAACGTCGGGAGGGCTGCAGGTTTAGACTTCGCCTTGTCCGGCGGTGTCCCTGCCTGCGCCCAGAGTGACGGGAGCTGACAGAACACGATTGCAGCAAATGCGAAGGCAATCAGCCGACACGTTGAACCAGTCGGCCCCACGCACAAACCGGCCTTCCCCATCGTTGCCCCCTCCAAATGCCCGAAACGCTGATAGGAAACATGGTAATGCCTATCGTCTCTAGCCTCATAGTGTTTATCGCTCGATCATCGGGAGCGTGGACTACGATCCCCGCGCACGGCTCGGCCAAACCGTCAGAAAACGGCGGCGCGCCCTTGGACTTTCGCAGGAAGGGCTTGCGGAAAAGGCCGATCTTCACTGGACCTATATCGGCGGGATTGAGCGCGGGGAGCGAAACGTCAGCCTGCTCAATATCGTGAAGATTGCCCGTGCTCTGGGCGTGACGGCGTCGCGGTTGTTGACCGGCATCCGGTGAAATAGCTTCCGTCCGGCAGACGGCGTGTTATAGCCGATCCTGCCCCCCATAAGCGCGCCCTGAAGGCCCCAGCCTTACCTCGTTACCTATGGAATGATGCGTGAAGAATGACCGGCGGCAGAATGGCGAGCACCGGCGTAAAGTCTTCACAGAGGCTTCGGTACTCTTTCCGTTCCGTGAGGTTGAAGCATGAGAACGCGATTCTTTCGTCTGTGGGCAGTCCTGGCGCTAGTGCTGTGCGTTTCCGCGCCTTGGGCACAATCTGCGTCTGCGGCGACAGCCCGGACCCAAGGCATCGACCCAGCCTTGCTCGCCAAAGCAGAGGCAGGAGGCGCGGAGGCGCAATACCAACTTGGCAATATGTATTACCTCGGCGGTGACGGTGTGCGGCGGGACTATGCTCAAGCGGAGTTCTGGTTCCGCAAGTCTGCGGAGCAAGGCAATCCTGATTCGCAATTCATGCTTGGAGGGCTGTATCACTCTGGTCAGGGTGTTCCACAGGACTCCGCTCAAGCCTTCGCTTGGACTATGAAAGCCGCGAAACAAGGTCATACAGATGCCGAGTTCTTCATTTCCACGTGTTACACCGAGGGCTGGGGCGTTGCAAAGGACGACGCGCAGGGGATGGTCTGGCTTCGGAAGGCAGCAGAGCAGGGACATTTCAATTCGCAATACATGCTCGGTTGGGCCTATGAGGCTGGCGACGTTGGCGTCCCGCAAGACTCTGCAGAAGCCTATTTCTGGCTGGACCTTGCTGCATCGGGAGAGGTCACAGGTAAAGAACGGAAAGAAGCTCTCAAAAGACGAAATGAAGCCGCCTCACATCTGACACCAGCCGATCTCACCCGCGAACAGGCGCGCGTGCGCAAATGGTTCGAGGATCACGCAGCGAAGCAGTAACATGAACCGCACTTCCAGGAGGCTCTGAAGAAAAATTGCGTCCCCCTCAAGCCACAGCACTAGCGCAGCGAAGGGGCAGGCATAGAACGGCCTCGTGCGGCAGCGTCCATGTGCCGGAGAGAACCAAGGAAGAGGTCAACGACGACATGAGAAGATCAGTCGCATTGGTGTTGTTTGCATTCCTCGTGCTTGCTGTGTCCGCAAGCCCGCAAGACAAATCTGACAAATTTGCCGTATTCGTGACAGGGTTAAACGATGCTGCGCCCGTCGTGCAGTCCTTGATTAAGAAACTGAACGCATCAAAACCATTTGAGGCTGTGGGCAAGGACGACACCGCTAAGGTTGTTGTGCTGATTTCCTGTATGTCCCGCAAACAGAATGATCCTTTTGTGTGTATGTACGTTTCACACTATAACGGGGCAACGTTTAAGACATTCTTGGGAGGAGGAATGGATGCCGCTACCAGTGCAGACGCGGTCTCAGATAATTTCCTTGTGTCGATTGCGCAAGACATTGTGGAGCGATTCGACGACACAAGCAAAGACAATCTGAGGGAGGCTCTGCAAGCCTGCCTGCTTATGACAGATTCCAAGTGCAATGTGCCTGACCCGTTACAGAAGGAATTCAACGCAACGCAACTCACTCTTGGGCAGTATCTTTTGAAGAAGAACCAATAGCGCGCACGGCCCGCTCTCGTGCAAGGAGAGCGAAACGTCAGCCTGCTCAATATCGTGAAAATTGCGCGTGCGCTTGGGGTCACGGCGTCAAGGTTGTTGACGGGCATCCGGTGAAACGGCTTGAAGCTAATCAGGGGTCCGGGTTTGGCGTACAATCCCCTGTAAAGTGAAAAGCCCCGCTCGCGGCAGGGCTTTTCGCGCTCGAACAACTAGGCAAGAATTTGCTCGGCGCACCATGCCTAGATAGTGGGCGTTTTTGATCCGAATTCCCGTGACAGGGTTTGCCGATCATAGAGCTTAGTAGTGGACATCACGATTTGATGTAAGAGGTACGCGATGTGCTTGCCTTCTTCCCCTTTGGAGACCGTGCTTTCACGATTGAGAGCCCAAGCGAGAACATCGGCTGCCTGAATGCCGGGAGTGGTTTTCATTTCGCCTTCTCCCACGCCGTCCACCAATTTCCAGATGGGACTGTCTCCGGTTCTTTCTGCTTCTTCCTTTTCAGAGTTGACGAATTTACGAAAGGGATCGAAGAAATCTTCATTCCGATCAAAAGTGAAGTTCAGCAGATCGTCTCTTGCTATCAGGAAAACTTCGGACGGAGCCCGCTCTAAGACCTTTGCCGCGAAAAGAGCAACGATGTATTTCGACACGTAGCGATTGCAGAGTTCGACGGCCGACGGTGACTCACAGCCTGAAGCGGTTAAATCACGCCAAGCATCCATGTCGATTACGCACGAATGCATTGTGATTCGTCCGCGCTCTAACCCACCTAAGAACACAAGCAATTTCCCAACAAGATCCCATACATGCTTTCGTTCCCAGCCCAAGTTGCGATCAAAAGGCGTATTAGGGCGAAGACCGAGTGCCTCGACCATATGCATGTAGGGAACGGGGAGAAACCCAGTTTTCAACGCCTCTCGCCAACCAATTTCAAACTCTGCCCACGCCATATCCGACCCTACGAATGCAGCCAGGGTCACATAGGGACTGGAATTCTGCCCGCTTTTATCCAAATATGCTTTGATTGCCACGAATGTCTCTCTTTCACCTAAAACCGCTCGTGGTGAATATCTTCCAAGAGTGCTCTTTGCTTGACTCAAAACACACAAACCCTACCCTTCTCTCTAGCAAGAGAAGTAGGGCTGAGCCGATGCGTCCCGATCTTTCCGCCATGAAATCAGCGGGACTAACAGGCGCAAATTGAAAAGGCCCTCATCTGCCAGGATGAAGGCCCTCAAAAACCTTGTATCGGACAATCCAAGGATAAGGCAGGTCTTTGTCTGATGCAAGAGACTAGTCGCCTTGACGGGCAATCGGTATCACCGCAACCTGACTTATTATCCCCGCCCACTGTTCGCCTCGAACCTGCAACCGATGCCCACAGGCACACTCTACTTCCCCTATCAGTTCGAATACGTGTCGCCTTACGACTCCTTCTTTACCATTGGCGTCGAACCCGAAATATATGGGCTTCAACTTTTCGCAGTGCTCAACAACACATTCGCCTGCAATATGCCAAAGGCCAGGAACTAGCCGACCTTGGCCCAGTTGTTCAAGTCGATGAGCACGAAAATCTTGCGGAGAGCACGAGAACTGCGCTCCGCATTCAGTACACAGAAAAGTGGCTGTCAGTATGCCCTTGGGCGGACGCAGTTGATCTTGAAATATTCCTGATGGGATTCGACGTGGCAGAACAATGGTATGGCCCTTCGGACATACAATCCGACTGCACACAACCCCGCCGAGTGGCATGGTTGCCCCTTTTGGTTGAGTTAGCTGCCATCATACCCCCGGCAACTCCCCCCACCGTCCACAGGAGATCTACACTCCCCGTTCCATCGCCGAGGGTAGCGACATGACCACTGCCCAGCCCGCCCGCCCCCGCCGCGCCCTGGTCGAATCCGTCTCCATCGTCCTTACCCCCGGCTGCCTGCGCCTGCCTCCGCAGCCCAACCTTGCCGATCCCTCCCTCCCTTGGCGGCTGGCCCGGTGGTCCCTCGGTCAGCTCCGGTTCCAAGTGGTCCTAGCTTCTGACGGCGTGCCTGTCTCTCTCACCATTCCGCGCCAACCCGTCACCCGCGATCCGCCCCACTGGATACGTCAGCAGTCAATCCCCATCGCTCACGACCTCATCCCTCATCCCGCCGGCCTTCGCCGCCGCCCTTGGTTCCGCTGCCCCCGGCGCCAGTGCCGCCGCCGATGCGCCCGCCTCTACCTTCCAGACGGCCAAGACCGCTTCGCCTGCCGCCACTGCTACCGCCTGCTCTATCACTCCACCCTCGTGCAGCGCCGCCAGCTCACCGCCGCCGCGCGCGCAGCCTTCCCTCCCTGTTCCGTCCGGCTGCTCGCTGCCTTGCCCCTGTGGTATCGCTGGCACTTGGAAGGGAAGGGCGGAAAGAATGAATGGAGGGGCGCGACGGCGGAGCAGGTAACGGTCTAACTCCCGCCCCCCGCGCCCTGTCAACCCAACGATGAGGTCGTTGTTCCACAGCGCCAGCACGACGTCCATCTGGCTACTGTGCACCTTCTCTGGGTCATCCGTTACTGATCGCCACAATGAACTTGTGGACCAGCTCTGTTTTCCCTCAGCCAACAATGCTGCAGCACGGACTGCGTAGCCCTTGTTGTCTTTGGACTCTGTGTAGCGACCAGCCGGAATTCCCTTCACCAGTCCCTCTTCACAGAGACCCAGAAATGCTCCACGCGGGCAGCCCTTCTTCCGTGCCGTCGGACTCGTCGGATAGAGCTTCTCCATCGCGCTCTCCCAACGAACGACTGGATCGACGCCCGCCGCGGAACTTCCGCGGGCCGCCATCAGTGCCGCTTCTCCGTATCGATTTGCCATCCTGGAACCTCGCGTATCTCGAACCGATTCTACGGCAATCGCAGGATGCCCCACATTGAAGTCACCTGTTCCGACGCTGTTGATTGCCAATCATCTTCCGGACGCCCTCATACAAGGCCGGGATGCCTCGACGATACAGACGAGTACCCCCCCCAGACTGATATCTGGTTCTTGCACGCCCGGTCTGAGGAAGCACTTCGGGCAAGCGCACCGAAACGGAACAAGCGCAGGCACTGCCGAGTACCCTCCAAAGTGTCCAATCTCCCCGTACCCCTATGGGCAGAGGAGCCGGAGGTTTTCCTGTTTCGAACCCGATCTCCGACGAAGCGATCAGTCGGACGACGCCATAGCCGTGCTCGGCGCAGCAGGAATTTTCCAGACCCGCAAACAGTCCGATACCCTCACCATTGGCGAGTGCAACGGTTGCATCAAATGCGGACATCAGCAGCAGTACACCCGCCACCTACAGATGCACCCAGTCAGAACGATCAAAAAGAATGAGGCTGGCAGCAACAAGGGCAAGCAGGAGCAAGAATACCGCCGCCAGCGCATTTGTCCCCCTTCGCCACTTACAAAGTCTTTACAGGTTCACAGCTCCATTCTTACGTGCGGCGGTTCCTAATGAGGAAAGAGATTCTTCCGTTTCGAGATGCGCACAGCAGCGTCTTATCACGCCTTTTGGATGCGGCATCGGAGGTCATGATCATGGTCGTTTCCGATCTCATTTTGATACTCATTCCGTTGGCCCCGGCTGTGGCGTTCATGCTCTGGGTGATTTATGCGCTTGAGAAGCAGATCAGGCGAGATAGGCGCCGTGACGCCATCGCTCGCCCGAAAGGCTAGGCCCTATCGTCCGGCTCGCCGTGGCGCAGCTCCTGAACAGCGCAGCTCCGGCACATCCGCCGGGCTGAAAAGGGTTCGGGCTGGCGTCGATCAAGGTCAGCTAACGAAAACGCATGGCTTAATGGTTGGCCTCTAAGTTTCTGCCGCTCCGCCACCCTCGCAGGCACTGCCGAGTACCCTCCAAAGTGTCCAATCTCCCCGTACCCCTATGGGCAGAGGAGCCGGAGGTTTTCCTGTTTCAAACCCGATCTCCGACGAAGCGATCAGTCGGACGACGCCATAGCCGTGCTCGGCGCAGCAGGAATTTTCCAGACCCGCAAACAGTCCGATACCCTCACCATTTCCACCACGGCAAGCAGCACATCATCCTGCACTGCGGACAATCGCATGCAGCGCGGAGTTCCCTGGTATGCCGGGAGCGGCGCGGTTCTGGCCTGCGTGTTGCTGTTCGGTATTCCGCAGCGGCGGCGCCGCTTGCGGAAGATGCTGGGTATGCTGATTCTGCTCATCGCTCTCACTGGCGGTGTGCTGGCGTGCGGCGGCGGTAGTGGCGGCATCTCCATTTGCCCCACCCCCATCACTCCCGGCACCACGGCGGGGACCTACACCGTGACCGTGACGGGCACATCGGGTTCGACCACGGCGACGGGCACCGTCACGCTTACGGTGCAGTAGCGCAAGCCGAGTCCAGGTTGGCGGATCGTTGTCGGGTGCGGCGGGGATGTACAGAGGGTAGGATCACTTCCCTCCTCTGGCGCACCGCGTGACACCCTGACCAGATGCCAGCACCACCAAGTACCCCTCCGAGGTGTTCCCCTCGAACCCCTATGGACAGAGGGTTTGGGGACTCCCGTTCGACATAAGCTCCCCATGGGGTGACTTGTATTCACCGGGAATCCGGCGCCAGATTCAATCGAATTCCGCCGCGGGAGACGCTGTTGATTAACCAGGGCAATTATATACTTGACACACAGAGAGAATCGGCGTACATTTGAATCATGGAAGCGCCTGAGACTCTTCAAACCGCGATTGTTTACTTCAGCGATCCAGACCGCTGCTTTCAGTACGCGCTCAACCTTCGCTGGCAGAACGGCGTAGTTTCTTGCCCGCGCTGTGGCTCTGAGAATCATTCGTTCATCAGCACGCGCCGCCTTTGGTTCTGCAAGGGCTGCAAGAAGCAATTCACGCTCAAAGTGGGGACGATCTTCGAGGATTCTCCGCTCGGCCTGGACAAGTGGATGTGCGCTTTCTGGATGGTCTGCAACTGCAAGAACGGCGTTAGCTCTTGCGAGGTTGCCCG
>Ga0224557_1001677_pt1 | contig 20729 bp, 13 predicted proteins | sample 714S31014metaG_FD_180677 | JGI IMG/M metagenome (GOLD analysis project Ga0224557, IMG submission 180677) | Peat soil microbial communities from Stordalen Mire, Sweden - 717 S3 10-14 | ecosystem: Environmental > Terrestrial > Soil > Wetlands > Peat | place: Sweden: Norrbotten County, Stordalen...
GCAGCACCCGTGCCTGCAGCAGCGTGCCGTCATCGGTGTGCTCGGCCGCGATCACCTCGCCCTCGGCGTGCGCCCGCGCGACCAGGTCGCCGCGGCTGTACGGGACGACGACCCGGACGGGCACGTCGAGACGGGGCAGCGCGGCCTCGATCGCGTCCCGCAAGGCCGGCAGCCCCGCCCCCGTCTTGGCCGAGACCGACAGGCTGCCCGGCGCACGGGCCCGCAGGCCCTGCAGCACGACCGGGTCCGCCGCGTCGATCTTGTTGACCACGATGAGCTCGGGCACGCCGGCGGCGCCGATCTCCGCCAGTACGGCGCGGACCGCGGCGATCTGCGCCTCGGGCTCCGGATCGGATCCGTCGACCACGTGCAGGATCAGGTCCGCCTCGGCCGACTCCTCCAGCGTGGACCGGAACGCCTCGACCAGCTGATGCGGCAGATGGCGGACGAACCCGACGGTGTCGGTCAGCGTGAAGGCATGTCCCGAGGGCGTCAAGGCACGCCTGACGGCTGGGTCGAGGGTGGCGAACAGCGCGTCCTCCACCAGTACGCCGGCTCCGGTGAGCGCGTTGAGCAGGCTGGATTTACCCGCGTTGGTGTATCCGGCGATGACCACCGAGGGCACCTCGCGGCGGTGACGCTGCGCGTGCTGCACCTTCCGGCCGGTCGACATGCCCGCGATCTCCCGCTTGAGCTTGCCGATCCGGGCCCGCAGCCGACGCCGGTCCGTTTCCAGCTTGGTCTCGCCTGGACCACGGGTCCCGATCCCGCCGCCGCCGGCCACCCGGCCGCCGGCCTGCCGGGACAGCGACTCACCCCAGCCGCGGAGCCTGGGCAGCATGTACTGCAGCTGAGCCAGCTCCACCTGGGCCTTGCCCTCCCGGCTGCGGGCATGCTGGGCGAAGATGTCCAGGATCAGCGCGGTCCGGTCGATCACTTTGACCTGCACCACGCCTTCCAGCCGCCGCAGCTGGCTGGGGGTGAGCTCGCCGTCGCAGATCACGGTGTCCGCGCCGGTCGCCGCGACGACGTCGGCCAGCTCCCGCGCCTTGCCCGAGCCCACGTAGGTGGCCGCGTCGATGTGGCTGCGCCGCTGGATGAGACCGTCGAGCACTTCGGAACCCGCCGTCTCGGCCAGCCTGCTCAGCTCACGCAGCGAATTCTCGGCGCTGGCCAGGCTCCCCTCGGTCCACACCCCGATCAGTACGACCCGCTCGAGCCGCAGCGTGCGGTACTCGACCTCGCTGACGTCCTGCAGCTCGGTGGACAGTCCGGGCACCCGCCGCAGCGCGTGCCGCTCCTCGACGTCCAGGTCCGACTGCTCGTTAAAGACTGTGCTCATTGTCCTCCGACATCGATGCTTACTGGTCCCCCGATGGTGCCACGCCGAGCGGGGCACCGCATTTGAATAACAATCGGGGCGCGCCAAATGTGCCCCGTTTCCTTTTGCCCGGACGGACCGTGGTGCCTGTTCTCGGTCTTCAGCTCGCGCCGTGGAACAGAAATTCGATGATCACGAAGACTTTATACCCATATACGGGTGAAAAGTCTTCGCGATCATGGTGGGGTGAGGGCGGCGCGGGCGGCGGCGCGGCCGGAGGAGAAGGCGGCGGCCAGGAGGCGGCCGTCGGTGGCCAGGCGGCTGACTTCTGGCGAGCCGGGGGCGGGGCGGATGGAGAACACCGCCGGGGTCTCGTCGGCGCAGGACTGGGACTGGGACTGGTAGGCGGCTAGGCGGCGGTCGTCGGCGGCTAGGCGGGCGTCGCGGGACAGGAAGGTGGCGCGCAGGGCCGGGGTCTCGCGGCGCAGCGTGGTGCGGGTGATCAGGCGCACCGAACGGGACGGCGCGCGGTCATCCGGCCAGGTCAGCGGGTCGCGGCGGGAGCGGAGCACCAGGATGTGGGTGGCGCCCTGGGCCAGCGCCGTGCGGTAGGGGACCGATTCTGACACGCCGGCGTCGTAGAACCGGCGGCCGGCGAAGCTGACCGGGGGCCCGGCCAGCAGCGGCATGGCGGCGCTGGCCCGCAGGGCCAGGCGCAGCTCGGCGGGATCGCCGATAAACGGGTGCAGGTCGGTGGAGGCGCCGGTGGCCGCGTCGGTGGCCAGCGGGTGGTACTCCACCGGGTGAGCCAGCACCGAGGCGAAGTCCATCGGGAACGTGGTCTGGTACAGCTCCTCGATCAGCGTCCTGACATCGACGGCCGGCCGGCCGCGGAGCAGGCCAGAGCGACGGATCAAGGTCTTGGCGTAGGCGGGCTCGGTCCAGCCGAGCAGGCCTTCCGGGTTGCTTGACAGCAGCCAGGCGGCGGTGATCGCGCCGGCCGAGGACCCGTAGACGGCGTCGAAGGCCGGCACCAGGCCGCGGGCGTGCAGCTCCAGGGCCATGCCCGCGGAGATGACGCCGCGCATCCCGCCGCCCTCGATGGCCAGCGCCACCCGCAGGCCGTCGCGGTAGGGCCGGCCTGCGCGCGTCCGCTCGGCTAGGACCTGCAGGACCGGATGCGGCTTAATCGGACCCGTCCGGGCGGTCGGGCTCTAGGCGGTCGGGCTCTAGGCGGGCCAGCACGGGGGGCAGCTCGCCTTCGTAGAGCACGGTGAGGCGATGGGTGGCGCGGGTGATCGCGACGTAGAGGTCGTGGCCGCCGGCCGGCGACTGAGCCAGGATCCCGGCCGGGTCGACCAGCACCACCCGGTCGAACTCCAGCCCCTTGGTCTGGCCCACGGTCAGCAGCGCGACCGGCGAATCGAGCACCTCAGGCCGGTCGCCGGGGACGGCCTCCGGCAGCGCGCGGGCCAGCTCGGCCAGCTGTGCCGCCGGCGCGATCACCGCGAGCCGGCCGCCGTTCCCCATCTCGGCGAGTTCCGCGCTCACCACGGCGGCCACCTGGGCCAGGCCGCGGACGGCCCGGGGCGAGACGCCTTCGTCGCGGACGGACTCCGGGGGATGTTCGGCCGGGGCCACCGAGGCCAGCACGTCGGCGGCCACCACCATGATCTCGGCGGGCGTCCGGTAGTTGACGGTCAGCAGCTCCTCGTGCCAGCGTCCCTGGACGTACGGGTCGAGCATCTGCGCCCAGGAGCGGGCGCCGGCCTCGCTCCCCCGCTGCGCCACGTCGCCGACCACGGTCAGCGACCGGCTGGGAACCCGGCGCATCACCATCCGCCACGCCATCGCGGACAGTTCCTGCGCCTCGTCCACGATCACGTGGCCGTAGGCCCAGGAGGGGTCGGCCCAGGCCCGTTCGGCCGTGGTGAGCTGCTGGCCGGACTCCCGGTTCCAGTCCGCCAGGGTGGCGGCGTCCACGAATCCCTGCCCGGCCAGGCCGGTGATCTCGAGCACCTCCTGGGCGTACTTCTCCTCAAGCCGCCGCTCCCGCTCGGCGGCCCGGCGCCTGGCCTTGTCGGCCGAGTCGTCGATGCCGAGCAGCTGCGCGGCCTCGTCAAGCAGCGGAACGTCCGCCACGGTCCACGCGTCAGGAGCATCGGGGCGGAGCAGCACGGATCGTTCGGCCGCGGAAAAACCCGGAGCGGCCCCGCGCAGCTCGCCTTCGGCGGCCAGCAGCCCGGCCACCAGCCGCTGCGGGGTCAGATGAGGCCACAGCGCGTCGACCGCGGCCCGGACCGGCAGCTCGTCCCAGAGCCTGGCGCGGGTATACGGAAGGTCCTCGGGATCGAGCTCGCGGTCCAGCGCCCTGGCCTCGGCCGCCGCCAGCGCGCTGAGCACCTCGGTGGCGAACAGCTTGCGGGCCACGTTGTGCGGCCGGCGCAGGCCGCGGGCCCGGTCACGGGCCCGCACGACGGTCTCCTGCGGCACCGTCATCGTCACGCCGTCCACGGTGACCTCCAGGTCACCAGGCGGCATCTGCTGGAGGTTGCGCACCGCGCGGCGGAGCACGCCGACCATCTTGGTGTCGCCCTTGATCACGGCGGCGGCCGGATCGTCGTCGAGCACGGCCTTGACCCCGGGAAAGAGCTCCGCCATCGAGCTGAGCACCACGTCGGTCTCGCCGAGGGAGGGCAGCACCTGGCTGATGTAGCGGAGGAAGGTGGTGTTCGGGCCGATGACAAGGACGCCGCGTCGCTCGAGCGTCTTGCGGTGCGTGTACAGCAGGTACGCGGCCCGGTGCAGCGCCGCGACCGTCTTGCCGGTGCCCGGGCCGCCCTGCACCACCACGACGCCGGCGATGGTGGCGCGAATCACCCGGTCTTGTTCGGCTTGAATGGTGGCGACCACATCGCCCATCCGGCCGGTGCGGCCAGCGGTAATGCTGGCGATCAGCATGGCCTCGCCTGACAGGCTTTTCCGGTCAGGTTCTGACAGCCGGTCAAGGTCGAAGACCTCGTCGTCGACGCCGGTGACGGCACGATTCTTGGTGTAAATGTGGCGGCGCCTGATCAGGTCGTGCGGATCTTTCGGAGTGGCCGCGTAAAAGGGCTGGGCGGCCGGCGCGCGCCAGTCGATAAGCCGCGGCTCGAGGTCGGAGTCGCGCAGCCCGATCCGGCCGATGTACAGCGTGCCCGCCCGCTCGGGCGTTGGTTCAGCGTCGGTGCGGCCGAAGCACAGGCCGTGCTCCACCGCGTTCAGCTGGGCCAGCCGCCGGTCCTGCTCGGCCGCCGTCACGTCGCGCTCCACCCGGGCCTGGAAGGTGCCACCCGCGCTACCGCGGCGGTGGGTCTGGGTGAGCGCGCGCTCGGCCCGCTCCCGCGCGTAATCGAGCAGGCGATAAAGCATGTCGAGGTACGCCTGCTCGTGGCTGACGGCCGCCGCGGTGGCGGAATTGGTTTGACTAAGCGTCATATTCCTTGGTATACTTTCGGTGGATTATAATTGGCGCTCTGTTAGTGCGGGGGGCGTCGGCAGGCGGATACGGTTGTGGGAAATAAGATCTTATCACTCCGCCCGGCTCGCGGCAGCCTCCGGTCCTGGGGACGGCTGGCTTGACCAGTCATCTCCCCGAATTGGCTCAGCCGATAATGGCAACGAGTATCTCCCCGGCGTGGCACGCGGCCATTGCGTAAACGCCACCGCGGGAGCCGGTGAAATACCATTTCCGTCATCATCTTGCTACGGGCGCCTGCGGCGGGCTCCGGCGACGCGCCTAGGATGGGGAGCACGAGTCATTCGGGGTCGGGAGGAGTGTCTGAAACATGCCAGGAACCGAGCGCGTCGAGATCACGGGACCTTACGGTGATCGTTACGACGAGATACTGACGCCGCAGGCCATCGACCTCATCGCCGCCTTGCACGCCGAGCTAGGCCCGCGCCGGGCCGAACTGCTTGCGGCCAGGCGCCGCCGCCAGGCCGAGCTGGTTGGCGGAGCCATGCTCGACTTCCTGCCCGAGACGGCGCACGTCCGCGAGGACCCGGACTGGCGGGTCGCGCCGCCCGCGCCCGGCCTGGTCGACCGGCGGGTGGAGATCACCGGGCCGACCGACAAGAAGATGACGATCAATGCCCTGAACTCGGGGGCCAACGTGTGGCTGGCGGACTTCGAGGACGCCAACACCCCGCTGTGGGACAACATGATCACCGGGCAGCTCAACCTCAAGGACGCGCTGGACCGGACGATCGACTTCCGCTCCGCCGACGGCAAGGACTACGCGCTGGGCCCGGACGGCGAGCTGGCCACGATCGTGGTCCGGCCGCGCGGCTGGCACCTGGACGAGAAGCACATCCTGGTGGACGGCAAGCGGGCCTCGGGCAGCCTGGTCGACTTCGCGCTTTACATGGCGGCCGGCGCGCAGCGCCAGCTGGACAAAGGCAAGGGTCCCTACTTCTACCTGGCCAAGAACGAAAGCCACCTCGAGGCGCGGCTGTGGAACGACGCGTTCAACCTGGCTCAGGACGCGCTCGGCATCAGCCGCGGGACGATCCGGGCCACCGTGCTGATCGAGACGATCCCGGCGGCGTTCGAGATGGAAGAGATCCTGTACGAGCTCAGGGACCATTCGGCGGGCCTGAACGCGGGCCGCTGGGACTACCTGTTCAGCGTGATCAAGAAGTTCCGCACCAGGGGCCGCGAGTTCGTCCTGCCCGAGCGCAACTCGGTCACGATGACCGCGCCGTTCATGCGGGCCTACACCGAGCTGCTGGTCAAGACCTGTCACCGGCGCGGGGCGCACGCGATGGGCGGCATGGCCGCGTTCATCCCGAGCCGGCGCGACCCCGAGGTCAACGCCAAGGCCATGGCGAAGGTCAGGGAGGACAAGACCCGCGAGTCGCAGGACGGCTTCGACGGCTCCTGGGTCGCCCACCCGGACCTGGTGCCGCTGTGCAAGGAGGTCTTCGACGGCGTCCTCGGCACCAACCCGAACCAGCTCAGCAAGCTCCGCGAGGACGTCAGCGTCACCGCCGAGGACCTGCTCGCGGTGAGCAAGACTCCCGGCGTGATCACCGACGCGGGGCTGCGCAACGACATCAGCGTCGCGCTCCAGTACCTGGCCAACTGGCTGGGCGGCAACGGCGCGGTGGGCATCTTCAACCTGATGGAGGACGCGGCCACCGCGGAGATCTCCCGCTCCCAGGTCTGGCAGTGGGTACACAACGAGGTCGCCCTGGACGACGGGACCGTGGTGACTCGTGCCCTGGTGGAGCGGCTCATCGACGAGGAGCTGACCAAGATCCGGGCACTGACCGGCGACGCCTTCGACGCCGAAAGGTACGGTCAGGCGGTCGCGTTGTTCACCGAGGTCGCCCTGGCCGACAACTTCGCCGACTTCCTCACCATCCCCGCCTACGAGCGGATGCCGTAGGCGGAGGTGCGACATGGCGGTGCAGGCGCTCATACCTCGGATGCGGGATATCTGCGGGGCGGGCAACGTCATCACCGACCCGCTGGAGCTGCGCACCTATGAGTGCGACGGGCTGACCGCGCACCGCACGATCCCGGCGCTTGTGGTGCTGCCGGGCGCGGCGGACGAGGTGGCCGCGGTGGTCCGGGCCTGCGCGGACGCCCAGGTGCCTTTTGTCGCCCGGGGCAGCGGCACCGGGCTGTCCGGCGGCGCGATGCCGCACGCCAGCGGGGTGCTGGTCGTACTGTCCCGGATGCGGCAGATCCTGTCCATCGACCCGGTCAGCCGCCGGGCGGTGGTCGAACCCGGCGTGACGAACCTGGCGGTGAGCAAGGCCGCGGAGCCGTTCGGCCTGTTCTATGCGCCGGATCCGTCCAGCCAGGTGGTCTGCTCGGTGGGCGGCAACGTGGCGGAGAACTCCGGCGGTGCGCACTGCCTCAAGCACGGTTTCACCGTGCACCACGTGATGGGACTTCAGATCGTCACCCCGGCGGGCGAGCTGACCTGGCTGGGCGACGGCAGCGGCGTCAGCACCGGCTATGACCTGCTCGGCGCGTTCACCGGCTCCGAGGGCACGCTCGGTATCGTCACCAAGATCGTGGTCAAGCTCCTGCCGCTGCCCGAGGTCGTGCACACGCTGCTGGCCGCCTACCCGAGCACGGCGCAGGGCGGCCGCGCGGTCTCCGACATCATCGCGGCCGGCATCGTGCCCGCCGCCATCGAGATGATGGACGCGCTGTCCATCACGGCAGCCGAGGCCGCGGTGCAGTGCAACTACCCGGCCGGGGCCGGGGCCGTGCTGATCGTCGAGCTGGACGGGCCGGCCGCGGAGGTCGAGGCCGAGGTGGCCACGGTGCGCTCGCTGTGCGAAGCGGCCGGGGCGACCGAGATCCGGGCGGCCGACGACCCGGCCGAGCGCGCCATCATCTGGGCCGGCCGCAAGTCCGCGTTCGCCGCGGTGGGCCGGATCAGCCCGGCGTTTATCGTGCAGGACGGCGTCGTGCCGCGGACCTCGCTGGGGGCTGTGCTGGCCACGATCACGTCGCTGGCGGAACAGGCGGGCATCCGGGTGGCCAACGTGTTCCACGCCGGCGACGGGAACCTGCACCCGCTGGTGCTCTACGACGACTCCTCCCCCGCGGAAACCCTGGCCGCCGAGGAGTTGTCCGGCCAGATCCTCGACGCGTGCCTGGACCAGGGCGGCTCGATCACCGGCGAGCACGGCGTCGGCGTGGACAAGTCCAGGTACATGCCCAAGATGTTCAGCGCCGACGACCTGGATACCATGCAGCTTGTCCGCTGCGCGTTCGACCCGGCTCAGCTGTGCAACCCGGGCAAGATCTTCCCCACCCCCCGGCTGTGCGGCGAAGTGCCCGGCCACCGGCGGGCTGGGCTTCCGGCCGTGGGGCATCCCGCCGTAGCAGCCGACCAGGCGGAGATCTTTTAATGGATGCCGAACGGACCGTGGTGCCCGACATCAGGTCAGCCTTGACGGCCGCGTGCCCGGCGCTGCGGGACGGCGAGCCCGCGGACGCGGTCGGCGGCCGGGTGCCGTTGTTCGTCGGGTCGCCGGCCAGCACGGCCGAGGCGTCGGCGCTGCTGCGGGCGGCGGCCGCGGTTCCGGGGTCCGGGCTGGCGGTGGTGCCGCGTGGCGCCGGGACCGGGCTGGCCTGGGGCCTGCCCCCGTCCGCCTGTGACCTGGTCGTCGACCTGCGGGCGATGGATCAGGTGGTGGAGCACGCGGCCGGAGATCTGGTGGTGCGGGTGCAGGCTGGGGTCACCATGGCGCAGCTGGCGTCGGTTCTGGCCGGCGCCGGGCAGCAGCTGGCGGTGGACGCCCCGGCGGAGGCGACGGTGGGCGGGGTGATCGCCAGCGGGACGGCGGGGCCGCGCCGACTGCGGTACGGGTCCCCGCGCGACCTGCTGATCGGGGTGACCGCGGTGCGCGCGGACGGGGTGGTCGCGCACGCCGGCGGCAAGGTGGTCAAGAACGTGGCCGGCTACGACATCGGCAAGCTGCTGGCCGGGTCGCAGGGCACGCTGGCGCTGATCACCGAGGCGACCTTCCGGCTGCATCCGGTGCCGGACGCGGTGGCGTACGTGACGGCGGAGTTCGGCCCGGCGCAGCGCGCGGCCGCGGTGACGGCGGTGCAGTCGGCGGCCGGGTCGGCACTGCTGCCCTCGGCCGTGGAGCTGGACTGGCCGCCCGGTACGGGTGCTCCGGGTGCTACGGGGGCTCCGGGTGCTACGGGTCGGGGGCTCCGGGTCGGGGTGCTGGTCGAGGGGACCTCCTCCGGCGTGGCCGAACGAGCCAAGCAGCTGTCGGAGTTGCTGGCGTCCGCGGGGGGTGCGGCGGCCGTGGCCGGCGCACCGCCGCCGCGGTGGGGCCAGCTGCCCTCCCGCGGCACGGTGATCCGGGTGACGTTCTGGGTGAGCCGCCTGGACGAGGTGCTCGAGGCGGTCAGCGCGGCCGGGGTGAGCGCCGGCGCCCGGGCCGCAATCACCGGTTCGGCCGGGGCGGGGACGCTGTACGCGTGCCTGGATCCGGGGGCAGAAGCGGGGACCGCCGAACGGTTCGTCCGTGCGCTGCGCGACCGGCTCGAACCCCCAGACCCCTCGGGCGGCGCCTCGGAGCCGCGGGGCGCGGTGGTGGTGCTGACCGGACCCGAGCCGGTGATGGCGTCGGGGTACGGGTCCCTCCCCGGCGCGGCCCTGATGCGGGCGATCAAGGACCAGTTCGATCCGGAGCACCGGATGTTCCCTGGCCGGCTTGGGACCCTTGAGGGAGATAGCTGATGCAGGACGAGGACGCGCTACGCGAGGTGGCGAAGGACTGCGTGCACTGCGGGTTCTGCCTGCCGGCCTGTCCTACCTACCAGCTGTGGGGACAGGAGATGGACTCGCCGCGGGGCCGGATCTACCTGGTGAATGAGATCCTGGACGGGGCTTCGCTGTCGGCGACGGCGGCGGAGCACTTCGACCGCTGCCTGGGCTGCATGGCCTGCATGACCGCCTGTCCGTCCGGCGTCAAGTACGACCAGCTCATCGAGGCGGCACGGGTGTGGACCGAGGAGGCCAGGGTCGCACCCGCGGCCGGGAAGCGGCCGGTCAGGGACCGGGTGGCCCGGGCCGCTATCTTCTCGTTGTTCCCGTACCCCAGGCGGTTGCGGGCGCTGACCGCGCCGCTGCAAACGGCGCAGCGGACCGGGCTTGACCGGCGGCTGGCCCGCAGCACGCTCCCAGCCCGGGTGTCCCCCGCGCTCGGCGCGGCGTTGCGGCTGACTCCCCCGGCGGCGGCCAGGCGAAAGCTGCCGGAACGGGTGCCGGCCCGTGGGCCCAGGCGGGCGGTGGTCGGGATGCTCACCGGCTGCGTGCAGTCGGTGTTTTTCCCGCAGGTGAACGCCTCGACCGCCCGCGTGCTCGCGGCGGAGGGGTGCGACGTGATCATCCCGCGCGGGCAAGGCTGCTGCGGCGCGCTGTCGCTGCACTCGGGCCGGGAGGCCGAGGCGGCGGCCTTCGCCCGGCGCACGATCGCCGCCTTCGAGCAGGCCGGGGTGGACGCGATCGTGGTGAACTCAGCCGGGTGCGGCTCGGCGATGAAAGAGTACGAACGGCTGCTGGCCGACGACGTTTCTGGCTGGGCTGAACGGGCGGCCGAGATGAGCGGCAAGGTCTCCGATCTGGCCGAATTCATCGCCGGGATCGGGCCGGTGGCCCGGCGGCACCCGCTGCCTGTCACCGCCGCCTACCACGACGCCTGCCACCTGGCCCACGCTCAGCGGATCACCCGGCAGCCGCGCGAGCTGCTCCGCGCTATCCCCGGCCTGACCCTGGTCGAGCTGCCCGACGCGGGTACCTGCTGCGGTTCGGCGGGGGTGTACAACCTGCTTCAGCCCGAGGCCGCCAGCGAACTGGGCGGGCGCAAAGCGGACGCGGTGCTGGCCGCGGGTGCGCCGCTGCTCATCTCGGCCAACCCCGGCTGCTCCCTGCAGATCGCGTCGGCGCTGGCCGCCCGCGGCGAGCACGTCACGGTCGCGCACACCGCCGAGATCCTCGACGCCTCCATCCGCGGGCTGCCGCCGACCGTGTTTGCCTAGGCGAGCCTTGTTTGCCTAGGTCAGCCTTGTTTGCCTAGGTCAGCCTTGTTTGCCTAGGTCAGCCTTGTTTGCCTAGGTCAGCAGGGCCTCGATGGAGTCGACGGCGGCGCGGGACTCGCGGTCCAGGCGGATCCGGCCGCGGCCGATCCGGCGATGCTGCGCAAGATCATCGACGGGCTGAATCGCATGCAAGGGTCGCAGGGCGCATAGCCGCGACCGGTTTCCGCCCGCGACGGCCGGCCCTGCTTTCCGCGCGACGGCCGGCTCTGGCTTTCCGCGCGACGGCCGGCTCTGCCCGGGCCTTGGGAAGGGAGAGCCGGCCGCCTCAGCAGCGCTAGCTGGCGGTGCTGTTGCGCGCGGGCGCGCCGTGCATGCCCTTCGTACCGCCCTTCATGTTCTGGCAGTTGTGGGTGGGCTTAGCCGACGCTGACGGCGACGGAGTCGCCGCCGCGGCAGCAGACCCGGCGTTGACCGCCGTCGTAACTGCTCGGGATGACGATGACGTCGACGACGTCACCGCGGCTGTGTGCGCCGTCGCGGCGCTGGCGACAGCCAGGCTGCCACCAAGGCCCACTCCGAGCGCACCAGCTCCTATTGCGGTACTGATAGCGATCTTGCCTAGTCTGGTCTTCACCGTGTCCGCCTCCTCGCGGTCGGGTTCTTGGCCCTGTCATGAAGGACACCCGCGCTGGCTGCGCCTTTTCTGCGGGAAGAGTCTGCTAACCGTATGAATTGCCAGTTCGCCGAGGTAGAGTCGGGCCGCGGCAGGGCGCGACGGCGCAATTTCTGCCAGCGTGAGGTTATAGGTAGGGGTGTGCAGAGCCCGGTCTTCGTCGGGCGCCGCGGCGTGCTGGCGGCGCTGGCGGCGCTGGCGGCGCTGCTGCGGCGGCCCGATGATGGCGAACCGGGGTTCGCCATCATCGCGGGGACGCCGGGTTGCGTGAGGCGGTCGAGATCCACCTGCTCGTGGTTGACCGCATCGGCCGTGGCTACGCGTTCCGCCACGCGCTGACCAGGGACGCCGTCGATGCGGACATGCTCCCCGGCGAACGGGGCAGCCTGCACGCGGCCTACGGCGAGGCGCTGGCTCGCCAGCCGGCTGGCGGACGACGCCACGCCACGGGAAGAAGTCCAGTCACGGGAGTGGTATGTTGCCTCCCGGCCGGCCCGTTTGCGGCGTCCTGGCCGGGTTTTGCGTGGTGGATCCGGGCTTGGCGGTGGATCGGGGGGTCTATCGTGCACCGGATCCGCCACGTAGCCCGGATCCACCACAATCTAATGAGGGCCGCCGCCGCACGAGCCCGGCAGGTGCTATCCCGTCACACGGGGACCGCGGGCCCCGGGGGGGCCGCGGGGGCGGGGTTGGGGGGTGCAGGCTGGATCCGGGGTTCGGCGGGCGGGGCTTGTCGCGGGGCTAGCCGGCGGCGCCGAGGGCCACCGGAGGCAGCGAGCCTCGGACCACACTGGTCTTGACGTGCAGCGTGCTCCCGTTGAACGGCTGCAGCGAGATATCGATGCGAGAGTAAGTGCCCATGTCGACGCCGGGCGGAACAGCAAAGGTCCCGTCATGGTCGGCGTCCAGGTCGCCCAGGGCGATCATGCTGACCCCGTTGCGGGCAAGCAGCCAGACCTCATAGAAGCCGGGTCTGGGCGGCGCATGCAGGGTCACGGCCATCACCTGCTGACCGGCGCTTACTCGCATCACGGCCGTACCCGTGACTCCGTTCCACTGCGGGAACGCCGGCAGCGGGCTCAATTCGATCTGAGCCACCACCCGGCTCGCGGGAGCCTTGGTGAGCTGGACGATTCCCGCCGTCCCGCCGACGCCGATGATCAGTCCGGCGGCCAATCCGGCGACGGTGGCGGCCAGACGTCCGCGCCGCCAGCCCATCGGGGCCCGGCGGCCAGCGCCGGTGCCGGGTACCTGGGCTCCCGGCGCCGACGTAGCTTGGCCGACCCCGACCGCCACGGCTATCCGGTCCCACACCTGCGGCGGCGGGGGTTCGAGCTGCTCTACCGGGCCGCCGGCCCGGGCCAGGTCAACCACCTCGCTCAGCCGGGCCCGTTCGTGACGGCAGTGCACGCAGGTCAGCTCGTGCTCGTCATCATGCCCAGAGGCAGCCCGAGAACGCGGGAGATCTGCTCATGGGTCAGGTCAGAATAGAACGACAAGACCATCACCAGGCGCTGCGATTCCGGCAGCTGAGCCAGTTCGTCGGCCAGCACGATCCGATACCACCTGATCGGCGGGCGCCTGTAGAGCTTTGACCGTCGCGCCGCCGGCTACCTGCAGCAGCACCCGGCTTTCCCGCTGCCGTTCCCTTAGCATGTCAGCGACCTTGTTGCGGGTGATCGTGACCAGCCATCCGCCCAGCGTGCCACGCTTGGGGTCGAAGCTTTCCCGGCTCCGCCAGGCCGCCACGAAGACCTGCTGGGTGACGTCTTCTGCGTCCGGCTTAGCACTCAGGGACCGAAGCGCGATGCTGTAGACCAGCGGTCCGAAGCGGCCGTAAGCGAGCGCGAGCGCATCCGGGTGCCCGTTGCTGAAGGCACTCGAGACATCCTCATCTGACGCTCCGTCCACAGCATTGACAGTAATCCACGCCCTGGTGACGGCGGCTCCGGCCCGTTCCTGTCCGCGTTATGGCCGGCCGGGCCTATGACGTGGCCCGTGGACCAGGGAAGGCCGTCTACCGGGGGGCATCGCCCATGCGGTACTCGTGGGTGAGGTCGTCCAGCCGCGCCTTCAGGTCGTCATCGAGGACGAACTCGGCAGCGGCCAGGCTGGCGTCGAGCTGTCCGGGGCGGCTCGCTCCGATGATGGGCGCCGTGACGGCCTGGTTCGCCAGCACCCAGGCCACCGAGAGGCTCACCAGGTTCACTCCGGCTTGCCTGGCCAGCTGACGGAACGCGTCGACGGTGTCGAACTCGCGGTCGTGCCAGTATCGGTCCTGGTAGTTGCGGGCGGCGTTGCCGAGGGTGAAGCGGGTCCCTTCCGGGGGCGGCGCGGTCCGCGAGTGCTTACCGGAGAGCAGACCGCCGGCGATCGGGTTGTACGGGATGACACCGACGCCCTCCTCACGGCAGAACGGGAGCATTTCCCGCTCGATCTGACGGAAGAGCAGGTTGTACCGGGGCTGGACGGAGTCGAAGCGGGCCAGCCCGAGCGTCTCGCTCCGGCCGATGGAACGCACGAGCTGGTAGGTGAGGAAGTTCGAGCAGCCGACATAACGGACCTTCCCCTGATGGACGAGGTCATCCAGGGCGCTCAAGGTCTCATCGATCGGTGTCGCCTGGTCATATCCGTGCAGCTGGTACAGATCGATGTAGTCGGTCTGCAGGCGGCGAAGCGAGGCGTCCACGGCCGCGAGGATGTGCTTGCGCGAGTTGCCCGCGTCGAAAGGTGCCGGGCCGGTCGGGGCGAAGCATTTCGTGGCCACGATGAAGCGGTCTCGTTTGCCCTGGAGCCAGCGGCCGAGGATATCCTCGGTCACTCCCCTGGTGCTCAGGTCCCCGCCCAGCGGGTAGGCGTCGGAGGTGTCGAGGAAGTCGATACCGCCCTCGGCGGCCCGGTCAAGGACGGCGACCGCCGTTTCCTCATCGCATTGCAGACCGAAGGTCATCGTCCCCAAGCACAGCTTGGAGACCTGCAGGCCGGTCCGGCCAAGTCGGGTATGCTCCATAACCGCACGTTACCGGGGAACCAGGGAAGGCGGGAACCCGGGGCTGCCCGGCCAAAAGTCCGGCCAAAAGTCCGGCCAAAAATGGGCATTCGATTTATATAATTATGCCTGGATGGGTACAAGAGCTCCAGACATATTGGGGTCCTGACGGCGCTAATACATGGCAGCCCGTAACGGACTGGACCGCTCACGCGGAGGTAATGCGGCTTGCTCAGGCTCCATGTCAACCCATTCGATTATACGATTTTGGGGATTTACTTCGCGCTGGCATAGCGATCGGGGTGACCGGCCTCGCCTTCATCTCCGCCAATCTCGGTGCGATCGAGATCCTGGGCATGGCCGCGAACGGCGCCCAGTACGGCCTGCCGGCCGTGCATTTCTACTGGATCGGCGCGGTCCCGGCCATGGTGTTTCTCGGCGTCGTGATGATGCCGTTCTCCTACGGGTCACGGGTACGCAGCGTGCCTGAGCTCCTGCTGCGGCGGGCCCCCTACAACGACGCCATCCCGCTGCTGATGGGCAAGTACCTGCCGAACGGCGCGTTCGGCGTGGCGCTGGCCGGGCTGCCGGCCGCGTTCATGGCCGGCATGGCGGCCAACGTCAGCTCGTGCTGTTCTCGTTGTTCAACGCGCCGCTGTTCGCCACGTTCATCGTGGCCATGTTCTGGAAGCGCACCACGCCGTGGGCGGGAGTTTCCGGGCTGGCCGCCGGGACGATCGGCGCCGCGGTCATGCACTTCGCCGGTTACCACATCGGATACTTCTATCCGCACCAGGTGCTTGACCCGACCCACGTCACGATCAACGCGCAGATGCTCAACTTCTACGGGGCCCTCACCGCTTTCGTGGCCGACTTGGTGGTCACGGTGCTCGTCAGCCTGGTGACCAGGCCCAAGCCGACCTGGTGGGCGTCGCCCAAGCTGCTCGGCGGCACCGCCCTGGGCATCGTCCTGGTGTTGCCGATCATCTTCTCGTAGCGGAAAAGGAGCGCCTTCATGTCAGAGACGCCAGATACGGTGCCGAAACCCCGCAGTCGGCGGCAGCACGACTCTTCGACCTGCGGTCGATGATCGGCGGGCTGTTCATCCTCTACGGGATCATGCTCACGGTGGCCGGTTCGTCTTGTGGTGGCGGCTCAACCCGATACGGCGTGAGCAGCCGCCCCCGACGTCCGGGCAGCCGTGAACTAGAGCGTCAGGGTGACGGTCTGCCGGCTCTGCTGGGTGGCGATCGAGCCGATCCCGGTCACCCCCGACCCGGACCCGGCCAGCGCGGTGATCTCCCAGACTCCGGCTCGGTCCAGCCCGCTGGCCTGCGACGGCTTCCAGCTGGCCCCGGTGGCCGAGGTCCACACCGCGACGCTGCCCGGTTCGGTCGCGCCGACCTGGCCCGCGGCGGTAAAGCCGGCCGAGTCGGCGGTCAGCGCGGTGATAACCGTATCCGGTCCCGGTGAGCTGAACGGGACCTGCTGCCAGGCGGTGCCGCCGTCGACGGAGAGTTCGGCGAACGGGGTGGTGAGGCCGGCCCTGTTCACCGCCTGCCCCAGGGCGACCACGCGGTTCCCGTTGATCGCTATCTGATGAAGTATGGCGGTGCCGGCCCCGGCCGGGGCCGGCAAGAGGATCGTCTCCCAGGAGCGCCCGTTGGTGGTCGTCCACACGGCCGGCTTGCCCTCGTGCGAACCCGCCGAGACGAACCCGTGCGCGTCCGCCGCGACCGCCACGACCGCGCTCGATCCGGTGGCATCGTTCACGTCATGGGCGCGGGTCCAGCTGGTCAGGTCAGGCGACCACCAGACATCGGCGAGGCAACCGCCGCCGGGGGCGGGCAGCTGGCCGACGATGGTGTAGCCGGCCGGTCCCGAGGCCGCGGCCACGGCGATCACGCCGGCCAGGCCCGCGCTGATGCCGCCGGCCGCGGGCTGCCAGGTCGTGCCGTCCGCCGAAGTCAAGATGACCGGGCCGGGCGCGCCCACCGCGAGCCAGCCGGCCGACCCGTGCGTCACGCTGGTCAGCGCGGTCAGCCCGTCGCCGGCCAGCGACTGAACCAGCGACAACGAGGAGACAAGCGCCCAGGCACCGCCGGACGCCTTGCGCCACACCGCCGGATACCCGTCCGCGCTGCCGACCGCGATCTGCTCGCCGTCCGCCACGGCCGTGCTGTCCACGGTGACGTCGGGGGCGATGCCGCCGCCGATGGCGGCCAGCGAGACCGGCCGCACGCTGCCGGTCGTGTTCGCCTCAAGGAACACCGGCTGCTGGCCGGTCCGGCCGGCGGTCGTGTACCCGACGGCGATAACCGTATTATCCGGCGCCACCGTCGCCCCGATGACGGACTCGGTGCTGGCGCGGCCCAGCGGGCCGGTCGGCAGCCAGGCCGCTCCGTTCCCGGCACCGGTGTAGGCCAGGATCTGGCCGCCGATGGTCTGGCCGGTCACCACGAGGCCAGCGTCGCTGCCCTTGACCACACTGGGGTCAAACCCGCCAGACGGGTCGATGGTGGCTGCGTACTGCCAGGATCCTCCGTTCGGTGAAAAATAGACAACAGCGTCGCCGGCGCCGCTCGCCGACTGCCCGGGCCTGACCGCGATCAGCCCGGCCCCGTCGAACGCCACGCCGCTGATCGCCGAGCTGGCACCATGATCGACGGGGACCGTTACCCGCGCCCACGCCGAGCCGCCGTTCGTGCTCAGCCAGGCGGCGTCGTACGACTGGCCGTCCTTGGTGACCTGGCCGGTGACCACCGTGTCGTCGCCTCGCGAGGTGGCGTAGGCAATACTGCGCACGGTCTCGCCTGCGGCGGCCAGCCCAAGCTGCGCGGCCGTCAGCCGCTGCCAGCTCACGCCGTCAGCCGACGTCCAGATCACCGCCTGAGCGACGCCCCGGTCGGCCGCCCCGGCGCCCCCGGCCAGGAACCCGCGGGCCGTTCTGGTGATCACCCATACCGAGTCGCCGGGCCGCTCGGGGCTGATCCCGTGGGTCGCCGCAAGCGTCCATGACAAGCCGTTCTGGCTGGTCCAGATGGCTTGCTGGCCGACCGCCAGCCAGCCGCCCTGGCCGCCCGCGAGCAGCACGGCCGGGTGCCCGAGGAGCGACGGGCTGGCTGCACCGCGGACCGGGGCCACCCGCCAGCTGGCCCCGCCGTCGGAGGACACCACGAACTGCTGGCGTACCACTCCCCCGCTGGTCTGGGAGCCCGTCGTCACGATCGTGTTCCCCGAGGCGGCGACGCGGCTGATCGTCTGGAAGACACCACGCGACTGCTCCCCGGGATACGTGGCCAGGGCTACCTCGGCCAGCGGCAACTGCGGGACGGAGGCGTTCCGTCCCTGACCCTGATTCGCGGTGAGCGGACCGAATCGCGGGCTGTGACCCGTGAGCATCGCGAGGGCCAGGACGGCCACCGCCACGAGGACCAGGGCAGGGCCGCCGATCGTCGCCGTACGGCGGCTGATCAGGCCCCGCCGGGTGCGCCGGGCCCTGGGGGACTCGAGCAGCAGGGTGTCGTGGGCGGAGGCCCAGCCGCGGTCCGGGGGCGGCGGCAGGTCGGGACGCTTGCGGATGGGGATCCGGTCGTCGTCCCAGCTGTCTTGTTCGGTCCAGCTGTCTTGTTCGGTCCAGCTGTCTTGTTCGGTCCAGCTGTCTTGTTCGGTCCAGCTGTTTTGTTCGGTCCAGGTGGCCTGGCCGGCCCAGGTGTCCTCCTGGGCCCAGGTGTCCTGGTCGGTCCGGGGGTCCTTGAGGGTTTGGGCGGCGCCGTCGTCGGCTGCGGGGGTGGTGAAGACCGGGGCGCCCAGGGGCATGGAGCCGGCCCAGGCGGCCGGGCGACGGTCAGGGGAGACCGGCCTGATGTGGCGGCCAGGGGCATGCTGGTAGGGGACGGGTGCGGGTGGATGCGGCCGCGGCTGGGCCATCGCAGGACGCGGCTCCCAGTGAACCTCCGCTTCGTCCCATCGCAGCTGCGACTTCTGCCACGGGGAGAGGCCTGGCGCGGGACGTCGCCCCTCAGCCGTCCGGGCGGGCGGCAAGCCGGGGCTGCCGGCTCGGCCCGCGAGCGCTTTGGTCGGAGCTGGGGCGGTGTTCGTGCCTGCCCAGGCGGCCGGGGTCAGGGGCGAGGACCAGGTTCCGTCGGGCTCGCGGCGCGGCGAGGGCACTCCGGTCGTCCGCCAGGCCTCCGCGACGGGGGGCGCGGGTTGCGGGGCGAGGGGCGCGGGTTGCGGGGCTCGCAGGAACCATTCGGCGGGGCGGGAGACACCGGGCCAGGCATTTTCGGGCTCCGGGTCCGGCGGCAAAGGGTGGTTATCGTCAGGGGCCGCGGGCTCCTGGGCGGGGCGGGCCTCCGGCCGCGGCGCCCGCGTGGGCGGGATGACCAGGCCCGGCGGAACGGACCAGGGGGGCACGAGGCTGGCCGGTTCACCCCAGCCGAACGCGCTCTGCGGCTGCGTTTCTTCGGCTGGCGAGGACCCGAAACTACGATTCTCACCCGAATGATTACTCTCTGTATCCATACCAGACCCCAGTTCACGCATATTTCTGGCCGAAGCCATAGTGCGCCGATATCCATACTTACTAGCTCGTACGGGTCATCCCGCGGGTTCGATGTTACCGATTGAGAGCGAGTGTGTACAGAGGGCAATTTTCTGGGGCGTTGGGGTAATCCCGGGGGCCGGGTGTGCGGCCGGGCCGCGAGCTATCGTGCCGTTCCTGATGGGCGGCCTGGGTTGGTCTCCTGGGCCTGGATCAGGCCGTAGCCGATGGCCTGGGCGGTGGTCAGCGAGCGGCCGCGGCGCGCGTCGTCCCGGATCTGGTCGACCTCACGGCCGGTCACCTCGGCCAGCCTGAAGTACAGCGTGTCGACCATGCGGGTCAGCTGCTGCTCCTGCGCGGTGATCGCGGTCACGGTGCCGCCGAACATGAGCTTTGGCTCGATGAGCACGAAGGTGGCGTTGGGATAGCCGGACCGGCGCGGGCAGGACACGAGCACGCCGAGGCCCGGGCCGCTGATCTCACCGCTCACGCACGCGTGCACCGGTACCCGCAAGACGTCCAAGATGCCCATGACGGTGAGGGTGGCGGGCAGTTCCGCCCGCAGGTTCTGCAGCTCCAACCGGATCGGCTTAAACCCGTCGCCGCCATCGACCGTCTCGGCGTCCAGGGTGAGCAGCTGAGCCGAGAGCCGCGCGGCCGCATCGTCATCAAGCACACCGGAGGCCAGCACGATCCGCTGGGTCAGCAGTCGCTCGTGCAGTCCGTCCGGCCCGCTGGGCGGCTGCTGCCACACCCGGGTCGGCGGGACCGGATCCAGCGGCGGCGGTGACGGCCAGCTCGGGGTGAACGGGGAGCCAGGCCGACCCGGCGGGCCCGGCACCTCCGGCGGCCACGGGCGGTGGGCGTGCGCGATCATTCGCCAACTCCTTCTCCTGCGGGGCGGTTGAGCTTCCAGGTGATCTGGCCACCGACCGCGGCCGCATAACGTTCCAGCGTGGACGCACGCAGGTCGGCGGTGCCCGACTCCAGCCGGGCGACCGCGGACTGGGAGGTACCCATCCGCGCCGCGATCTCGGTCTGGGACAGGCCGGCTGCCTGACGTCGTTCGGCTAGCTCGCGCACGAGCTTGGCGCGATCGTCCGCCATCCGGGCCGCGTGCTCATCCGCCAGCCGGCGCCGGGCCATCTCGCGGAAGCCGGGCATAACCGGCAGCGGCGGAAGGCCGGGCTGATCCGCGTCTGGTTCGGTTCGGCTCGGGGACTTGTCGCGGTCCATACCGCTAAAGCTATCTCATATTTGAGATAGCTTGCCCTGATCTTTTGTCTGGTTGCGGCAACCTGCCCTCATTAGATTGTGTAGATTGCCGCAACCATATGGAGATTTTGATGCAGAGGCGAGCGGAAGCGGCGAGTGGGAAGGATGGGGCGGATGGGGCGGCGGTACTTGGTGGCCGATGGCCGGCGGGTGACTAGCGCCGTGGCAGAGAACGGTCGCCCCGCTTCCAGCCCCCCCTAGCCTGACCACCACGATGGTCCATCGTTGTTGCGGGACGCGGTAGGGACCGCCCTTGCGGGCGGCCCCCCGCGCAGATCCCAGCGTGCGGGATTACCGCACTGGGCTCCTACCTTGGGTGTGTGGCGGCGAAGCGGTTGGTGGGGTAGGGATGCATGATGC
>Ga0224557_1001678_pt1 | contig 20700 bp, 17 predicted proteins | sample 714S31014metaG_FD_180677 | JGI IMG/M metagenome (GOLD analysis project Ga0224557, IMG submission 180677) | Peat soil microbial communities from Stordalen Mire, Sweden - 717 S3 10-14 | ecosystem: Environmental > Terrestrial > Soil > Wetlands > Peat | place: Sweden: Norrbotten County, Stordalen...
GGCCGAGTTACCCCCGAGCCGTCTGGCCTCGCGGCAGCGCGTTTCCCAGAAAACGCAAGGTGACTGGGGGCACCGATGAGTAACAGCCAGATCAAAATGGCTTCGTGGCGCAAAGTAAGCGGCATTGCGTTGACAACCTGCCCTACAGCGGCATTCTTCTATTCGTGGTGCAGCGCCTGCATGGGATCGATGCGCGTGGCGCGCCGCGCCGGCACATAGTTCGCGATCAACGCCACTGTCAGAAGCAACGCGGCCACGCCAGCAATTACGCCAGGATCGAGCGGCGCCACGCCGAAGAGCAGCGTCCGCAGGGCCGACGCCAGTACGGCGGCACCGGCCATCCCGGCCGCGAGACCAATGAGGGCGGTCTTGATACCGCCGCGGATTACGAGCGCCTCGACTTGCCTGGGCGTGGAGCCGAGCGCCATGCGGATTCCGAACTCGCGGGTCCGCTCGGCGACGCCGTAGGAGACGACTCCGTGAATGCCGAGCGCGGCCAGCAGCATGGAAATGCCCGCGAAAACCGCCAGCAGTATGGTTGAAATGCGAGGCGCAGTGGCGGCCAGCGACAAGTAATCGTCCATGCTGCGGATCTGAAACACCGGCTGGCCGGGGTCGACCGACCACACGGCCTGCTTCACGGCTTTCACTACGGCCTGGGTATCCATGGTGGTGCGCACGGCCAGCGCCATGGCCTTGTCCGTCATCTGCTCATAGGGCGCGTAAATGGTGGGCTCCGGCTGTTTCTCCAGGCCGTAATGGTGCACCTGGCCCACGATGCCGACGACCTCGCGGAATTGCCCCCACAGCCGCATGCGCCGGCCGATCGGATTCTCGTTGGGCCAATATTGGTGCGCCAATGTCTCGTCGATCAGAATCACCGGCGGAGCATCGCGGCTGTCGCGTCCGGAAAGCGGCCGTCCCCGGAGCAGCGGGATTCCCATCGTTCTTAGATACAGCGGGCTGATGCGCCGAAAGTCGGCGACCAATTCCTGCCCCGCCGGCAGGGGGCGCTTTTCGATGGTGAAGTACTCCCGGTCGTTTTGCTGGCCGAGCGGCAGCACATCGCTCAGACCGGCGGACTGCAGGCCGGGTATCTGTTCGACCTTGTCGAGTACGCGCCGGTAGAAGGCGGCCTGTTCGCGATAGTCCTTGTAGAGATTGTCGGTGGGCAGGCGCATGCGAAACGTCAGCACGTGATCGGGCCGTATGCCCGGATTCACGCGTTGCAGGTTCACGAAGCTCTTCATGGCCAGTCCTGCGCCGATCAGCAGCATGCTGGCGAGAGCCACCTCCCCAGCCACGAGCAAACTCCACACCCGCGCCCGGCCGAGCGATGCGGAAGAGGTCCGGCCGCCAGCCTTCAAGGCGTCGTTGACGTCGGCGCCGGCGGCGTGCAGGGCGGGAATCAGTCCGAAAACCAGCGCGGCCCCGGTTGAGATCAGCAGGGCGAAGACCAGTGCGCGCGCATCCACGCCGATGGCTGGCCGCACGATTTCGGTCCCAGCCTCCGCCATCGGCAGCGTGTTGGGCAGGACCGCGCTGAGAAGATCGACGCCCCAAACGGCGAAGCACACTCCCAGCGCGCCTCCCGCGAGGCTCAGCAGCAGGCTTTCGCTGAGGATCTGCGCGATCAGACGGCCGCGCCGCGCGCCCAATGCCGCCCGAATCCCCATCTCCTTGCTCCGGCCCGTGACGCGCGCCAGCAACAGGCTGGCCACGTTCACGCACGCCAGCAGCAGCAGCAGCCCCACAGCGCCCAGAAGCAACAGCAACGCGGGCCGGATGTATTCGAAGAGCGCCTGTTTCATCCCCACTACGGACACGTCCCAGCCTGCCAGCCTGGGCGTCTGCCGATCGATGCGGCGCGCGACGGCGCTCAACTCGGACTGCGCTCCAGCGATAGTGACGCCGGGCTTCAGGCGGGCGATGACGCCGAAGTCGTGCGACACGCGCTCCTTGGCGCGCAGTTCCGCGACCGGCCATGGCACGTAAAGGTCGCTGGGCAGCGGATGGTAGAAATCCGGAGCGAGCACGCCGATCACGGTGTACGGCTCGCTGTTCATGGTAAAGACTCTGCCGATGATGCGCGGGTCCGATCCGAAGCGGCGCTTCCAATAGCCGTTGGCGAGCACGGCGACCGGGTAGCGCGCTTGACCGGCGCCCTCGGCCGCCGTAAAGCCGCGTCCGAGAACGGTGCGCGCGCCGAGCATCGAGAGGAAATTCGTGGTCACGCGCAGGCCGACGACCTGCTCGGGCTCGCTGCCCTCACCGGTGACCGTGCCGGTACCGACCTCGAGCAGCGCCATCTCTTCGAAGGACTGACTCTGCTCCTTCCAGTCGAGGAAATTCGGCGCCGACGGCCCTTCGCGCTTGATCCCGTCTTTCAAATCCGTCTCCCATATCAGCACCAGGCGATCGGCGTCCGGATATGGCAGCGGCCGGAGCACCACCGAGTTGACGACGCTGAAGATGGCAGTGTTCGCTCCGATGCCCAGCGCCAGGACCAGCAAGGCCACGATGGAGAAGCCGGGAACTTTGCACAAGGTGCGCAAAGAGTAGCGCAGGTCTTTTAGGAGGGTGAGCATTCAGTGGGTCGAGGTGCAAGCCGAGGGCCGTTCGCGGGATTGGGCAAGTCACTGAAACTATTGACTTGCTGCGGAGGGCACGCATGAGGCGAGTGTCCGTTTGTGGGAATCGCCGTCGGGTGCGGACGTTCCGTCTCTTTATTGAGGTTGACGAAAACTGCCGCGTCTGGCAAGAACGGTCTTCGCGCCGGGTCGATCGCAAGCAGCACCAGACCGGCTGGGAGGAGGTATGACCTCAAGCGCAACCACAGCGCGCCCGCCACTCCCTAAGCCTAAGGCAGTGCTTGGCGAACATCCGTCATCTTGTCGTCATGGTCTGAAAAAAAGGCCGACGTGGACGTCGGCCGCAGGACTGGAGTCCCGCCCCACCAAGACTACGCCGTCTTGCGGCCGTTGGCGATCTCAATCGCCTTCTTCAGCAGCGGATCTTCCTGCTTGTGCTCGGGCTGATCCGGAGTCACGGGCAGCGGCTCGTCGTTCTCGTCGAGTTCCACCTGGGCTTCGGGTTCCGACATGACCGTCTCCGGGGTGACGCCCACATCCTGTATTGCCTTGCCGCCCGGCGAATAATACTTGGCCACCGAGAGGATGATGGCGCCGCCGTCTTCCATAGTGACGGCTTTGCGCAGAGAGGCGTCGCCGTAGGTCCGCTCGCCGACCAGCTCGGCGCGCTTGTCGTCCATCAGGGCGGCAGCGGCGATTTCGGCGCCGGCCGCCGTTCCCCGGTTGGTGATCACCACCAGCGGCAGCGTAGTAATGTCTTTGGCTGCGTCCGCTTCAAAATCCTGGCGCGGCACTTTCTGGCCCTGCAAATAGGCGATCTCGCCTTTGGCCAGGAAGAGGTTCGCCAGCGCGATGCCATCCTGCGGTTCGCCCACCGCGCAGTTGCGCAGATCCAGGATCAGCTTCTGCGCGCCCTGTTTTTGCAGCAACTCCACGGCGGCGGCGACTTCCTTCACCTTGCCCGGCGCCAGCGTGGACGGCTGAATGTAGCCGATATTGTCCGCCATCATCTTCTGGGTGACCGCGGGATACACGATGGCGGCGCGCGTCAGCTTGATCTTTTGCGGTTCCGGCCGCCGCACCCGCACCACCGTCAGTTCCACATTCGATCCGGCATCGCCCTCCAGCAGCAGCGCGGCGTAAGCCAGCGGCATGTCCCGCGTGGCCACCCCGTTGATGGTTTCGAGCATGTCGTTGGTGGACAGGCCCGCCTTGGCCGCGGGCGATCCGGGAGTCACCCCCACGATGCCGACGAATCCGAATTTCTTGGCCAGCACCATGCCTACCCCGGCCTTATGCGCGTCCTTGTTCTTCAGGTAGTCCTTGTACTGGTCGGCATTGAGATAGCTGGCGAATGGGTCGACCGATTCCAGCAGCCCGTTCAAAGCGCCCAGGGTGACGCTCTTCATGTCCGGCTCTTCCACATATTCGCTCTTGATGCGGTGCAGCACTTCCGTGTACACGCCGAGCTGTGGATACGGCCGGTCGGATGATGCGCTTCTGCCCAGCACCGTGCCTAAAACCAGCACCAGCATGACGCATGTAGAGGAGGTGACTACCAGGTATTTGATACGGCTGTTCATATAGTTCGGACCTATTGCAAAATGGAGGGGACCCGATGCTATTATAGCAGGCCCAGAGCGGGGCTGAAGATGCGCACGAGCTAAGAACCGCCCTCCAGCGATTAGACGGCGATCAGGCGGCTTTGGTTGCCGGGCGCGTTTTGCCGGCTACCGGACGCCGGTGCGTCCGGCGATGGGTGCGTCTCCGCACGGCAGCCTTCCTGTGAACGGGAACTGTTCTGACGGTACGGGGCGCGGCGAGCGAAACCGCGAAGACCCCGGCAATCCGCGGTTCCGGCAACTGGATGGGCAACTCCGGCGGGAGCGCCGCGGCCTGCTCGAGCGTCACGGCGGCGGGCAGGGGCACAGCGCCGGTCTCCGGAACTTTCGGCTCGGTCATGACGGGTTGACCCTGTTCGCCGTCCGGAGAACGCTCCAGCATCGCTCGAATCGTGCCGGTGGCTTGGCCCAGGTCGATGCGGGCGACATTATGGTTGAACAACGCGGCAATCCGATTGTTGCGGGCGCGCTCCAGGCGCGTCTGCGCGTCGGTCACCTCCAGGCTGCTGGCGACGCCCGCCTCATAGCGCCGGCGGGCCTGGGTGAACTCGCTCTGAGCCAGCGCGAATCCGGCCTCCGCCACTTTGGTCTGCTCCTCGGCGGAATGCAGGCTGTCCAGAGCCATGCGCACTTCCAACTCGATCTGCTCATGCAGGTCGTTGGTGCGCACACGCTCCTGGCGGAACTGGGAGGCGGTTTCGGCGCGGTGGGCGTCCCGCCGGCCGCCGTCGAAGATAGGCACGCGCAAGGCGACGCCGTAATCCCGCGTGGGCAGCAATGCCACGGTGTCGCCGTTGACTCCCGTGGTGCCGTAGTCCGCATAAGCGACCAGGTTCGGCAGGCGTTCGGCCTTGACGGCATTGGCGTTCAGGCGGGCAGCGGCTTCGCGTTCGCCCTGCGCTTTTACATCCGGACGGTTCTTCCAAGCCTGGCTTTCAGCCTGCTCCACGGTGATGGCATCCAGCGGTTCATAGCTCAGTTTGTCGGTAAGTTCCAGCTCCGTGCCCAGGTTCAGGCCCATCACCCGCAACAACTGCAGGTGAGCCTTGCTGCGCTCGTTCTCCACCACCAGCAGGCGCTGCCGTTCATTGGCAAGCTGCACATTCGCGCGGGTGACCTCAATGCCCGTGCCCGTGCCCGCGCTTTTCTGGTTCTCCGCCTGCTTCAGCACCGCTTCGGCCAGCCCCACGTTAGCCTGATAGGCTTCCACGTCGGCATTCGCCCGCAGCGCGGCCAGGTACGCTTTGGCCACAGCCGCGGAGACCGAGTTGTCGGTATTGCTCCGATCGCTCTTAGCGGCGCGGTACGCGGCGCGCGAGGATTGATACCGGCGGATATTGCTGAAGTCGAAAACACTCTGGGACAGCCGGGCGCGTATGTCCACCGAGTTGAAGGGGCCCACCACCCGCGGGATTTTGTTGGCGATGTCGCCCAGCAGGGGCGCCTCGGCGGTGTTCAGCACGCCGCATATCAGCGGAGTGGCCGTGCATGCCGGGGGATTCTTGGCAGCCCCCAGCAGGGTGTCAGTGGCTGCCAGGTCCAGGCCCAGGGCGGCCAGACTGCGCATGGCGGTGGTTTGCGCGGCTTGCGTTTCGATATCGGGCAGCAACGCGGAGCGCACTTCGTTGGACCGCGATTTGGCCTGCCGAAGATTCTCGTCGGAAAGCTGGATATAGGTGCTGCCTTCCGGCGACAGCGCTAACTCCACCGCGCGCTTCAGAGTCAGTTGCAACGGGCCGCGATCCGGCGAGCCTTCTCCAGCGGGGCAAAGCCACGGCACTGTTACTAACAACGGCAGCACAAGCCATCTGTGCATCGAACGCTCCTCTTACTGCATAAGTTGGTTACCACTTACGACGATGTTCTCAGGTAAGGAGTTTATCATCGATCTAAGCAACCGGAGTTATGCAGTGGGAATATTTTCGATATAATTGAATCCGAAACGGTGAAGTGGGCAGGCCCGTGGCCGGCAGCGGCCTCTGAGGCCGCCCGGACGCGGATCGCATGCCGCGGCTGCCCGATCCAGTGGACGCAACGCCGCGGCCCAGGGACGCGTATTTTGCAGTTTTGTTCTTCTGCTACAATCGGGTAGCACGAATGTCCACTGTAAACGGCCAGCCGCGGCTCGCGGTTGCGGATCTGGCTGCCCGCTGCCGCGGCCAATTTATTCCGCTCACCAATACCTTCTCCTATTTCTGCACTCCATCCATGGCGGAAGAGGATCTGCGGCAGTATTTGCACGATCCCATCGCGGCCCTCTCGCCCCTGATTTGCGCCGATCTCGGCGCCATCGGACTGGTGCTGGTGCCGTACCTGGAAAAAGGCAATGGCCGCTCCGGCGACATCGTCAGCTTCGAGAAACCGGCGGACGGGCGCCAGTTGACCTCCGCGCGCGTGGCGGCCGGGGGGATGACCATCCTGGTGCTGGCGACCAAGGAAGAAGACATCGCCAACTATCACTACACCTTTTACAACGCACTAGCCGCGCTCATTGCGGATACCTGGCAGTTAGGCCCCCGGGAAAGCTTCTACCAGCAGTTGCGCGAGGAACTGAGCGCCGAGGTGCATGGCGAGGTCGACGAGCGCAGTTGGCATCTGAAGCAGGCCTTGGTCCGGCGCCAGACCAACATCCGTAAGGAAACCAAACTGTTTCGCGACTACGCGCGCCAGGCGTTTGAAGACACCCTGACGCTCTATCTGCACGGCACCTGCTGCGATATCGACGTGGAGACCGGCCCGCGCCAGATGCCCAGCCGCTACCTGCGCAAACGCCTGGAATTGCTGGCTTCGTTGTACCCGCCGCCGGAGGGTTACACCGTTTTCCCCGAGCAGTTGAAGAAGCGGTAGGTGGGCAGACACCTGTGTAATCGGCGATTTCTTCCAAATCCCCCTACCCGATGGCCGCTACGCCTGCTGCTGGAATGTGAACTGGAACGATCCGTTGGGATTTCCGGTTCAGGCGCTTGACCGCATCTCAGACCAACCTTCAAAGATCGAAGACATCGAGGGTGCAAAGCCGCCTTTCCCATCAACCAAGCCGGGAAAATACGAGAACTGGTGGTTGTTCGATGGACAGACCCAACGGTTCATTGGCACACTTCCGCCTGAACTGCGAACGCTGGAAGTGGAAGCGTCTATGCGCGTTAGGTTAGAGGCAGGACTTTTTCGGCAGCGATGGTGTTGGCAGCGACCACGGGCATGCGCGCGTCGTCCGTCTTTCACGATGCGCGACGATCTGGCTCGCATGGTGACGTCTTACGAGGCGAAGTGGTGGGACGGCCACAAGGACATGGTCGAGCGAAACCTGATCCAAGCTATGCGGGATGGCACGGCTGTCCGGGGAGTAGCGCAGCGCCTGACGCGGGAGGCACGCGGTTCAAGAAACGTCACCATCCGCATGGCGGAAGCGGACCTGGATCTCGCGCGCAAACAGGCGGAAGCGAAGGGACTGCCGCGCCAGATCTACATCAAGTCGGTGCCGCATGAAGCACTGGTGAAAACGCCAGCGCCGGGCAGGCGGGTTAGAGGCAATGCTGTTCACTTAATGATGTTTCGGTGGGGCAGACGATCGTTTTATGTCGTCTGCCAGCGCTCCCCGAGGACGGCAGACCACAAAGTGCGATGGTCTGCCCCACCAAAGTGAACACACCTCCCGGTTCGCTCGCGGTCGCGGCTCGGCGATATTCGGTCGGCACGCCGGTTTGCTCGCCGCCGCGTGTCCCCTGGTAGCATGAATAAATGTACGATCTGGCCTGGTTTCGAGCGAACTTCGACCGCATTGCCGAGCGACTGCAAACGCGCAGCAATCCTCCCAACCTGGATGGTTACCGGGAATTGGACCGGCGGCGGCGCGCCGCCATCGCCGAATCGGAGCAGTTGAAAGCGCGCCGCAACGCGGAAACCGTGGAGATCGGCAAACTGCGCCGGGAAGGCGTCGACACCAGCGAGAGGCAGCAGCAGGTGCGGGGAATCGGCGAGCGGATCGCGCTGCTGGAGGCGGAGCAGAAGGCGGCTGAGGAGTCCTTCCGCGAGATGCTCACCGGGATTCCGAATCTGCCGCACGAATCCGTGCCGGTGGGGCTGAGCGAGGCGGATAACGCAGAAGTCCGGCGGGTGGGCGAACCGCGCGCTTTCGACTTCGAGCCTAAGGCGCACTGGGACCTGGGCGCGGAGCTGGGCATATTAGACCTGGAGCGCGCGGCGAAAGTGACCGGCGCGCGGTTCGCGGTGTATTGGGGTCTGGGCGCCAAGCTGGAACGCGCGCTGATCAACTTCATGCTGGACGTGCACACGCGCGAGCACGGCTACACCGAGGTGCTGCCGCCCTTCATGGTGAATCGGGACAGCCTCTTCGGCACCGGCCAGTTGCCTAAGTTCGAGCAGGATCTGTTCAAGTGCGAGAACACGGGATTCTGGCTGATTCCCACGGCGGAAGTTCCCGTAACCAACCTGTATCGCAACGAAACGCTGGAGGGTGAGCGGCTGCCGGTGAAGCTGTGCGCCTATACGCCGTGCTTTCGCAGCGAGGCGGGATCTTACGGGCGGGACGTGCGCGGCATCATCCGGCAGCACCAGTTCCAGAAGGTGGAGCTGGTCAAGTTCGCGCACCCGGACCACAGCTACGACGAGTTGGAAAAACTGACGGCGGACGCGGAAGATATCCTGCGGCGGTTGGGGTTGCCTTTCCGCACAGTGGTGCTCTCGACCGGCGATACCGGCTTTTCCGCGGCCAAGACTTACGACATCGAAGTGTGGCTGCCGGGGCAGAACGCGTACAAGGAGATTTCTTCCTGCTCGAACTATGAGGCTTTTCAGGCGCGGCGGGCGTCCATCAGGTTCAAGTCGGCGAAGGGCAAGAGCGAATTCGTACACACGCTGAACGGCAGCGGCCTGGCGGTTGGGCGCACGTGGGTGGCGATTGTGGAGAACTATCAGCAGTCCGACGGCAGCGTGGTGGTGCCGGAGGTGCTGCGTCCGTATTTGGGGGCGGAGGTGATAAGAAAGGAGTCGGGAGGAGTCAGGAGACAGGAGTCAGAATGACGGCGATCGCGGCTCCGGATCTTTCAGGGCGGCCTTTTCGGTTGCAGGTCGCGCGCGCGGTGAATGCTTCGCCGGAGGTGTTGTTCCGTGCCTGGACGGAGGCATTCGATCGCTGGTTCGCTGCGCCCGGGACGGTGTGGATGCGGGCGGAAGTCAACGCTGCGTTCTATTTCGAGACGCATTTCGAGGGAATGCGTCATCCGCACTACGGGCGGTTCCTCAGGCTTGAACGCGACCGGCTGGTGGAATTGACTTGGGTCACCGCCGCGACCAAGGGGGCCGAGACGGTGGTGACGGTGGAACTCGCGCCGCGGGCGGGCGGGACCGAACTGCGGCTGGAGCACACCGGTTTTCCCGACGAGCGGTCCAGGGACCGGCACGAGGAGGCATGGCCGAAGGTGCTGGCGCATCTGGACGAGCGGATGGCGGTACGCGAGTGACCTGCGGTGACGAGCAGGCCGGCGCGGACCTGGCTGCAAGCGTCGCGCGCTATTACGACACCGCGATATTCGAAGCCGAACTGGCGCGGCTAACGCACGACTGCCCGGTGGAGCGCCAGATCACGCTGCGCTGGCTGGAGCGGCTGGCGCCGGCGAATGCCGAGGTCGCCGAGATCGGCGTGGGCGGCGGGATCTATTCGGAATACCTGGCGCGGAAGGGCTGCCGGCTGCGGCTGGTGGACGTGTCGGCACGGCTGCTGGATGCGGCCGCGGCACGCTTGCGCGGGGCCGGCCTGGGCGAATCCATCGCGGGTGTGCACCGGGAGTCGGCGACGCGTCTGGATAGCTTAGCGGCTGGCACGTTCGATACCGGGTTGATGCTGGGACCTCTGTACCACCTTTGCGCGCTGGAGGCGCGGCGGCAGGCGGTGGCGGAAGCGGCCCGCATCCTGAAGCCAGGCGGCATGCTGTTCGCCGCAGGGATCAACCGGCTGTCCTACCTGCGCGATTTCTTCCGCCTCTTCCCGCACGTGGTTTTGGAGCGGAAGGCTTTCCACGAACAATACCTGCGCGACGGCAACCTGGATCCGGAGCATGCGCCGCCCATCGGCTTTGCGCACCTGTCGCCGTACGCCGAGTTTCGCGCTCTGTTTGCGGACGAGTTCGAAGAGTTGGCGCTGACGGGCGTGGAGTCCTTCAGCACGTCGTGGCAGGGCGCGCTGAACGATCTACCGCTCGCGGAGGCCGAGGCGTGGCTCGACCTGATCGAGCGCACCGGGGAGACCGCGGAGGGGCTGGGGGTCTCCGACCATTACCTATATGTGGGACGGAAAGCGCCTTAAGCTGGGGTCAGAATGCGGCGCACCAGTTCGGTGTTTTCGCGCACTTCGTCTTTGAACCGCGGGTACATGCCGACAATCACGGCGTCGGTCCGTTTGATACCGTCGAGGGCGAAGCGGAAGGCGTGCTCGACCTGCTCGGGGGAGCCGCTGGCGCGCCCGGCACCGAATAGCTTGAAGGCCAGGCACGGCTTTTTGGTCTGGCGGATCATGCGGCACATGCGCTCGGGATCCTTCTCCATGAAGGTCTCGCCGATGGGCGACTCGCCGAACTCCGCGCGCGCCTCTTCGGGGGTCCGCGACACGCGATACAGGCAGCACTGGTAATAGTCGACGTCCCAGCCTTCGCCTTCGGCCGTATCGACGACCGCCGGGTTGTGCGTGGACAGCCCCACCATCACGCCGGTGTCGCGCACGGCTTTGAGGAAGTCCTTGATCTTTCCCTTCTCGCCGTTGCGAAAGCGTTCGTCGGTGCGGTTGCCGTGGTGCCCGATGCCGAGCGGCCCCAGTTTGACCACTTCCGGCAGGAGCTTGGGGTCCTTCATCAAGGCGAAGTCGGCCAGCAGGATGAGCTGCATCTTGCCGCCCTCGGCGCGATAGCGTTTGAAATCCTCGACGGGCTGGTCGTTGTAGTGCAGTTGCCAGGTATTGATGCCGTGGCGCTCGCAGGCGTGCAGCACTTCCATCTTGCGATCCTGGGTGTACCATTCGCGCATAAGCTGGTCGAGCGTGTGATTGAAGTGCGAGTAGCCGTAGAGCGGGTTGGAGCCGACGATCAGGCGGGAGATATCGAACTTGCCGAACTTGACGGTCGGGAGCGGCGGGGCCGCGGGCTCGACGGCGGCTTTGGCGGCGGCCGGCGCCAGCGCGCCCAGGGTGGCAGCCAGTTGGAGGAAGGAACGGCGGGAATTGGATTCCATAGATAAGTCTTTCAGGCCTTATTCTATTGTCGTTTGCGGGCGAAAGCAAGCACCGGCGGAGGTTGAAGTTGGTCATAGGCGAAAACGGCGCGGCGCTGGCCTTTATTCGATAGCCCATGGTCTATTGAAAAACGTATTGGTGATAGGTTATGATCTATTAGATAGTATGCAAATAATAAGTTGTGGCCTATGAGAAAAGCGAAACTTGCGGGCCGATCCCGCGCGCATCTCGATGAACGCTTCCGGAAGCTGCGGCCGCCCGCGCGATTCGCGCCGCCGGTGCGCGGATGGATCAAGGCCATCCGCACGGCGCTGGGCATGTCTACGGCGCAACTGGCGAAGCGGCTGCGGGTCAGGCAACCTTCGATCGTGGCGCTCGAACAATCGGAAGCGAAGGGCACTATGGAGCTGGCAACCTTGCGGCGGGTGGCCGCCGCGCTCGACTGCACGCTGGTCTACGCGCTGGTGCCCAACAAGCCGCTGGAGGCCACGGTCCGCGACCGGGCGCGCACGTTCGCGCGGCGCCGTCTGGAACCGATGGAGCACTCCATGCTGCTGGAGAACCAGAAGGTGAGGGCGAAGGCGAGGGACGCGAAAGCGCGGCTCGAAGAGATTATCCGCGAGACAAACCCACGGTTGTTTTGGGACTAGCCCGTGAGCGACCTTTTCGAGCGGCCGGACGATGCGGCGACACCGCTAACACCGGAAGAGACGCGCGACCTGATCCCGGCGCATATCGCGTATCGCCGCGAATTGAATGAAGCCGAGCAGGAGAACATTGTGCGCGCGCAGGCGTGGGCGCTCAGCCGCCGCCGCGATCCGCTGAGCGAGAAATTCGTCAAAGACCTGCACCGGCGGATGCTCGGCGACGTTTGGCGGTGGGGGGGAAAGTTCCGCACCAGCGAGCGGAACATCGGGATTGATTACTGGCAGATTCCCGTGGCGCTGCGCCAATTGCTCGACGACGCCAAAGCGTGGATTGAGTACAACTCCTACGCGCCCGACGAAATCGCGGTGCGCTTCCATCACCGGCTGGTGCAGATTCACCCGTTTCCGAACGGCAACGGCCGCCACTCGCGCCTGATGGCCGATCTGCTGGCGATGCAGCTTGGGTGCGAGCGGTTTTCGTGGGGACGGGGCAGTCTGCGCACAGCCGGCGCGGCGCGAGCGCGGTATGTCGAAGCCCTGCGCGCCGCCGACGATCATGAACATCGCTCCTTTGCTGGTGTTCGCGCGGGCGTAGACGCTTCAGCTTACAATCGCTTTATGCGCTTTGCCTTGATGCTGGCCCTCTGCGCGGTGATGCTGGCCGCCGCCGATCTGAAGATCGACCATGTCACCGCGGCCGGGAGCAGCCTGAAACAACTGCAGGCCAATCTCTCCGCGATCGGGATTGAGACCGTCTTCGGAGGGCCGCACAGCAATGGGGCAACGGAGATGGCGCTGGTCAGTTTTCCCGACGGAACCTATCTGGAACTGATGGCGCCGCAGGCGAACGCCGATGCGCAAGCGCTGGCGCGCCAGCCGTGGGCGAAGTTCATGCAGGCGGACGGCGGGCCCTGCGCCTGGGCGGTGCGGGAGAAGGACGTGGCCGCGGAAGTCGAGCGGCTGCGCACGGCGGGCATCGCGGTTTCGGCTCCGGTACGGAACGGGCGGCAACGGCCGGACGGAGTGCGGCTCGATTGGGAAACCGCGCAGGTGGGCACGGAGCCTAACGGCACCTTTTTTCCGTTTCTGACTCACGACTTCACGCCCCGCGAGCAGCGCGCCTTTCCGCAGGGCAAGCCGCTAACCAAGGATTTCGGCGGCGTGACCAAGGTGGTGATCGCGGTACGCGATTTGGAAGCGTCGTTGAAGCGCTATGCCCAAGCGTACGGCACACCGCCGGCGATCAAACAGGTGGATGCGGTTTTCGGAGCGCACCTGGCACTGCTGGGCGGCGCGCCCGTGGTGCTGGCGCAGCCGCTTAAGGCAGACTCGTGGCTGGCCGAACGCCTGGCGCAGTTCGGCGAAGCGCCGTGCGCCTTCGTGCTGGACCAACGGCGCGGCCGCTATCAGGCAGCTTCCGAGACGCGCTGGTTCGGCGTGAAGATTTCGTGGTTCGATTCCCGGAAGCTCGGCTGGCGCCTGGGTTTTGAGTCAGCCGAGCGGTGAGGCCCACCAATTAGCCGTTGGGGGAAGTCTGATGGCTTTCCAGCCGGTGTTGCCGCATCTGGGCCGGGAGTTGATCGGCTTTGGCCTTTTGTTCCGGGGTCAAGGTGGTATAGAGTCTGGCGAAGGCCTGATGACGAAGCGCCAATATCTGGCCCTTCAGGTTGGCTTCCTGGGTGCTGAGTTGGTCGATCTTGGCCGTGTCGTTGGCCCGGACCGCCTGGGACATTGCCAAGCGAACCTGTTTCAACTGCGCGCGGATGGGTTGCGCGGATTGGCGGGCCGCTTGAAACTCCGCGGTGGCCTGGGCTTCCTGCGCCGGGGTCAAATTCAGGTATTGGGCGATGCGCGCGCCGCCATCATGCCGGCGCTGCTGTTGCACGGCGGGTTGCTCGGGCTGGCTGCCCACTTCTTGAGCGGACAGAAGCATGCCTCCGGCTATCGCCGCTACTGCCGCAAAACGTAACCAAGTGTTCTTCATGGTGTTTCTACTCTCCTCAGTTTCCAGGTTAGTAGGCGATTGTAAAGGGAGTTTGTGCGGCGTGTAAAGAATTGTAACGCCGGTTACGAATTCCAGTACGGTACTCTATCCGCAAGAGACACGGTGCGCGCGCGGGTCTGGCGGCGTACAATTGCAGCGGAGGAGGGAATATGCGCAGAAAAACGTTTTTTGCACCCATCGTTTGCGGGCTGATCGCTATCGCGGTCCAGCCCAAGTCCGCGGCAGCCGCGACGCCAACCCTGGCGGGGTCGTGGCAGTTTACTCTAACGCCCACGGCCCCACCTACACCGCCGGTCATTCAGATTCCGGGCCTGGTGACGTTTACTACGGATGGTTCGGCGATCGAGACGGACGGTTTGGAGTTGATCAACCACCGTTCGCCGGGCCACGGCATCTGGCAAACCGGTCCCACGCCCGGCTCACTTTACGTCGAATACATCAGCCTGGTGTTGACCGCGGAAGGGTCGCTCGATGCCCGGAACGTCACCGCCATGTTACTGGCGCTGAACACCAAGCGGAACCAGTTCGCCGGCACATACACGACGGTCCAGGAGGCTGGCGGCGTCACCATCACCCTGTCCAGCGGCACGGTCGGCGGGCAACTGATTCCGCATGTCCCGTTGCCCTAAACAACCTTGGCGGCGCATCCCTGGCGACCCTCGGATCGGGGTAACCTGAAGCATGCGCCGCCTGACCCTTTGTCTCGTTGCTTTCCTCGCCGTCACCTGGGCCGAAGATTGGCCGCAGTGGCGCGGTCCCCACCGCGACGGTGTCGCCGCCGGCTTCCCCGAGCCCAAGGCATGGCCGGAGAAGCTCACGCTGAAGTGGAAAGTGACCGTGGGTGAAGGCCACTCATCACCCGTGGTGGCCGATGGTAGAGTTTATGTCCATACGAGGCAAGGCGATCGCGAAGTGGTCACCGCGATGCGCCCCGAAAACGGCCAGACCATCTGGCAGGAAAGCTACGACGCGCCGTACAAAATAAATCCCGCGGCGGCCGGCCACGGCAAAGGCGTGAAATCGACGCCCGTGGTGGAGGACGGCCGTATCTTCACCTTCGGCATCAACGGCACGCTCTCCTGCTTCGACGCCAAGACCGGCAAGCCGCAATGGCGCAAGGAATTCGGCGCGCCCGAGTTCGGTGTGGCCACCTCGCCGGTGGTGGACCGCGGCTTGGCGATCGTACACGTGGGCGGCAACCCGCAGGGCGCACTCACCGCCTTCGACGCCGCCACGGGCGCCGAAAGATGGAGTTGGAAAGGCGACGGACCGGCGTATGCATCGCCCATCGTCGTGGAGTTGGCCGGAACCCGCCAAGTGGTAACGCAAAGCCGCAACAACATTGTGGGAGTTGCGGCAGCCACCGGCGACCTGCTGTGGCGGATTCCTTACAAGACGGTATACACGCAGAACATCGTCACGCCGGCCGTATATCGCGACATCCTGATCTTCTCGGGCATCGGCAATCCGGTGATGGGAGTGAAGGTGCTCAAGCACGGCGCGGAGTGGACCACCGAGACCGTCTGGGAGAACAAGGATTTTTCCATGTACATGAGTTCCCCGGTGGTGAGCGGCGATCTGCTGTTCGGTTTTACGGAACGCAAGCGGGGACAGTTCTTCTGCCTGAAGCCCAGCGACGGCACGACGCTGTGGTCGTCCGAGGGCCGCCAGGCGGACAACGCCGCGGTGGTGGCGGCCGGTTCCGTTTGGCTGATTCTCACAACCGACGGCGAGCTGACCGTGGCTCGCCAAAGCGGTAAGGCGTTCGAACCGCTGCGGAAATATACCGTGGCCGATAGCGCCACGTGGGCTCATCCGGTGGTCCTGGGCCATGGCATTCTGATCAAAGACGTTGGCAATCTGGCGCTATGGGATCCGTCGTGAAACGCCACTGTTGCCTATTCGCCGCGCTGCTGGGTTGGGCGGCGGCCCAGGGCGCGTCGCTCGAATGGCCCCAGTTTGCCGGCCCGCACCGCAACTTCACATCCGACGCCAAGGGGCTGGCCAACTCCTGGCCCGCCTCGGGACCAAAGAAACTCTGGAGCCGCGATCTTGGCGACGGCTACTCCGGCATCGCCGTGGATGGCGCGGTCCTCTACACCATGTATCGCCGCGGCTCCGATGAAGTCACGCTGGCCGCGGCCACCGGCACGGGCAAGACCATCTGGGAACATACGGAGAACGCCTCATTCCGTAGCGGCATGGCCATGGAGAATGGTCCGGGCCCGCATGCCACGCCGTTAGTCACCGCCGACGCCGTTTACGCAGTGGGCATTCTGGCGCGCCTCGTCTGCCTCGATAAGAAGACTGGCAACGTGGTTTGGTCGCGCGATCTTTGGCGCGAATTCAACGGCACACCCATGGACCGAGGATATTCAGTTAGTCCCATCGCCTGGAAGGACACGGTCATCATGAAGGTCGGCGGTAGCGGTCACGCCCTGATGGCCTTCAACCGGAAGGACGGTAGAGTCGTCTGGCAGAGACAGGATTTCGCGAATTCGCCCTCCTCGCCCGTGCTGATTCGAGTGGATGGCCAGGACCAACTCGTGGCAGTGATGGGCGATGAAGTCGTGGGAATCAATCCGGACTCGGGCGACCTGCTGTGGAAGCACCCGCACACGACCAGTTGGCGTCTCAACATCGCTCTGCCGCTGTGGACCGACGACAATACGCTGTTCGTCTCCTCGGCTTACAACGGCGGCGCGGTGGCGCTCGAACTGCATGTGGTGAACGGAAAGACGCAGGTGAAAGAACTCTGGAATACCAATCGCATGCGGGTACATATCGGGAACCTGCTACGGATCGGCGACACGCTTTACGGATCGAGCGGCGATTTCGGACCGGCCCCGTTGACCGCGCTCGACGTGAAGACGGGGAAGGTGCTCTGGCAGGACCGCTCGTTTCCCAAGGCCACATTCCTCTACGCCGACGGGAAGCTGATCGCGGTCGATGAAGACGGCAACCTCTCGCTGGCTACCGTCTCGCCCGCCGGTTTGAAGGTGCTGTCGCGAGTAACGTTGCTGCGGAGCAACGCCTGGACCGCGCCGGCGCTGGCGGGGACCGTGTTATATGTGCGCGATCGTCATAGCTTGATGGCGCTGGATCTGCGATAGGCTTACACCAAAAGCCCGATGCCGCGTTCCAGAGCCTGGAAGCCCCGATCCGCACGCAACGGGTCGAAGATGGGATCCACCTTCAGGAATATCAGCGGAGGGTCGTGCCGCGCGAACGCCGAGCATCGAGTGCCTGGCGCTTCTGGACCAACTACAGATCCCGAATGGCGCGTCGAGCCAGTCGTCGGTCTCGCTGAGCGGCGTTGGACATTAGAAGAGCGGGATGACCAAGAACGCGGAAGGAACTTTAACGATAAGAGTCGCTGGAGGGCGGGCAATCATGCCCTGGGGTCCCCTCTGGGGACGCCTTTCAGGCGGCCAGCGCCGGCTAAAAGCCGGCTGCGGCCAAGATTGGCCGCCCCACAAAGGAGCCTTCCCCGACTGGGCTAGTGTTTGCCTTCAACTACGTGACCCCGTCCGTCTCGCGCTTCGTTTCCTTGGAAGTGCGCACTATCGATACGCTTTGACGGCTCGGCTTTCTCGCCACGTTTTGGCGCTGGGCCCTTATAGCCGTGCTCCGGATGGAGACGGTTATTCACGTTGCCCTGAAAGCCGTCAGCGCCATGAAACCACGGGCCGGCGCCAATGAAGCCGTCCCCGTTAAACCATTCCGGACCGTAGTAGCCGGTGGGAGCACAGGCGTAGGGAGCGACGTCATAATAACCATAGGGACAGTCGGGGGCTACGCCGACGTCGACGCTGACCTGAGCCTGTGCTCTGGGAGCGGTAGCCGTGAAGCCCATTCCTGCAACAGCAGCTAAGACTAGAAATGTAAATCCGCGCATTCAATTCACCTCGCAACTGTTAGAGCACGTCCCCGGCCACAGGCGATTTGTGCAGTCAACTGCCGATTCCATTAGGACGGTCATGGGCAAACGCTCCCCACGCCAATTTCGAGCGCTTGTTCATGGTGACCGCCGCACGTCACGTGACCAAGCGTGGTCACGCACAATGTCCGCCACGCTCCGCGCGGAGGATCAACCGAGCGCCGCGGCGATAGGCTTTCCCAATGCGCCGGGATAGCTGCCTGCGCCGATGCCCAGCAACTCCAGCGCGGTTGGCGCGATGTCGCGCTGGCGATATGAGTCCGTGTTAGTAGCTTCCCCCTTGTGCGGCGTGTCGGGTCCGATCACCGCGATCCAGATCTGCTCGGCGCCTTCGACGTTCTTGCCATGGTCGTGCCAGTCCTCCGGAGTGCCCCCGCGCCCATGATCGCAGGTCACGATCAGCGTGGTGGAATCGCGGTACGCGGGCGATGTCTGCACCCAGGTCCAGAGTTCCTGAAGCGCGCCGTCGAGAAACTGAATGGATCTGAGCACCTGGTCGTAGCGGCGTTTCGTGCGCCCAGTCGTCGGTCTCGTCGAAGGCGATGAAGAGCAAGCGCGGCGCGACGCTCTTCAGATACTCCATCGCCAGCCCGAAGGTGAAGGCATCGTGCCGCGCGCTGTCGTCCAGATATCTGGCCTGCATCTGCAGTTTGTTCAACTCGGCCACGCGCGGATTGCCCGCCGGCAGCGCGGAAGCCTCGTAGCCTGCGTTGACGAAGATATCGCCGCGGCGGCTTTCGGCGATGTAGTGAAACATATCCCATGATCCGAAAACCGCGACCTTCTCCTTGGGCAGCTTCCATCGCTCCTTCACAAGCTGCAGGAAGGTTGGCGTGGGATTCTGCACAGGATCGTTGCCGCGAATCGCGTCGTCCTGCGCACGCCCGGTCAGGATCTCGGAATAGCCGGGATACGAGACGCGATAGCGATTCGTCACATGCACGGAACTGCCCTTCGTCAAGTTGCCGAGCACCACTCCCGATGGCGCCAGCGTGCCCCAGAAATATGGCAGGAGCGCCATGCGCCGCTCGTCCGGCTGCGGCTTCCACAAGCGATCGCGCAACTCAGGCGCACCAGTCTCGGTCATGCCCGCGTCCTTCTGCTTCATCAAGAGCGGATCGATGCCGGTGAAAAGATCCTGCCAGCGCAGGCCGTCGGCAGTGACCAGGATCAGATTTTTCGTCTTGCGTTGTTGCGCGGCGATTGCGGAAGCCAGTGCGGCAGCCGCGCCGCTGGACAAGAGAAACCGGCGGCGCGTCATTCCGCTACCAGTTCGTACCGGTGGCTCTTGGGCTGCGCCGCGGTTCGCTGCTGCTGCACGACATCTGCTTCCAGCGTATCCAGCGCATCCGCCGCGGCCTGCAAATGCGCGGGCGGAAGAGCCAGACTGTCGAGATTCACTCCAACCTGGCGCCAGCGCGCGAAGTGCACCACATTGTGCTTCAGCGTGAGATCGTGCACCGCGGCGGCCTGCTTCGCCATGGGGGTCGCGAGCGTCGCCAGATTCACGCCCTTGGCGAGTTCTTCCTTGGTGAACGTGCCCACCACCTCGTCGTCGATTTTCAAAGTGTAGCGGGCGGCGGTGAGGCCAGTGACTTTCAGCGGCTCCTGGTCCATGGCTTCCACGAAATCGGAAGCGCGCAGAGCCAGCGCCATTACCTCGTCCTTCGTATCGACCGGCATAGGCAGGGATTCATCCACCTGTGTCCAGGAGACACGGTCACTTACCGCCAGATCGGTTACTTGCGTATTGGTGACGCTCGCTATGGCTGGCTCAGCCGCATCGATCTCCACTGATGTCACAATGGCCGGCGCCTGCCACGCCTTCAGCAGGGCTTCGGCCATCAGCAGGTGGCCGGCAGACGCGGGATGCACGCGGTCGGGCACCAGCTTCTTGGCCGTCTCGGCGTCCAGCTTGCTGGCCTTCTCGAGCGCCGCAACCACCGGCCCGTTCAAGTCGGCCACCGCGAGGTTCTCTTCGCGGGCCAACTGCTTCACGAACTCGCCGTAGCGCACCAGCACCTTGTTATAGCCGCCATCGAAAGTGGGCGGGCGGGTCACATCATCGAACGGCGAGGGAAGGATCGCGGTAATGCGAATGCCTGGCAACGCGTCTTTCACGCTCTCGACTATGTGCCGGTATCCGGCGGCATACGTATCGAAGATCTTCTGATCGAACGCGCGGTAGCTGCCGTCATTCATGCCCAGCATGATGGTCATGACGGCCGGCTTGTAGGCGACCACATCGCGCGGCAGCCGCACGTCGATGGGTCCGGCCCCGCCGCCGGTCACGCGATCGCCGCCGACACCGGAGTGTACAAAACTAACCTTCAATTGCGGGAAGCGGGTGATCACATACGTCTCAACGAACGTGGTGTACAAGCGCTGGTCCGTGATGCTGTCGCCGTAGAAGACCACGCGGTCGCCATCGTGCAAATAGAAGTTGGCGGGCGGTGCTGCCATCACGTGCAACGGGCACAACGCCAGCAACAGGCCAAATATCGCGGTACGCCGTAGGATTTTCATGATGCCCACAGTATAAGTACAAAACAGCTAGTCTGGTAATGATGCCTAAAGCTCCAATTCTCCTGATGGCCCCGCTTGCGCTATTTGCCCATAACCTGATGCCGGTGCCGGCGAAGCTCCAGCCGGGCG
>Ga0224557_1001683_pt1 | contig 20658 bp, 19 predicted proteins | sample 714S31014metaG_FD_180677 | JGI IMG/M metagenome (GOLD analysis project Ga0224557, IMG submission 180677) | Peat soil microbial communities from Stordalen Mire, Sweden - 717 S3 10-14 | ecosystem: Environmental > Terrestrial > Soil > Wetlands > Peat | place: Sweden: Norrbotten County, Stordalen...
CGGCCGACTACACCTCCTGCGCTGACCCCAAGCAGGGCGATAACGGCGGCGGCGTGCCGGAGTCGCGGGCATGCGACGTGGTCGGGGCACAGGAGTCGTCGGTTACCTTCGTAAAGCGTGTGGTCGGTCTGCCCGGAGATCATCTGCGGATCATCAACGGTCACGTATTCCGCAATGGCAAGGAAGAGTCCGCGCACTACGCGGTCCCGTGTGACGGCAACCCGGTGTGCAACTTCCCGAAGACGATCGTGGTGCCGAAGGGCGACTACTACATGATGGGCGACAACCGTCCAGACTCCGAGGACAGTCGGTTCTGGGGCCCGGTGCCGCGCAGCTGGTTGATCGGCGGCGTGTTCTTCACCTACTGGCCGATCGATCGCATCGGCTTCCTATGATCGCTGGAGCAGCCTCGGCGCATCTGTCTGCGCCGTGGGCAGCTTCACGGTAGTGACTGCTGACTGTGAAGACTGAGCGCTGCCGCTGATGCCCAGATCGACCAAGACCAAGACGCCGAAGTCGACACTTCGCAACGTGCTCGAGTTGGTCCTGACCGTGGCGGTGGCCGTCGGCCTTGCGCTCGGGATCCAAACGTTCTTGGTGAAGCCGTACCGGATCCCGAGTCTCTCGATGTTTCCGACCCTCGAGAAGGGCCAGCGCATCCTCGTCAACCGTCTGGACACGAGCCCGAGCCTTTACAACGTCGTCGTCTTCCATCCGCCTGCCGGGGCAGACCCGGATGCGCCTGTCTGCGGCAACCCATCGCAGGGCGCAGGGGACTCGCGACCGTGCGACACGCCGGCTGCAACGGAGTCGACGCAGACCTTCGTAAAGCGCGTGGTTGGCCTGCCCGGGGATCACCTGCAGATCATCAACGGGCATGTTTGGCGCAACGGAGTCGAGGAGAAGGGCTCGTACGTACAGCCTTGCCCGGTCGCGCAGTACTGCACCTTTGCGAAGACGATCGTCGTTCCAGCCGGGCACTACTACATGATGGGTGACAACCGTGGTGAGTCCGATGACAGCCGATTCTGGGGGCCGGTCCCACAAAAGTGGATCATCGGCGTCGCCTTCTTCACCTACTGGCCGCTCGGCCGGATCGGCGGCGTCTAGCACTGCCCGCTCGGCCGGATCGGCGGCCTCTAGCTCTAGTCGAGCGATCGGCAGTGGGCGGCGCTCCAAGCGTCCCGCGCCCGGTCCGAAGCTGTTCGCGTATGACCGGGCGCTCGGGGTCCGCTTCGTCGCAGGTGCGGATGAGGCAGGACGCGGATGCCTCGCAGGCCCGCTGGTGGCAGCGGCCGTGCTGTTGGACTTCGACCGCCTGTGCGACGCTGATGTTGAGGCGCTCACGGAGCTGGACGACTCCAAGCGGCAGACATCCGCAACCCGAGCCGCGCTCTACCCGGTGATCATGCGCGTCGCAGCGAGGGTCGCGATCGTCTCGCGCTGCGCCCCTGGGATCGACAGCCGCGGCTTACACGTCACGAACCTCGCGGCTCTGCGTGAAGCGCTGATGGGCGTCGGACGTGAAGGCTGCGTATGCCTGAGCGACGGCTTCGCCGTCGCTCCCGTCGGGTTTGAACAACGCGCGGTGATCAAGGGCGACGCGACCAGCGCCGCGATCGCGGCCGCGTCGGTGATCGCCAAGGAGACCCGGGATCGCTACATGCGACGGGTTGACCAACGCATCCCTGGGTGGGGCTTTGCCCAGCACGTCGGTTACGCCTCGCCGGAGCACCGAAGCGCGATCGAGCGCTTCGGCGTCACACCGCTTCACCGTATGTCGTTCCAGTCGGCTGCTTACCAGCAACTGGCGCTGGGTTAGCCGCCGCACCAACGGCGGCATACGCTTAGGACCACCCCAGTCGCACGCCCCTACCGGGATAGGCCCTTAGCTCAAAACGCTCCCTCCAGGTGATCTAGTCGCACCAGCCGGCCGTTCGGCTCAAGCGTCACGCCGATCGCGTCAAATCGAAGCTCAACGGCACGCGGGCGATCGGGGCGTTCGCGCAACCATTGGGCGGCCATCCGTCGTACCTGCATGCGTTTGCGCGGATGCACAGACTCCAGGGGGTCGCGATTCGAGCGGTTGGCGATCCGGCTTTTGACCTCGCAGAACACGATTGAGTGGCCGTTGCTCGCGATGATGTCCAGCTCGCCCCACCGCGTGCGAAAGTTGCGCTCGATGATTTGAAATCCGCGGCGGGCGAGGTGGTCGGCGGCCAGTTGTTCACCGGCGGCGCCCAGTTGGCGGCGCCTGTCGTCACTCATGGAGTCGAACCTAGGCCACGACCCGTGCCGCCTTTGTGCCGCCGGGTGCAGGCTCTGCAACAACCTGAGCCGCGACCGCCGATTCTTTGCAGAGACGGGACACTGCGTCAGTAAGACGGCACACCCTCGCGGCTAGCTTGGCCCTCATGCTTGCTCGCGTCACCACCTTTGCGATCGATGGCGTGGAGCCGCGCCAGGTTTGCGTCGAGGTGGATATCCGTCCCGGACTGCCCGCGTTCACGATCGTTGGCCTGGGCGATGCAGCCGTGCGCGAGTCCCGTGAGCGGATCCGGTCGGCGATTCTCAACTCTGGGTTCGAGTTCCCTCAGCGAAGGATCACGGCCAACCTGGCTCCAGCCTCGTTGCGCAAGGCGGGGCCGGGGTTCGATGCCGCCATGGCGCTTGCGGTGCTCGCCGCCAGCGGACAGCTCTCTCCGGACGCGCTTTCACACGTGGCGGTCTTCGGCGAGCTGTCGCTGAGCGGCGAGCTCCGTGACTCAGCCGGTGTGCTCGCTGTAGCTGAGGGAGCTTCGCGCTGCGGGATCGGAAAGCTCGTGGTTCCGGCGGGTCGGGCACGCGAGGCGGCGCTCGTCGACGGAATCGAGGTGCTCGGAGTAAGGACTCTGCGCAACGCCGTGGACGCGGTGACGGGTAGGCGGTTGCCGAGTCCGCCTGTTGATCGCGGCGAGGTGCAAACTCAAACGGAGCCCGACTTTGCCGATGTCCGCGGCCACGCAGTGCCGCTGCTCGCAGTGCAGATCGCCGCGGCAGGGGGCCACAACCTGCTGCTGGAGGGGCCGCCGGGGACCGGGAAGACGATGCTGGCGCGTCGGCTGCCATCGATTCTGCCGCCGTTGACGCGTACGGAGGCCATCGAGGTCACGAGGATTCACAGCGTCGCCGGGCTCCACCAAGACGGGCTGATTCGAGGGCGTCCGTTCCGGGCGCCCCACCACACCATCTCCGCGGCAGGCCTCGTGGGAGGTGGAAGCACGCCGCGTCCCGGTGAAGCGACGTTGGCGCACTTGGGCGTGCTTTTCATGGACGAGCTCTCCGAGTTTCAGAGGAGCACCGTTGAGGCTCTGCGTCAGCCGCTGGAGGACGGACGGGTTTCGATCGTGCGGGGCCAGCATGCACTCGTGTTCCCGACCCGGTTCATGCTGGTGGCGGCCACCAACCCGTGCCCGTGCGGTTACGCCGGCGTCGCTGAGCGTTGTAGGTGCGGGGAGGCTGATCTGCGACGCCATCAACGGCGCATCAGCGGGCCGCTGCTTGACCGCATGGACCTGCTGGTGAATGTGCTGCGTCCATCGGATGCCGAGCTGCGTGGCGCCGCAGTGACGGACTCGCAGGCGGCGCGGGCGCGCGTGACTGAAGCGCGAGAGCGCCAGCGGCGACGGCTGACCGGCACTTCCGCCGGCTGCAACGGTGAGATGGATGCAGGCACGATCCAGGCGCGGGTCAAGCTCGACGAGGCGGGACAGGCAGCGCTGGGCGACGCCTATCTGGCCGGGATGTTGTCGGCACGCGGGCGTCACCGCGTGGTCCGGGTCGCCCAGACGATCGCCGACCTCGACGGTCGCGACACGGTGAGCGACGCGGACGTGCTTTTGGCCCTGAACTTCAGGCAGCGCGCGGGCGGGGAGGAGCTGGTGGCGGCGTGAGGCCCGGCGCGTGCGACACCTGTCTGCGGCGCGCGTGGCTGCTGGCGCGGCTATCCGGGCATCTCGACGTCCAGCGCAAGCGGATCTGGGAGCTCTTGGAGCTGAGCGACGAGGCCTTGATCAAAGCCGTGGCCGGCAAGTCAGAGCAGCTGGTTCGCGCAGAGTTAGCGACGTTCGGCCCGGCTGACGCGGTGCGGGCGCGCGACCATGCACAGGGGCGAGGGGTAGAGCTGATCTGCATTTGCGACCTGGACTACCCGAGCCGCTTGCGCGGATTGAGCAGCCCGCCTGCCGTACTTCACGTGGCGGGCGGGATCGAGCGGCTCGTTGGTTTCTCGGGGCAGGATCCGACTGCCCTTATCGGCGCCCGCAAGGCGAGCGCGTACGGAACCGGCGTCGCGCGGTCCCTCGCACGAGGTCTCGGCACCGCCGGGGTCACGGTCGTCAGCGGTATGGCAGCCGGCATCGATACGGCCGCTCACAGAGGGGCACTCGAGGCGGGCTCAGCCACGATCGCGGTGCTGCCGGGGCCTGCCGACCGCGCATATCCATCAGGAAGCGCCGGCCTGCACCGAGAGATCGTGCGCCACGGCGTCGCCGTCAGTGAAATCCCACTCGACACACCCGTCAGGAACTGGATGTTTGCGGCTCGCAACCGTGTGATCGCAGCATTGGGCTGCGCGACCGTCGTGGTTCAGGCAGCTGCGCGGTCCGGCTCACTGCTGACGGCGCGGGCGAGTCAGCAGCTGCAGCGACCGGTCGGCGCGGTACCCGGTCCGGTGACGAGCCAGCTGTCAGCAGGCCCGAATCAGCTGCTTGCCGATGGTGCTGTGCTGATCAGGAGCGCGCAGGACGTGCTCGACCTGCTCTACGGAGCTGGAAGCAGGAGTGTCGCGGTCGATATGAGGCCGGAACCCACTGTCCGTCAGGCCGTGCTGCTCAGGGCGATCGCCAACGGCCTCGACACCTCCGCGGCGCTGGTCGGGGCCGACCTCGCCGACAGTCGCCGGCTCGCCGATCTCGCTGCACTGGAGCTGGCCGGGCGGGTTCGACGTGGCCCCGGTGGACAGCTTTCGGTGATCCCCTAGAGACCCTTCGATGCGCACATGTGAAAGTTTCCCGATAAGATTGGTCGAAATAATCCTATTTAGGGTGCCGGCGCCGCGCGTGCTGGGGAAATCGACATTGGAGGTACCTGTTGTCCGTTCGGAGACGGCCGCTCAAGTCGCGGCTTTCAGCAAAGCTCGGCTTTGGCCTAGCCCTCATGGGGGTCAGCGCGACTCTGTTCGCGGGGCTGTTCGGCGCCGGGGCTGGGACGGCGGCTGCCACGGCGGCTTCAACCACGCCGGTGACCAGCACAACCGCCTACACGCTGCTTCCCGGCGGACCGCAGTCGCTGACCCGCTGCAGCGGCACGCTTGCGCGTGATGCCCAGGGAGACAACTGGTACGACTACACGTTCAGCTGCGCGCCGAACCTGCCGGGCAGCCAGGCGACCGGCAACGTCATCGCCTACTCGATCGATGCCACTCGGCAGAACATCGACGGCCTCGATTTCGACCAGGCCAACGTGCTGGGCAATGGATCGCCCGCGGTTTACGCCAATGGCGTTGCCCTGACCAACGAGACGGTCACCTGCAACACCGACGCACCGTCGGACGGGTTTGACTGCAACGGTGGCTCAGTCGTCAGCACGACCGGGGGCTCGACCCCGAGCTACACCGACCCGTGCACGAACGTCACAGCTGGCACGACGTATACGAGTCTTGGGTGCATTCCCAACGGAGACTCCGTCCAGGGCCAGATTCAGCTGGCCGCTCCCTACTGTGCCTACATCCCGAAGGGTTCGAAGGCGGGGACGCCCAGGGTCCCGCGGGCGATCGTCGACCTCGTGGTCACTGACGACTCGGGCGCACAGGACGGGCCGTTTGAGCTGACGCCGAGCTTCAAGTGCGCCAAGGTCGCGGCCGTCGTCCCGACGTCTAAGAAGAAGCCGGTCAAGAAGAAGACGACCAAGAGCAAGAAGGTCGCCAAGACGGTCAAGAAGTCCGGACGCTAGTACGGGCGCACCCATTTGCGGAAGGTCGTACTAGACGCGCGTTTCTGGTGCCGTGCACGCTGCTCGGCACCAGAAACAACCGCGCTGCTGCGCGGACGGGATCAACCAAGTGCACCGTTCCCAGAATTCCTTTGCGCTCGGCGGAATCCCGGAACGATGCACTAGCGTCTGACATACTCAGCCGGTGCGCTTCCTGCAGATGAAACCTGGCCACGGTGAGGTTGTGATCGCAGAGGGAGATGTCAAGGTCCCTGAGGATGAGGCGCGGTTGCTGGCGCAGTTTCGCCAGCAACTCGATGCCGGTCTCTGGGCCGCAGTCCCGCTGGCGCAGGAGGACGGGCGCCGCGAAGCGATGATGGTGCGGTCCTTCGATGATGTCCCGCGTGACGCGGAGCGCGTGATCTTCTTTCCGCGCGCCGCCGGCGGCTGAACCTGCACGGGCCGTGGTTCTGCCTCTCGGAGTCTCAACGCTGGTTGCGGTCGCGCTGCTTTCCGACATGCTGCTTCCGCGGCTCCAGGAGGAGTGGACACGGCATCGCGCTCGCCGCCGCCGTGTGCCCGAGTTCTCGCTCGATCCCGGTCGTGAACGACGCGCCGAGCAGACCGCGAGGGAGCTCCTGCGGTCGTGTGTGAGCGACGAGGAGTGGGCCATGTATCGGGCGCTTGGCCTGATCCGAGTGTGGGGCAGGTACCCGCGCGCCCACGCCGGTGGCGAGTACGCCTACCTGATCTACCCGCACAAGCCGATCGTGGCGTACGAGCCTCAGACCGGCCGCCTGCTCGGTGAGCACTGCGTCACGTTCCCGGATGAGACACGCCCGTACGGAAGCTCGCGGCTTCCGGACTCGGATGACGTGCTGGCCAAGTGGATGGCGCTCACCGGCGATGAGCGCCGGCTGATCGACGAGGCCAACATGCACATGCCTGGCCGGCAGATCGACCCAGCGCAGATCGCGCGGGACCTCTGGCGACTCTCGCGCTGGGAGCAGGCCCGCCTGCGCGAGCTTGCCGCCGAACTCGGTGTTTCGGCGCACACGCCCGAGTCCTAGCTCCGCAACACCCAAAACTCCCCCAACTGCGCTGCCGCTCGGGGAGCCGGGGGGATTCTGGTGGGCTGAGAACCAGGACTGCCCCCGTCCGTTTGAGTCGGTGTGAGCGGGGGGAGTTTTGGTGTTTGCGGGCACGCGCCCGCGTGGGTGCGTGGCGGTGTGGGTGCGCCCGCAGGTCAGGCGCGCAGCCGGTGTTGGTGCGCCCGCAGGTCAGGCGCGCAGCCGGTGTTGGTGCGCATCCAACTCGGCCCCGCGGTCGCGGTGGCGCACGCCCGAGTTGGATGGGCCGCACCGTCCCGGCGCAATCTCGACTAAACCTGTTGAGTCGCTGCAATAGCTGCTAGCCTCGCCGAAAGTCGATCAAGATTGTGCTAATGATCGAGTTAGTCCAAATCGCCGCATAGCGGTGTCCGTGCCCGAAAGGAACAGTTTGAGTTCGATCCGTAGTCGCTTCGGCGGCCTCAAGTCCATCAAGCCGTCGCTGAAGCGCTCGGCGGCCCTCGTCGGCGTTGCTGCGGTCGTGCCGGCGCTTCTGGCTCCAGCCGCGGCTTCAGCCAGCACCAACTTCTACGGGTCGGGTTCCAGTGCCGCCCAGTCGTATGTGAATGCGCTGTTCGCCGGCTATCACAAGCTTCACCCGGGAATCGTTTTTCACTACACCCCGGACGGCGGCAATGCCGGCGTGACGGACGTCGTGAACGGCAACGCTCAGTTTGCGATCCAGACCGCTGCGCCGTCTGCCACGAAGAAGCCGACCGAGTGGGGCAAGCTCTTCCTAGACGCGCTCTGCATCGACGTGAACTCCAAGAACGCGCTCAGCAGCGTCAGCGAGTCCGCGGTACAGGGCATCTTCCAGAGCAACCCGCTCTACAACTCGTGGAACCAAGTGCCGGCTGCCAGCGGAGCGGCGTCGAACCTCGGGTCACAGACGATCCTCGAAGAGGGCCGCAACTCAGCCGCGGGTCAGTACACGTTCTTTGTCCAGGAGATCCTGAAGGGCGGCTCGGAAAACCAGAGCGTCACGGAGGAGTCGACCGACGGCGAGGTCAAGGTCCAGATTCAGACCCACGCGGACGCGATTGGCTACGTAGGTCTTGCGAACTCGGCCGGCAAGAACGAGAAGGCGCTGGAGCTGAACGGCGTTCCGTGCACCTCCAAGTACGTCGCCAGCGAGAAGTACCCGCTCTGGCGCTGGGACTGGGTCGTGCTGCCGGCGAGCCCGAGCCCACAACTGGTGGCGTTCTTTGACTGGGTGACGGACAGCGCGGCTGCCGCCAAGATCATCAATCAGGCAGGTGCCGTGGCGAGGCGCCACGCGCTCCAGCTGTAGGCGGCCATGGCCGTGGTCGACGAGTTCCTCCTGGAAGCGGAGGAACCCCGCTTCTCTGAGGACCAGCGCGCCGAGCTTTGGCTCGGCGCGCTGGTGTGCGGTGTGGTCATCGCATTGCTTGCGATGGTCGTGTTCATCGTCGCCCAGGGCTGGCCCTCGTTTGCCCACAACGGCTTGAGCTGGTTCGGCTCAGGCGGCAAGGTCGACGACCAGCTGACCCGGATCGCTCAATCCGGGGGCAGCGGCAAGGCCGTCTACACGTTCCGCGCATGGCCGCTGATCTGGAGCACTTTCCTGACGACCGCAGGCGCGGTCGTGATCTCGTTCATCGCTTCGCTATTCGTGGCGGTCTTCATGGTCGAGTTCGCACCGGCGCCGCTGCAGCGTTTGCTCGAGCCTGTGATCCGCCTGCTCGCGTCTGTGCCGTCAGTTGTCTACGGACTGATCGGCGTGCTGGTAGTTGTTCCGTTCATCTTCCATCACCTGATCAGCAACCAGATGCAGGCGTCGGTCCAGCCCGTGATCTCGCTCAGCGGTGAGAGCCTGCTGGCCGCCGTGGTGATCCTGACTTTCATGATCTCGCCGATCATGATCTCGATCTTCGCCGAGGGCTTGCGGGCAGTCCCGCGCGGCTGGCTCGAAGGCTCGATCGCACTTGGTGTCAACCGTTGGCGCTCGTTCTGGAACGTTGCCGTGCTGACTGCGCGGCCGGCGCTGATCTCAGGGACCGTGTTGGCCACAGCCCGGGCGCTTGGCGAGGCCGTGATGCTGAGCATGGTCGGCGGCACCGTCGGCTTTGCCCCGAATCCGGCTGACGGGCTGCTGCTCTTCGTCGAGCCGACGCGAGGCCTCTCAGCCACGATCCTGCAGAACAACGATGAGTTCGGCTCCGGACCGATGAAGCACACGTTGTTCGCGATCGCCGCGGTGCTGCTGTTCTCGTCACTGATGCTGTCGCTCACCGGCTGGGCGGCAAAGCAGCCGATGAAGCGCTACTTCAACGTCGGTGGGGCCGCAGCGTGAGCGCAACCGGCGCGCCCCTGCCCACGTCCGCCGACGGTTCTCCGTGGCGCCTGAGCGACCGCCTCGGGCTCGCGTTCGCCTGGCTCATGGGCCTGCTGTTCTGCGCGGTCTGCGCCGCGATCGTGATCTTCCTGGTCGTTCAGGGCGTTCGCTACCTGCGGCCGGACATGCTCTGGACCAATCCCAAGGTCGGGTTCAACGAGAACGAGACCGGCGGGTTTCTCGCGGAGATAACCGGCACCGTGCTCGTGACCGCCACGGCGCTCGTGATTGCCGTCCCACTTGGCATCGGTGTCGCGGTTTGGTTGACCGAGTACGGTCGCCCAACCGCGCTTGCGCGGGTCGTTGAATCGACCGTCGAGATGTTCGCCGGTGCACCGTCAATCGTGTTGGCGCTGTTCGGCGTGATCGTCTTCCAAGCTCCGTTCCTCGCCTTCCTGAGCGCGACCACACAGGGTCACGCCTACGGAAAGTCGTTCTTCGCCGCCGGCGCGATGCTGTCGCTGCTGGCGCTCCCGATCGTCGTCGCGAACGTACGCGAGGGCCTGCGCGCGATCCCTGACCACGTTCGCGAAGTCTCGTACGCGCTCGGCAAGACGAAGATCACGACGATCCGTCGCGTCCTGCTCCCGTCTGCGAGGCCCTCGGTCATCACCGGCACGATGATCGGCGCCGGCCACGTGATCGGTGACACGGCGATCATCGTGCTGCTGCTCGGCGGCACCTACACGGCGCAGGCAGTCGGGCACATCCCGCTGCTCAACGTCCTGCGCGGAACTGACAGCACGCTCACAAGCTTCATCTACGCCAACGCACCCACCGGTGAGCTCAATCAGCCACAGAAGGCTTATGCAGCTGCGGTGGTGTTGTTGGCGATGGTCTTCCTACTCAACGTCGTCGTCGACATCTCCGGACGCAAAGCGAGGGAACTCAAATGGACATGACACAACCGAAGCCGGTCCGGCGGCTTGACGCCGACACGAAGCTCGTGCCGCTACCGCGGCACATTCGCATCCCTGATTCGCTGCCGCAGGACGAACCGCGTTCCAACCGGCAGCCCGCCTCTTTCGTCAGCTCCGCGCGCGACGAGCGCCCGTTGGTGCCGACCATCGATCGCATGCGGATTGAGCAGGTCTCGATTGACTACGGCAGCAAGCGTGCGGTGCGCGAGGTCTCGCTGCCCGTGCGTCAGGGTGAGGTGCTCGGACTGATCGGCCCTTCGGGCTGTGGCAAGACCACACTGCTGCGATCACTGAACCGCCTGACCGAGTTGACGAGGTCTGCTCACCTGAGCGGCCGGATCACGCTCGATGGGACCGATATCTCGGAACTCGAGCCGACCGCCCTGCGCCGGCGGGTGACGATGCTCTTCCAGCAGCCCAACCCGTTCCCGATGAGCATCTTTGACAATGTCGCCTACGTACTGCGTGAGCAGGCCAAGCGCAAGCCCCGGCGCGGCGCTCTGCGCCCGCAGGTCGAAGAGGCGCTTGCTCATGCAGGCCTGCTCGATGAGGTCAAGGACAATCTCGACCATCCGGCGCTGCGCCTCTCCGGCGGGCAGCAGCAGCGACTCTGCATCGCCCGCGCGCTCGCCGCGCGCCCCGAGGTACTGCTGCTCGACGAGCCCTGCTCGGCACTCGACCCGCAGTCGACCACGGTGATCGAGGATCTGATCGTCAAGCTCCGTGAGGAGCTTGCGATCGTGATCGTCACCCACAACCTCCAGCAGGCCTATCGCATCGCCGACCACGTCGCCTTCATGTACCTGGGCGAGCTGGTCGAGTACGCGCCCGCCCGGACACTGTTCGCCAACCCCAAGCAGGACCGGACCCGGGAGTACGTAAGCGGTGCCTTCGGCTAGAGGGTCGGCGCGGATCATCTGTACGGGAACAGCTTTGCTTGTGAGCGCCGGCCTGCTGGCCGGCTGCACCACGACGCAGCACGAAGCCCAGCGCATGCAGGTCGACTCCGCCAGGGAGCGTGCGGCGGTGCTGACGACGAAGGTGACGTCGGCGAATCCGCTCGTCAGCGCGATCGTCAGCGCGTCGGTGGCGGATGCTCGCAAGACCGCTCTGATCGTCTCCGTTCACAACAGCGGGCGGAAGGCCGTTACCGACCTGCCGATCTCGGTCGGCTATGCGCTGCCGAGCGAGCCGCGCGTCTACCTGAACGCGACAGCGGGGCTCAACTACTTTGAAGCTCACCTGCCGGCGATCTTCGCCGGGCAGTCGCGGGTATGGGTTTACACGGCCGATAGAGCTCTGCCCAAGGGGGCTCGTCTGTTCGCGCTCGTCGGTCGCAGAGCTTCGGTGCCGGCACTGCTGACCGACCCAGACGTGCGGATCACGGTGAAGGTGGCCAGGTCCACCGGCAGCCGCCTGCACATCGCCCTCCAGAATTCGACCAGCGTGCCTCAATACCAGCTGCAGGTTTACGCCTACGCGGAGCGGGGCGGTCACTACGTAGCCGCGGGGAACGCCACGGTTGTTGATCTCGGTGCTGGGTCCCGGCAAAATCTGACGCTGGCGCTGGTGGGCGCGTCGCACGGTGCAACCGTTCAGGTCGAAGCGATCCCTACGATCCTGCAGTGAGCACCATGACCGAAACAGAGCAGGAAGTTACTCGGCGCGATCAGTGCGCGCAGTGCGCGGCGCCGCTTGCGGCCGACCAGCGTTACTGCGTGAATTGCGGCGCCCGTCGCAGTCAAGCCTTGGACCCGGCCGCGCGGTATTTCAGCGAAGCGAGTGCCGCGCGGGCGCCAACCGCAAAGGCCCCAAGCATCTCCGAATCCCCGCCACCCTGCTGGCAGTGATCGTGTTGGCCTCGGCAGCCGCCGGTTTCGAAATCGGAAGTTCGTCGGGTGGCACAACCACCACGAGCACCACCAGCACCAAGAGCGCAGTCACGTCTACGGCGAAGACGAACAGCTCCACCGGTACCAGCACGTCGAGCGCCACGGGCAAGAACTACAGCAAGCAGGAGAACAAGGACAACTCGGTGGTGTCGGAGCCATGAGCGATCTGGAGCTCGAGACCCGGCGCGAACAGCTCACGGAGCGCTTTACCCTGCTGCAGTTGGAGCTCGGCGGACTCTTCTATGAGATGGCGATCCGCGACCACCTTGAGTTAGATGTGCTCGCCGCGAAGTCGGCAGCGCTGCAGCGCGTCGACCTCGAGCTCGCCGAAGTTCAGCGCTCGCTGGCAAGCGGCGTTGACGCCGGCGCCTGACCGCGCTCCGATCGCCGCAGCCCCGTGTTTCAGCCGGCGACTGACCGCTCAGAGCCCTCGCAACAGCGCCCGGTTCGTGGAAAACACCACCAATCGGGTAAAGATTGTAGAATTACTTTCAATATTGCTAAGCGAAGTGTGGGCACGCCCGCAGACGAAGGGGAATTGACTTGAAGAGACTTGAACGCAGCGTGGCTCGCGCCGGGGCCCTGATCGCGGTTCTCGGCGCTGCTGTGGCGGTGCTGCCGGCGACCGCATCGGCGGTCACCCCGCCGCTATCCATCACGGTGTCCACGTCAGGGGCACTCGCGCCAGGCTCTACCACTAACTACCTGAACAACGTCAGCGACACTACCGGCATCACCTACACGCTGAAGGACAACTCGACTACCAACACCTCCACAACGGGCACAACGTTCACCGATGTCGGATTCACCGACACCCTTCCGGCAGGCGTGACGCTCGATGACGAGGTGGGCGAGACTGCCAAGAGCTGTGGCGTACCGTTCACCCCGACCAATCAGCCTGGCGCGAGCACCGTCGCCGAGTCAGGGCTTACGATCGTCAACGGAAGCACCTGCACGATCACCCTGGAGTTCGTGGCCAACACGGCCGAAGTTGCGGCGCCCGACGCGATCAGCGGGGCCACGTACACCTTTACACCGTCAGGCGATCCGGCTATCATCTACACGCAGGCAGCCGACCCGACGGACATCGGAATCACGCCGCTGTCCCTTACGGTGGCTGGCCTTCCCACGCTGAGTGTCACCGGTCTCACCAGCGGTGCAACCTACGGCTACGGTCAGAGCGTCGACCTCGGCTTCACCGCGACGGCTGCGGCAAACGATTCGATTGTGGCACTCTACGCGAACGACGATCAGGGTAACCCGCTCTCATTGGGCCAGGCGATCAACACCGACGTCCCCGGTGGCCATCAGGTTCAGGTCTTCGTTCAGACGGCTGATGGGTATCTGGGCTCACAGTCCTATAGCTACAACGTGAATTCGCCGAAGCTGACCGCGGTCAAGGCCAACTCCAAGACCGGAGACGTATCGTTCGGCGTTGATTACCTTGCGGCCGGCAGCGTGCTGGGCGAGGTGGTCGATGGCAAGACCGTCATCGGCAAGGTCAGCAAGAAGATCACCGTGGGTAAGACCACGACCGTCACGGTCGCTCCGACCGTCGCGGGCAAGAAGTTCCTGGCCAAGCTCACGACCACCAAGACGACCAGGAAAAAGGTCAAGGTGAAGGGCAAGACCAAGATCAAGATCGTCAAGAAGACGACTACGAAGTCGATCAAGGCCACGCTCACCGTGCTCTACACGGCCGCCGACTACTCGTATATCGGCACCCAGCCGACGATTACAAAGACCGGGATCACGCTGAAGTAACAAGTCCAGCAACGCCCCGAAGTAACGTCTCTCAGGACGCTTTTCAACAGCGGGCGTGGACGAATGTCCAGGTCTATTGACCAGGACTAACGTCCGCGCCTGCTGTCGCCGTTAAATTCGCTGTGAACCTAAAGCCGAACATTTCAGCCCGAATCACAGCCGTCCTCGCCGCCGCTCTCGTGCCTGTCGCCGCCGCTGCGATCGTGGCCGCGCCAGCAAGCGCGGCCACTTCACCGGTGCTCGCCGTATCCGTGAGCACCTCCAACACCAGCGCGACGGGGCAGCAGCTGCCGTTCGTGGCCGGCACCGTCTATGCCGTCACGTACACGCTCGCCGACAACGTGCCTGAGAAGCTGACCGACGTCAGCTTCACCGATCGGCTTCCGGCCGGTCTGTCGATCGCTCCCGGTTCGGTTGGCGCCGCGTCCAACTGCGGTCAGCAGTCCAACGGAGGACCCAGCACGCTTCAAACCCAGTCTGGTGCGACGAGCGTCTCCGAGTCCGGCTTCACGGTGTCTTCCGGAGACGGCCAGGGCTGTGAGGTGGAACTGTTCGTGGTCGCCGGGGCAACCGAGGCGAGCGCCTCTGACAGGCCCGGATCAGCCTCGTTCCAGATCGATGGGAAGAGCGAGACCGAGTCAAACTTTGCTTCCAGCTCTGCTCCTGCCAGTGCTCCCGTTGAGTTCCCGGAGTGGAACGTGAGCGTGATCGCGCCGCCGACGCTCGGGATCAGCTACCCGGCCACGGCAGCTCGCTTCGCGTTCAACCAGAAGGTCGACGCCAAGCTCACCGGTACCGCAGCCGCCGGCGATTCGATTCTTCCCGGCAACCTTTACGCGGTCGACCAGGCCAACTCGGTGTTCACAAATGGTCAGCGCATCGCAACCGACATTCCCGGTACGCACACGCTGACAGTCTGGGCGCAGACGGCGGACGGTTTCATCGGCTCCGGCCAGACCATCAGCTACACGGTCGGCTCACCGCGGCCGGTTGACGTGGTCTCACACGCGCTCGGCTCGCTCAGCTTCGATCTCAAATACCTGGTCGTCGGCCGCGCGACGATGACGCTGCGCCACGGCTCGACAGTGATCGGCTACGCCAGGCAGTGGGTCCATGTTGGCAAGGAGATGCCGGTCTGGATCGCTCCCAACGCCGCCGGTCAGCGGATCCGCGCGAGTCACAGGAACGGCTTCAAAGCGACGCTCTCGATCGAGTACCAGGTCTGGAACGTCCACGTGTTTGACAACACGCCGATCAACGTGGTCCAGAACATCGAGATCCATTAAGGCTCTGGACGGTCGTGGCGGCGCGGGTTTCCGGGAACGGTTCCGAACCCGTCCCGAAGATGAAGATCAGGTTGCAGCGCTGAAAACTGCGGCAACTCTTACGGAAAACGCCTCACCTGTAGCTACCATTTTGGGGCGCGCGGTCACGCTTCAGAGCGGTGTCCGACTGATGGGCGCGGTCCACGATGAGCACCGACGAGATCACTGACCAGATGAGCAAGCGCCGCCGACCGAGGATGCGCTACGTCGTCCCTGCCGCGGTCGTCGGCTTGGTCCTGATCGCAGGCGTCGCGCTGTGTGCGGTGGTGGCCAGCGCAGAGCCAAAGATCGCGCTCAGCCGAGACGGCCTCGCGACGCTCTCCACTCCGTTCGGAACCGGTTCCGTATCGCGTGTGTCGGCGGTTGGTGGACGCGAGCAGAAGGACATCCCGGTCGCGCTACGCGGCCACGATGTCTGGCCAACGCAGAAGGTCGAGCCCGGCGAGCGGATTCAAGTTGTCGCGACGGTCCGCCGCCCCGGTTGGATCTCCTGGCTCACCGGGTCGACAGAGCGCGTCACGCTGACCGAGGTCGCGCCGGTTGCCAAGGTCACCTCGACATTCCTGACCCGGGCAGCCGGCCAGCCTCTGAAGGTGAAGTTCCGCCAGCCGGTGAGCGTCGTTGGCTCGTACGCGCCGGGCGCCGCAGCCGATCCGCACTCACTGGCCACCTCGGAGAGCTCGATGACGGTAGAAACCACTGCCCCGGCCGGGACGATCGCAGTGGCCGCGGCGGTCCGTTCCTGGGAGCGACCGACCTCCACGACGGTCTCGTGGTTCCCGCGCGGAAAGCGTGCGAGTGCCGTCGCGACGCCGGCGCCCGGTGCGCGGATCAGCTCCTCAACGCCGATTACTCTGACCTTTTCGCGGCCGGTCAGCCAGGTTCTTGGCAGCCATCGCCCGCCCGTGAACCCGACCACCGCCGGCGTCTGGCACACCATCAACGCCCGCACGATTGAGTTCGTGCCGACCGGCTACGGGTACGGCCTCGGCGCCACGGTGACCGTGTTGCTGCCCTCGACGGTGTATCTCGTCGGTGCCAACCGGACCACTTCCGGCTCGGACGCGGGTACCACGACCCAGACCACCACGACCGGCACGACCACCACAGGCACCAGCAGCGCCAACGGCGCGCATTCGGTCGTGGGTACCTGGACCGTGCCTGAGCCTTCGACGCAGGCATTGCAGGAGCTGCTGGCGGAGCTTGGGTATCTGCCGGTGAACTTCACGCCTGAGGTTGCAAGGGTCAAACCCAAGCCGAAGCCGAAACCGACGCACAAACACAAGCCGAAGCCGAAGCCCACGACTGGCACCGGAACCAGCTCGACGACCACGAGCACCACGACTCCGACCACAACGACAGGGACGCGCACCGACACCACCACGACCGGTGCTGACACGACCACCACCGGTACCGCCACCAGCACGACGGCTACGAACGCCTCGGTCGCCACAACCGCGACGGCCACCACCGCGAGCGCCGGCTTACCGCTTGGCTCGACCGTCGCTGAGCTGGAGACAGCGGCCACGACCCCGCCGAAGGGCAAGTTCAGCTGGCGCTACCCGCACACGCCGGCGCTGCTCAAGCAGCTGTGGTCAGCCAAGAACCGGACCGAGCTCACCAAGGGCGCGGTCATGGCCTTTGAAAACAGCGTGGGCCTTACAACCGACGGGATCTCAGGCCCGGCGGTGTGGAAGGCGTTGATCATCGCGGCCTCCAAGCGCGAGAAGTCGACCTTCGGTTACACGTTCGTGATGGTCAGTGAGGGCCTGCCGCAGAGCATTCACGTCTGGCACGACGGCAAGATCGTGGTCACCGGGCCTGTCAACACAGGCATCTCAGTCGCCCCGACGGCGACCGGGACCTACGCGGTTTATGAGCACCTGACCACGACGACGATGAGCGGCCTCAACCCGAACGGCACGCCGTACCACGACCCCGGTATTCCGTGGGTCAGCTACTTCAACGGCGGTGACGCCCTGCACGGTTTCATCCGCGCGAGTTACGGCTTCCCCCAGAGCCTCGGCTGCGTTGAGATGCCATTCGCACAAGCAGCTCAGGTATGGCCCTACACACCAATTGGCACGATCGTCAACGTCGCCGACACTGCTTAGACGCCAGAAGCCGCCTGATCGGCGCCGTCGCGCGAAGGGGGTTGCAGAGTTATGGCGAACTGGCAATCCATGCCTGCATCGTTAGCTGAGCCCGAGTCGTCGTCTCTGTCGCCGTCGTGGGCGGCCGCGCTCGACGGCCTTGAGGCAGATCTCCGGCGCCGTGCGGCATCCGCCAATACGCTGCACGCCTATCGGAGCGACTCGCTCCAACTGGCTGCCTGGGCAACTACAGCAGGGCTTGAGCCGCTCGCCGTCGACATGCGGGCGCTGCGCAGATATGTGGCGCGTCTTTCCGCCGGTGGGCAGGCACCGACCACCGTTGCGCGCAAGCTCGCGGCGGCACGAGCCCTTTTCCGCGTTCAGATGGAGCAGGGAGACCGCACCGAGAATCCGGCTGACCTGATCACGGCGCCCAAGCGCCCCAAGACGCTGCCGCACGTGTTGAAGGCGGCCGAAGCCGAGATTCTGCTGGACCGCATCCCCGTACACACGCCGCTGGAGCAGCGTGACCGGGCTTTGTTTGAGCTCGCTTATTCGTCAGGGCTACGCGCTGAGGAGCTTGTGAATGTAGAGGTCGGGTGGATTGACTTTGATGGCGAGGCCGTGCGGGTGGAGGGCAAGGGCGGCAAGACGCGGGTCGTTCCGATCGGTGAGCATGCGCTTTGGGCGGTCTCGCGCTACCTGGAGCGGTCGCGGCCGGCGCTGCGAACCGCAGCGCCGGCCGCGACCGCTGACCAGAGCGAGCCGCTCTTCCTCTCCAAGTCGGGTCGCCGGCTCAGCACCTCTGACGTGCGCCGGCGCCTTCGCACCTGGACGCGGGCGGCGCAGGGGCACGCGCCGGCGTTGGCAGAGGCACACCCGCATGCCCTGCGTCACTCGTTTGCGACACATCTGCTCGAGGGAGGCGCTGATCTTCGGGTAATTCAAGAGCTCCTCGGACATGCGACCATCTCAACCACACAGATCTACACTCGCGTAGAGTCCGGACGACTCCGGTCTGCCTACGCTCGTGCCCATCCCCGGGCGTAATAAGGACAACGGGTTCAAAGTGGAAACGAACGTAAAAGCGATTGAGCTCAAAGATCTCTGGAAGCGCTACAAGAATTCTGGAGACGAGCGCGCAAGAGAGCGGCTTGTGGTTGCCTACGCGCCGCTGGCCAAGTACGTCGCCGGACGAGTGAGCGTCAACCTACCGGCGCACGTTGACGAGGCAGATCTCATCTCCTACGGACTGACCGGTCTGATCTCCGCCATCGAGCGGTTCGACCTCGCACGCGAGATCAAGTTTGAGACGTACGCGATCACTCGGATCCGTGGCGCCATCATCGATGAGCTACGCACGCTCGACTGGGTGCCGCGCTCGGTACGCGCCCGCGCCCGAGAGATCGAGCGCGCCAACCAGAAGCTTGAGGCGAAGCTCCAGCGTGCTCCAACTGACGAGGAGATGGCCGCTGATCTCGGCATCAGCGTGGCTGAGTTCAATGAGTCGCTGGTTCAGATCTCCACGTCGACGCTGGTCGCGCTCGACGAGCTCTGGAACACCAACGACAGCGATGGTGACCAGGTCTCACTGCTCGACACGCTCGCTGACGGGGGAGCGGCCGACCCTGAGAATGAGGTCGATCAGGGCGAGCTTCGTGACCGGGTCGCCGATGCGATCGCGGCCCTGCCCGAGCGTGAGAAGCTCGTCATCGCCCTCTACTACTACGAGAACCTGACACTCCGGGAGATCGGCGAGGTCCTCGGCGTGACTGAGTCGCGCGTTTCGCAGCTGCACACCAAGGCCGTGCTGCGCCTGCGGTCGAAGCTGAGCCCTGAGCTCGACGACTAATTCCTCCGAGTTGGGTCTCGACGCGGCCACGCCGGAGGAGTAGGGTCGACGGATCGGGTGCTCGCGGCACTCATTGCGTGAGCCTCATCTCGAGTGAGAGGAGCCAGCATGCACAAGGCCGCGGATCGCATTCGCAACGTGGCGCTCGTCGGCCACCGCGGAAGCGGTAAGACCTCGCTTTACGAAGCACTGTTGTTTCAGGCCGGTGCCATCAGTCGTCTTGGCACGATCGTCGACGGCACCACCGTGTCGGACTGTGAGCCGGACGAACGCGCGCGCCAGATGTCGCTATCCGCCGCGCTCGCGTCTTTTGAGTGGCAGCAGCGACGCGTCAACTTGATCGATGCGCCTGGAGACCCGAGCTTCGTCGCAGATGCGCTCGGGGCCCTCCGAGTCTGCGAGTCGGCGATCTTCGTGGTTAACGCTGTGATGGGCGTGGAGATCCAGACCACCCGGCTCTGGCAACGCGCTGGCGAGCTCGACCTCGCACGGTTGCTATTCGTGAACATGCTCGACCGTGAGCGGGCCGACTTCTTCCGGACCCTCGAATCGCTCAAATCCGCCTTCGGGCCGCACGTAGTCGCAACCGAGATACCGATCGGCGCTGAACACGATGTCAGCGGCGTGATCGATCTGATCGACATGAAAGCTTACCGATACGAAGGCGCCGGCCGCGACAACTGCGTGGAGATTGCGATCCCCGAGGGCCAGCTCGCGCAGGCACAGGAGTACCGCGAACGGATGATGGACGAGGTGGCCGAGAACTCCGACAGCCTGATGGAGCGCTACCTGGACGGCCAGCAGATAGCCCACGAGGAGATAGTCGCGGCGCTCAAGGAGGGAACCAACCACGGTGCGCTCTTCCCAGTCACCTGTGGTGTTGCGACCGCGAACCTGGCCACCAACAGGCTGCTCGACGCGATCGTCGAGGACCTGCCCTCGCCGGTCAAACACGGTGGCCTGGAGGCAGGGCCGGTAACGCTGGAGGCTGACGAGGACAAGGAGCTGTTCGCGTACGTTTTCAAGACGCGCGCCGATCCATTCGCCGGCCGCATGAACATCTTCCGCGTCTACCAGGGCGTGCTCAAGCACGATTCGCATCTGCTGAACACGCGTGCCCACACCAAGGAGCGGATCGGCCAGTTGGTCAGCTTCGACGGCAACCACAGCGGCCACGTGGAAGAGTTCGGACCCGGAGACATCGGGGCGGTCGCCAAGCTCAAGGAGACTCGTTCCGGGGACTGGTTGGCCGCCCGTGACGAGCCGATTCAGATGCCGAGCATCAAGCTCCCCGCTCCTGTGATGGCCTTCGCGATCAGCGCCGGCGCCGCTGGCGCGAAGGGCGACGAGGACAAGGTCTTCACCTCGCTGCGGCGC
>Ga0224557_1001685_pt1 | contig 20648 bp, 14 predicted proteins | sample 714S31014metaG_FD_180677 | JGI IMG/M metagenome (GOLD analysis project Ga0224557, IMG submission 180677) | Peat soil microbial communities from Stordalen Mire, Sweden - 717 S3 10-14 | ecosystem: Environmental > Terrestrial > Soil > Wetlands > Peat | place: Sweden: Norrbotten County, Stordalen...
ACACACCAGAGAGAGCGAGCGGCGTAGCAATGGAGGTCTGTACCAGTGCCTGGCTCGGCTGCCGGTAGTTGCCGAGGCTCGCAAAGAAGAAGAGCTTGTCCTTGATAATCGGTCCACCAATGCTGCCACCAAAGTCGTTGATGATCAGCAGGCCGCGTGGCAGTCCGGCGTTGTTGTTGTTCCAGCCATTGGCATTCAGGACCTCGCTACGATAGTCCTCAAACAACTGCCCGTGAAACTGGTTGGTGCCGCGCTTGGTGAGGAAGCCGATGTCCATAGCCGAGGTTCCCCCTTTGGATGCATCCAGTTCCCCAGTCTCGACGGTCATCTCCTGCGTCGTCTCCAGACGCTGCGTGGTGCTTGGACCATCGGTGTCGAAGCCACCGCTCTTGTTGCGGTTCGTCATGGTAGAGAAACCATTGGTGCTCGTATCGACAGCGCCGCCAGGAAGATTGTTGAAGTTATCGTCGACCGCTCCCGGCACTAGGAAGGCAAGCGAGAAAACGTCGCGTGCAGCTGTCGGCAAGTCCTCAACCTGCTTCAGGTCGATTGTCGTGGAGAGCGTATTCTGCGTTGTATTGAAGATCGGGCTGGTATCTGCGCTGACCGTGACCGTGTCGCTCGCTGCACCGACCTTCAGCGACGCCGTCAGGTTGGTTACCTGGTTAGTTTGAATTGTCACCTTCACGTATTCGCTGGAGCTGAAACCGGGCTTGCTGACGCTCAAGCTGTAGGCCGCGGGATTCAGATACGGAATCACTACCGCGCCGGTCGACCGGGTCGTCGCAGTGTGAATGTCGTTCGTGCCAAGGTCCTTCAGCACCAGCTTCGCTCCGGGGATCAACGCCCCGTCGGGGTCCACAACGGTCACATTCAGCGAGCCGGTCGAAAGATCCTGGGCTACGCAAATGCGGGCGATGCCGAATACGGCGAGCAAGCAGAGTACGATTACTCCGGTCGCGGTACGCTTGAAAAATACATACTGAGCCATAGGAAGCCCCTCTTTCAGATTGTTGTTATCAGCGCACTGCCATTCGCATCGCGACCGCCACGAGGACGGCACCGGGAATGACGGCGCCGCTCTTGTCGTGCACGGTGAGCACCAAGTTGCCTTGGTTGCCATTCTGGGCCCGCAGCCCGAGAGTGGCAAAGGTTGCAATCAGCATGAAAACTAGAGTTCTTAGAATCCCGATACTCTGTCTTGTCATTTCTGGAATCCTCCCAATACTCACGTTCTGTTGCTGCAACCCTCATGACGCGCCGATATTCCTGAGTCCCGGCCAACACCCATGGAACTGCGACCCTGTCTTTACGAAGCCTTATATTTTTGCGAAAACGCATTGATCGATTGCTGACGACGATTTTGCTCGCATCCAAGGGCAGACTGCAAGCAAAAAATGTATTTTTTCTTGTCTGCAAAATTGTATACCCAATATACACGAACGTCTTTTGTGCGCCGAATTCGCTCCAGCGGCCTTTATTTTGTTAGTCTTGCCCTACTTAAAAACCTTCGTAAAGACAACCCGCACGCGAATTTCTACCGCCAATCATTCAGAACCGAGGCAATCTAATCCCCCGATCTTCAGCAACGCCCATACCTTCGGCCCCAGGACGGTGAACGAGGCGCGCCTCGACCTGACCCGCCTCGACAATAAAATCGGCGAGCCCAAGGGCGGCGTCGGCGTCACCCTTGCCGACCAGGGCATCCAGGCCGGCGGCGAAGGCATCATCCAGGGCTACCCCATCGCAGGCCGGAGTAGAGGGACTCTTCTTCAACGGCTTCTCGGTGGGGACCAATCCCTTCTCGCTGGCCCAGGTCAACAGCAACTACGACCTGAGCGACTCGATCACGCGCACCCTTGGGCTGTGCCTCGCCAAAACTGCGATCTACCGCTGAATCAGTCAAATAGAACTGTTCCGGTTTCGCCTGGTTTTTCGTGTCAAACTAGCTCCATGCTGCGCCTGCTGAGGCTTTTGTTCGTACTGACTGTCCGATCCCTTTATTCTCGCCGCGATCTACTTCTTGGAGAATCTGGTCCTGCGGCAACAACTTGCCGTTTTGAGGAAGGGGCATCCGCGGGTTCGGTTCTCCGATTCTGATAGGTTGTTCTGGACCGCTTTGCTGCGGCTTTGGTCTAAATGGAAACGAGCATTGGTCCTCGTGCAGCCAGAGACGGTCGTTCGGTGGCACCGCGCCGGATTCAAGAGAGAACACGGAGATGCGATGGCTGCGTCGACATCGTTGGTGCTCTTTTTGTCTGAAGTCGTGCCCGCAATGCTAGTTGCATAGGCGATACGCGTGGCTGTGCCAAGTCGGGGTCAGTGGTATAGAACTCTGAATAGCCGTGCGCAATTTCGAAAAAACCCGAACTGAATTCCAGGAGATACTCGCCAAGCCCATTCGTGAACTCGGGCTCAAACTCGAGGGTTCTCCGCTGGAACGATTCGTGCAGCAGCTTTATCGCGAGCTGGAAGCGAAGGGCATCCACAAGTTCCGTCCGCTTTGTTATCTCACCGATGAGTGGGGCTGCCCGTCGGGCGAGCCGGTCGTCGGCATTCCGTTCTATCTGGCCAACCCGGACCTGGCGCGGCTTGAACGCGACATGAACGATCTGGAAGACGCGCGCGAGATCATGATGTACATGCGTCATGAGGCCGGACACGCATTCAATTACGCGTACCAACTGCATAAGCTGGCTGAGTGGCGCGATCTGTTTGGCCCGTTTCGGCGCGCCTATCGCGACAACTACCGTCCCATCCCGTTCTCGCGCGAATTTGTTCGCCACATGGCCGGGTGGTATGCGCAGAAGCATCCCGATGAAGATTTTGCGGAAACGTTTGCGGTCTGGCTCACGCCGCGCTCGCAGTGGCGCAAGCGCTACCAGGGTTGGGGCGCGCTGGCCAAGCTCCAATTCGTCGATCGCATGGCGCGAAAAATCGGCAACGTCGAACCCGTTCGCCGTCGCGGCCACACCGACATCACCGTCGACGAGATGGAAGCGACCGTCGGCGAGTTCTACCGTCTCACCCTGCCCGAGGAGATTCCGGTGCAGGAGTTGGCGCTCGATACCGACCTGGCGGACATCTTCAACATCTCCCCCAAGCGCCGCAAAGGCGTGCGCCCCGCCCAGGAGATGTTGCGTCAGCATCGCAAGCCCATTGTCGACAAGGTCGCGTATTGGACCGGCGTGCAACGTCCGATCGTCATGCGACTGGTGGAAGCCATCTGCAAGCGGGTTGAGGACCTGGGCCTGCGCGTGGACGTTCGCCGTGAGTCCGAGTACCTGACGGAGTTCACGGTGTATACCACCGCACTCGCAATGAATTACCTCGTCCGTGGAGAGTTCGTTCATCGCTGAGCGAGTGCCGGGAACTGCCGTCACTCCGATGGGAGGCCGCATGACTGGAACGAAGTTGAAAGTCACCGTGCTGTACGACTTGTGGGAAGAAGCGCCGGCTGAAGAGCCGGAAGAAGTTCCTGCACGCAAGCGCAAGGGGCAGAAGAAACGCACCAAAAAGCCGGTCAAGCACGACCGCGAAGAGATCTTCGCATCCCTGGAGAAGCTCGGTCATCAGCCGTCGTATTACGTTCTCGACGGCCGACCGCAATCGCTGCTGGGACTCGCCAAATGCAACGCCGATCTGATCTTCAACCTCACGGAATCCTATGCCGGCGACGACACCAAGGAGATGCAGATCGCGGCATTCCTGGATCTGCTCGAGATCCCCTACACCGGCGCCGGACCGCACGCCACCATTCTTGCGCAGGACAAATCGATTGCCAAAAAGATGTTCGCGTTTTACGGGATTCAGTCGCCCTATTTCGCGACCTGCTATCGCGGGAACATCGACCACGCGCACGACATCAAGTTCCCACTCATCGTCAAACCCACCTCCGAAGATGGATCCATCGGCATCGACGCCGCTGCCGTCGTCAACAGCGTGAAAGAGTTGATGGAGCGCGTCCACTATATACAGACGGAGTTCGATTCTCCCGCGTTGATCGAGGAGTACATCGAAGGACGCGAGATCTACGCCGCCATCCTCGGCAGCTGCGAGACCGCACATGCACTTCCGCTTGTGGAACTCGACCTTTCCAAGCTTCCCAAGGGCACGCCCAGGATCGCCACTCTGGACGTGAAATTCGAGAAAGACACGGAGGCCTATAAGCTGACGAAATCGGCGATCGCCGAAGACCTCGATGAAGAAACCACAACCAAACTCAGCGACATCGCGATCAAGGCCTATCGCGCCGTCAAGCTTCGCGATTATGGCCGCATCGACATGCGCCTATCGAGCAAGGGCGAGGTTTATGTCATCGAAGCGAATCCGAACCCATGGCTCTCCAGCGGACAGGAGTTCGCCATGGCCGCGAAGAAATCCGGCCTCTCCTATACCCAAATGATTGGGGAGATCGTGGAGCTTGCGATGGCTCGACAAGCGTGAAAGTCCCGGATTTTGCTAGCCACGGCTGAGGCGGCGGGCGAAGTCGAGGAAGGTGAGGGCGCACGGGGAGTATCCGCCGGGATCGGGCTGGGTGAAGTCGCCGGTTAGCGGATCCATCTGCTGGCGGAACTCGGTGTGGCGCATGATGGCGGAGCACCACTGCTGCATCACGATCTTCAGCTCGGCGTGCTTGCCGTAGAACGCCATCCAGCGCGGCGCGCGCAGGGCGGTGAGGGCCTGGCTGGCTCCGCCCCAGGAGTTGCGCGGAATGGGGCGGACGAAGGTGGGGTCGTCCATGGCGATGGATGTGAGAGGGTAGGGCGCCCAGAAGGCTTTGGGGTTGTGGATCTGCTTTGTCCAGACGGCCTCGAAGATGGTCTTGTCCTGGTGCGGGTCGATGACGTGCTCGCCGAGGACGCGGGAGATGAGGTCGCCACGCACGCGGACGAAGTTGTTCTGTGCGTCGAGGTCGTAGAAGGCTCCGTCCTCGGGGCTGTAAAGCTTGGTCAGGATGAGCCGGCGGATGTGTTCTGCGTCGGCGAGCCAGCGGGCTTCGTCGTCGCGCTTGCCGAGGGCGTGGGCCATGGCTGCGAGGGCGATGCGGCCGCCATAGACGGTGGCTGACAAGTCCGGGCAGAGGCGCGGCATGGTGGGGATGGGCGGACACTTGCGCGCGTCGGCGTCAGGGCATTGCCGGGGGATGCCGTTCCAGCGGGGGCTGTTGTCCATACCGGTGTCGTAGGTGCAGAAGCCTTCGACAAGGCCGGTCTTGCGGGTATCACGATATTGGCGGAGCCAGGCGTCCCAGCGCGAACAGGAGGCGTAGGCGGCGGCGAGGAATACCTCGTCGTGGGTGAGCTGGAAGATGTCCCAGGCGGTGGCGGCGATGGGGACGACCATCTGGATCTGGCCGTAGCCGGCGGAGGTGCCGACCTTGTCCGCGAGCTTGATGGAGGCGGGGAGCTGGCCGTCTTCCTTCTGCTGGGCGAAGAAGGCCATGTGGTTGGCGCGAGCGGTCTGGAGCAGGGTGGGCTGGCCCTCGGGTGTGGCAACGTACTGCTGGAGGGTGCCGTAGACCTGGCCCTCCTGCGGTGCGCACTCCAGCCAGATGCCGGCGTAGGTGCTGCCCTCGACCAGCACAGGATGGTCGTAGCGCGGCATGGAGCGGACGTTGCCCGCCAGGACCGCGAGCGCGGCGTCCCAGGTGGACAGCCAGGCAGGATCGGAGGTGGGGAAATGCGGGCGGGGCGGCGCCGGGGACGGCGTGGGCGCAGGCGGCTGCTGCGCCGGCATCAGGGACGATGGAATGGCAGCAGCGCCGGCGGCGAGTGCGGTCTGCTTGAGGAAATCCCGGCGCAAGAGGCTCTTATTCATGCGCACCAGTGTAAGGCCGGGCGATTACCGTGGTATACCACTAACCCGGAAGTGCAAGACACTCGGCTCCGGGCACGGAATAAACTGACAGGATGAAGCGAGCAGACTCCGGAAGCGGCCCAGGAGGCGGGGCGACGACTGCGGGCCTGGCCAGGGCGAAGAAGGCCGCAAGGCCAGCCAGGACCGCGGCGGCCGGGGACGGACGCGCGCGAAAACCGAAAGCTACAGCCCCAGCGCCGGGGACGAAGAAAGCGCAGGCTCCGGGCAGGGATGGATCGCCGTGGGAGATTGATCAGATCGATCCGAGGGACTTCCGCGACCGGCTGATGGCCTGGTACAGGACGCAGGCACGCGACTTGCCTTGGCGCGACTCGAACGACCCGTATCGCATCTGGGTTTCCGAAATCATGCTGCAGCAGACGCGCGTGGCGGCGGTGATCGAGCACTACAACGAGTTCCTGCGCCGCTTTCCGACGCTGCTGGCGCTGTCGCTGGCGGCGGAGGCGGATGTTCTGGCAGCGTGGTCGGGGCTGGGGTATTACCGCCGGGCGCGGATGCTGCACAAGGCGGCCCAGTTCATTGTGCTGGAGCGGGAAGGGCGGCTGCCGGCCAGTTCAGTGGAGCTGCGCACGTTGCCGGGGATCGGGGAGTATACCGCCGCGGCAATTGCGAGCATCGCGTTCGGGGAGGCGGTAGCGGTGGTGGATGGCAACGTGGAACGCGTGATCCTGCGGCTTACGGGCCAGCCCAACGAGGCTACGGCCGCGGCACGCGCGTTTGTCCGCGGTCAGGCGCAGGCGCTGATGCCGAAGGCCCTGGCGCCGGCGTCGATTGCGGAGGCGGAGTTTGTGAGGGACCAGCGGCCCAAGCCGCGCGGTGCGGGAGGTTGGGATGCGGCTGAGCGGATCGCATTGGCCGCGACGGCAGATCCGACGGCCCCGGCAGGGGGCGAAGCGGCGCGTCCCCATGTGGTCGACAACACCGCCGGAGAACACAACCAGGCGATGATGGAGTTGGGGGCGACGGTATGCCTGCCGCGTGCGCCGCTGTGCCTGCGCTGCCCGGTGCACGCGCTGTGCCGCACGCGGGGCGAACACGCGACTCCGCCGCGAGCCCCACAGCGCAGCCTGCCGGTGGCCTGCCTGCTGGAACTGCGCAAGCGGGGAACGGCGACCGAAGTGCTGCTGGAACATCGCGCAGCGAAGGCCGCGGTGATGCCCGCGATGTTTGAATTGCCACCGCTGCCGCTGGAGGCTGTGGAGGGGCGCGAGCCGGTGCTGCGCGTACGCCACGCGATCACCAACACGAACTACTATGTGCAGGTGTATGCTGCGCGGCGCAATGAGCCACAGGGTCCGGGCGGAGACACGCAGCCGGGAGGGCAATCCCTGCGGCGCGCCATCGCCAAAGGCGATCGCGACCTGCACTGGGTTCCGGTGACGCGACTGGCCGGCATACCGATTACAGGTCTTACGCGCAAGATTCTCCAACGTCTCCACGTGATGGAGAATCCGCGCATCAGCCTGCTGGAACGATGACTGGAATGCAGCCGAAGAAAAGGCTGGGTACCTGGCTCATCTGATTCAGTGTCTCCGATGTTTCCACTGAACCAGACTTGCCGGGTACACCAGCCGACTCAAGACCTAAGGGCGGCTAGGCGGTCTGATACTGACCGCTGCGCACCTGGCCGGTTAGTTCCGCTTCGGTGGCCTGCTTCCCTTCGATGGCCGCCTGCGCCGCTGCCAAGCGCGCCGTCAACAGACGGAACGGGGAGCAGGAGACGTAGTTGAGCCCGATGCGGTGGCAGAACTTGACGGATTCAGGGTCGCCGCCATGCTCGCCGCAGATGCCGACCTTGAGGTTGGGCCGGGTTTTGCGGCCCTTGGCGGTGGCGATCTCAACCAGCACGCCGACACCTTTCTGATCCAGCGTGGCGAACGGGTCATCCTTGAAGATGTTGTTCTTGACGTAGGCCGGAAGGAACTTGTTGATGTCGTCGCGAGAGATGCCGTAGGTGGTCTGGGTGAGGTCGTTGGTGCCGAAGCTGAAGAACTCGGCTTCCTCGGCGATCTCGTCGGCGGTGAGAGCGGCGCGCGGCAGTTCGATCATGGTGCCCACCAGATAGTCGACGGAGTTGCCTTTCTCCTTGAAGACCTGGTCTGCGACCCGACGGATGATGGCTGCCTGGTTGCGCATCTCCTCGATGGAGCCGATGAGAGGCACCATGATTTCGAGGTGCGGCTCGCCGCCCTTGTTCTTGACGGAGACCGCGGCCTCGAAGATGGCGCGAGCCTGCATCTCAGTGATCTCGGGGAAGGCGATGCCGAGACGGCAGCCGCGCAGGCCGAGCATTGGGTTGGTCTCGTGCAGCTCCTGGACGCGCGCCAGCAGCGGACGCAGCTCCTTGAGCTTGGGCGAACGCGGCTTGGTGTCCTCGAGATGGGCGATCTGGACCAGCAGATCCTCGCGCTGGGGCAGGAACTCATGCAGCGGCGGATCGAGCAGGCGGATGGTGACGGGCAGCGATTCCATGGCCTTGAACAGGCCAACGAAGTCGGCGCGCTGCATGGGCAGGAGCTTCTTGAGCGCGGTGCGGCGGGTCTTCTCGTCGGTGGCAAGAATCATGGTGCGCATGTGCTCGATGCGGTCTTCGGCAAAGAACATGTGCTCGGTGCGGCACAGGCCGATGCCTTCCGCGCCGAAGGAGCGCGCCTTTATGGCGTCGCGGGGGATGTCGGCGTTGGCACGGACCTTTAGCTTGCGGTACTGATCGACCCAGCCCATGAACTTGACCAGATCGGGATCGTCGGGCTGAACCGGGGTGGTCTTGAGCTGGCCTGCGATGACGCGGCCGGAGGTGCCGTCCAGCGAGATCCAGTCGCCCGGGCGGAAGGTGTGACCCTTGACGCGCAGTTCCTTGTGGGCTTCGTCGACCACGCAATCGCCGGCGCCGGCCACGCAGCACTTGCCCATGCCGCGGGTGACGACGGCCGCATGGGAAGTCATGCCGCCGCGCGAGGTGAGGATGCCGGAGGCAACTTCCATGCCCGCGATATCTTCCGGGGTGGTTTCGCCGCGGACCAGGATGATGTCCTGATAGGTGTGATTGGCGCGCGCTTTGACCGCATCTTCCGCGCTGAAGACGATCTGGCCGACCGCGGCGCCGGGCGAGGCCGGCAGGCCGGTGGCAAGGACTTCAACCTTCTCGTTCTTCTCGACCAGGCGGGGAACCAGGAAGTCGTAGATCTGGTTAGGCTCGACGCGCATGACGGCTTCTTCCTGCGTGATGAGGCCTTCGCCAACCATGTCGATGGCGACGCGGACAGCAGCCAGGCCGGTGCGCTTGCCATTGCGGGTTTGCAGCATGTAGAGCTTGCTGTCCTGGATGGTGAACTCGAAGTCCTGCATGTCGCGGTAGTGCTTTTCGAGCCTCTTGGTGATGTCGCGGAGCTGCTGGTAGGCCTTGGGCATGGCGCGCTCGAGCTCGCTGATGGAAAGCGGCGTGCGGATGCCGGAGACCACGTCTTCGCCCTGCGCATTCATCAGGTACTCGCCGAAGAAGGCGTGCTCGCCGGTGGCGGGATTGCGGGTGAAGCCAACGCCGGTGCCTGAGCTCTCGCCCATGTTGCCGAAGACCATGCACTGAACGTTGACCGCCGTGCCCAACCAGTCATCAATCTTGTTGATGCGGCGATAGGTCTTGGCGCGCTCGCCATTCCAGCTGCGGAAAACGGCGTCGCGGGTCTGCACCAGCTGCTCCAGCGGCTCCTGGGGGAAGTCCTTGCCGGTCTCTTTCTTGATGAGCTTCTTGTATTCGGCGACGATTTCCTTGAGCGCGCTGGCCTTGAGATCGTAGTCGAACTTAACTTTCTCGCGGTGCTTGACGCTATCGAAGACGTGCTCGAACTTCTTCTTGCTGATGTCGAGGACGACCGAGCCGAACATCTGGATGAGGCGGCGATAGGAGTCGTAGGCGAAGCGGGGATCCTGGCTGCGTTTGGACAGACCCTCGACCGCCTTGTCGTTGAGGCCGAGGTTGAGGATGGTGTCCATCATGCCGGGCATGGAGAACTTTGCGCCGGAGCGTACGGAGACCAGCAAGGGATTCTCAGCCGCACCCAACTGCTGCCCCTGCAACTCTTCAAGCCGCCTGAGGGCGGCGAGCATCTCCTGGTTGACCTCGGAGCTGAGGGTGCCGAGCATGTACTCGCGGCAGGCCTCGGTCTGAATGGTGAATCCGGGAGGAACGGGCAATCCGGCGTTGGTCATTTCGGCCAGGCCGGCACCCTTGCCGCCGAGCACATCCTTCATGCCGCCGTTGCCCTCAGCCTTGCCGTCGCCGAAGAAATAGACATATTTTGTTGGGGAGGTGGTTGCTCTTGCAACCTGCGCCTTGCGCGAAACCTGCTGGGTCATGTAACTGCTCCTTGGTAATGCGAGATAAGTCCGCGGAGGCGGTGGACGAGCAGGGGGGCGGCTGTACGCAGGCTCAGTCGTTCGGAGTTACAACAGAGTCGAACGGATTGAGTCGCGTGCGGTTCACCCATGCGTCGGAATCCGCCTCGCGACAATTTCTTAGTCGTATCTACTTTCGGGGTTGAAGGCCCATGATTGCTGTGTTGCGCGTCACCGAAGAAGGGTTCAGCGCCAGAGCACAATAAAAGGGCTTGTACATCCCGGCCACGATGTTACGGGTCGCGCCGAGCAGTATGCAAGTGCGAGGCGGGACTTGGGCGGGGCACGGTGCGGGCTCGGCAGCGCCGAGCGGCAACCGGAATGCGCTCCTGGTCGGATTTCCGTCGGATTTCCGGCAACGAGCGGATGCAGTTCCGGCCTCTTTTGCGCGGAAAATCTAACCTATTGAAAATTGAGGAATTGCTGCAGGTTGCCGGTGCCGCTGGCGACTGCCCTGGCGAGGGAGAGTTTGGCCACGTTGTGGGCAAATACGCTGTTGATGCCGTCGAGTTCGGCAGCGGTGAGGGACTCCTGGGCCTGTATGACCTCGACATTGTCGGTGACGCCGGCGTCGAAACGCTGGCGGGTCAGATCGAGCGTCTCGCGGTTGACCTGAAGATTGCGCTGGGCGAGCGCGACCTGGCCGGTTGCGGCCTCCAGATCGAGGAAGGCGTTGCGCACGTCGCTTTCAACCTGGCCCTTGAGGTCGTCGAGTTCGGACTGCCGCTGGGCCAGGGAAGCCTCGGCCTGCTTGATGTCGCCTTCGGTGCGGCCTCCCTGCCAAATGGGAATGCTGAGGGTGGCCGCGGCCGAATAGGTTTCTTTGGCCTGGGCCGGATTGGTTCCGATGGCTCCGTAATTGCCGTTGACGGACAGCGAAGGGATGCGCTCGTCACGGGCCGCGGAAAGAGCGTGTTCGGCGGCGCGAACCTGGGCCTGGGCGGCCTTGATGTCCGAACGGCCGGCGAAGGCCTGCTGGAGCGCGTTGTCGAACGTGAGAGCGGGCGCAGGGGCGAATGGAACATCATCGGTCAACTCATAGTTTTGGTTTGGAGGAAGGCCGGTCATGCGCGCCAAGGCAATCATCTGCTTGGCCAACTCCGCTTCCAGCGAGATGACGCGCTGCTGCTGGGTGAGCTGTTCGACTTCGCTGCGGTCGACGTCAACCTGGGGCGAGAGGCCGGCGGTTCGCTTCTGGAGCGTCTGCTGGTAGAGCGCGGTTGCCGTGTCCAGTTGGGCGTGCGCGGACTTGACGCGCTCGCGGGTGGCGATGACCTGGAGGTATGTTCCGGAGACCGCGAGGACGATCGCGTCGCGGGCGTCGCTGGCAGAAAACTGGGCGGCGCGATAGAGGTCGCTGGACGAGCGATAGTTGTTCCAGGCGGTGAGATCGAGGACGGACTGCGAGACGCTGCCGCGCAGATCGATATTGTTGTAGGGACCGACGATAGTGGGAAAGCTGAAGCCGGGAATGGGAATGTGAATTTTCACTCCTTCCGCGGCAAGATTTACCTGGTTCAGAGTCTCGGCGAGATAGCCGCTGGCATTGGGAAGCAGGGCGCTGCGGGCGACCTGGCTTTGGCCCTGGGCCAGACGCACGGCGTGGCTCTGGCCGAGAGCGCCAAGGTTGTATTTGAGGCCGCGATCGATGGCATCGCGCAGCGAGAGCTTGCCGGGGGACGGCAGGTTGGCCGCGCCGCTGGAACTGCCGGCATACGGACCCTCGACCTGCACGGTGGGGTTGATGGTGACTACGCTGTTGGTCGTCCCGGCGATTGGAGCCTCCACCGCGGTGACCGAGCCGTTGCCGCCTCCGCGTCCGGAGAGCGGCAGGGGGTTGGCCTGCGCGTGCTGCGCCTGGGTGGACTGGGGTGGGCCCTGGGCAAGCGCTGGAGCGGGGACGGCAAGCGTCGCCAGGCACACGAGGAGGGTGGCTCCGGCGACGGAAGGAATTGGGGAGTACTTTGTCTGTGAACGATTCATATCGATGATCCCTTACGGCTTAGCTGAGCTGTTTGCGGAATCGCGAGATGCTGAGCGAGACCAACACGACGGTGAAGAGGAGCAAGCCGAGGAAGTTCGGCCAGAGATCGAGGATTCCGCTGCCCTTGAGCATGCTTCCACGGACAATGGTTGCGAAGTGGTGGACCGGATTGAGCACGGTAAGAGGCTGCAGCCACTTGGGCATCGCCTCAACCGGGTTGAGGGCGCCGGACAAGGAGGAGAGCGGCGGGTTGATGAAGAAGGCGGTGAGTTGCGCCTGCTGCGCGGATTTACTGAACGTGGCGATGACCGTGCCAATGCTGATGCCGGAGAGGATGCACATGGAGCCGGCGCCAAGCAGAAGCAGCAGGCCGCCGTGGAAAGGGACTCCGAAGACGAACCGGATGACGCCGATGGCGACCAGCATCATCAGGAAGAGCAGCAGGAACAGCGGGGCAATCTTGGCGATGATGATCTCGGTTGTGTTGGCGGGAGACATGAGCAACTGCTCGATGGTGCCGGCTTCGCGCTCGCGCACCATGGCGGCGGAGGCGACCAGCGAGCTGTTGAGAATGAGCAGGAGGCCGAGCACCCCGGTGACGATGAACCAGGAATCGACCAGGCCCGGATTGTAGAGAAACGCGGGCATGAGCTGCACCTGGCCGCGGCGAGCCAGGTCGCCTGCGTCCGTCTGGATGACGCTGACCTGAGTTCCCACGCTCCTCAAGCCATTGTTGTAGCTCTGGAGTATCCCTTGCGCGTAGGCCCGGCTGATGGTTGCGGTATTGGCGTTGGTGGCGTTCAGGAGGAATTGGACGGTGGTGGGACGATTGCGCGCCAGGTCGCGCGCGTAGTCGTAGGGGATGACTACGCCGGCATCGGCATCGCCACGGCTGACTGCGTCGCCGAGCTGGTCGACGGAGGAATAGTAGCCGGCGAGTTGGAAGCTCTTGCTCTGGGTCAGGGTGGAGATCAGCTCGCGGCTCTCGGGCGAGCGGCTGTCGTCCTCCACGGCCAGGCGGACATCGGTGACATTTGCGCTGAGGGCAAAGCCGAAGAGCGTCAATTGCAGGACGGGGGGGAGAATGAGCGAGATCTGCAGGCGGCGGTCGCGGCCGATCTGGTTGAACTCCTTCTTGATGAGGGCGCGCAGGCGGTAGTTGAACAGACGGCTGACAAGGTTTCTCATACCTTCACCTGCATCTTTCTCATGCCGCGCCAGGCGAGGGTGTAGAAGATGGCGCCGATGACGCCGATGATGAGCACCTTGTACCAGACAGCGGGCCACCCGCCTCCCTGCAGGAGGGCATCGCGGACGATTTCAATGTAATAGCGGCCCCAGACGAGGTTGGAGATCCAGCGCAGCTCGACGGGGATGTTCTGGATGGGGAATATGAGGCCGGAGAGGAGGAAGACGAGCAGAAAGCCGCCGAGAGCCACGGCCTGCAGTGCGGCAGCCTGGTTGGGGATCCTCGCCCCGACCATGGTTCCAAACGACGCCACGCAAAAGACGTAGAGAAGGGTGGCGACGATAAAAGGCGTGGGATCTCCGGCAAAGGCAAGGCCGAAGTAGGTGAACAGAACCGCGGACATGACCACGACCTCAGCCAGCGCCACGGCCATGAAGGCGAGGATCTTGCCCAGGAGGAATTCGCGCGCGGAGATGCTGGACACGTACACCTGGAGGATGGTCTTCTGCTCGCCTTCCTTGGCCATGGCGAGGGCCGCGAGCAGGGGAGGGAACATGGAAAGGCCAAGCACAAAGACCCCAGGGCCATAAAACTTCTTCGAGGAGAGGCCGGGGTTGTACCAGAGGCGAATGGCCGCCTGTACCGGAGCTGCCTGCGTTCCCGCGGCGGTCTGCTGGTTGTACGCGGCGGTTACCTGGGTGGCGTATCCGGAGACGAGCTTGGCGGTGTTTGCGTCCGAAGCGTCCATCAAGATCTGGACCGGTGAATTGATGCCCCGCGCGAGGTCGCGGCCAAAGTGGGGCGGGATGATCAGCACAGCTCGCGCCGCGCTGGAGGCCAGCGCGTCGTCGGCGGATTTATTCACCGGCCAGGCAACGACGTCGAAAGTGATCGAGGCGCGGAAGGCGTCAATAAACTTGTTGGATGCCGAGGAGCCGTCGAAATCCTGCACGACGATGGGCAACTCATTGACGGTGAGGGAGAGCGCCACGCTCAGCAGGGTGAGGAGCACCACGGGAAGCACCAGCGCGAGCGCGAGGGTGCGCCAGTCGCGGACGACCTGGGTGAGTTCCTTTCGTGCCTGCGCGACGATTCGTCTCATGCCTGCCGCTCCTCACTTCTCGATGGAGATTTTGCCCTGTAGGCGCGCCGTCTCGACGGTGGCGATAAACACGTCCTCGAGCGAGAACCGGGCTTCCCGGGCGCTGACGAGATGGAGGCCGTTCTCTTCCAGCCGCCTGGTGGTCTGCTGGATTGCAATGGCGGGCGCATCCTCGGTGATGAGGTGAAGATGCTCGCCGAAGAGGGAGACGCGCCAGCCGTCGGTGCCGCTCTTGAGCAGATCGGCGGCGCGTTGGGGCTGATCGACTACAAACTCGATGAGGTGACCCGACTGCCGGGCCTTGATTCCGGAGGGAGTGCCCTCGGCGACCAGCTCGCCGGCGACCATCATGCCGAGGCGGTTACACTGCTCCGCCTCCTCGAGGTAGTGGGTGGTGACAAGGATGGCGGCGCCGGAGTCGGCGAGGCGATTGATCATGGTCCAGAAAGCGCGCCGCGCCAGCGGATCGACGCCGGAGGTGGGCTCGTCGAGAAAGAGAATGTCGGGCTCGTGCATGATGGCGGCGCCGAAGGCGACGCGCTGCTTCCAGCCCCCCGGCAGGCTGCCGGTAATCTGCCCCTGCTTTCCTTCGAGGCCGGAAAAGGCGAGCACCCAGCGGATCTTCTCCTCGCGCTCCTGCTCGGGCACGCCGTAGACGCCGGCAAAGAAATCGAGGTTCTCGCGAATGGTCAAGTCGTTGTACAGCGAGAATTTCTGTGACATGTAGCCGATGCGCTTGAGTACCGCCGCAGACCTGAGGTTTTTGGTGGTGCCCGCCAGTTCCACGCTGCCGCTGGTTGCTTCCAGCAGACCGCAGAGCATGCGGATGATGGTGGTTTTGCCTGCGCCGTTCGCGCCCAGCAGGCCGTAGACTTCGCCATTGCGAATCTGCAGGCTGACGTTGTTGACGGCGGTGAAGCTGCCGAATTGCTTGACCAGGCTGGTCCCGCCGACGGCGATGTTACCGCGCAGGCCGCTGTGATTCTCGGTTGCAGGAAACTCAACCGTGGTCGAGCTTTCACCCAGCGCGCGCAGCTTGGCGACAAAGACGTTCTCGAGGGTCGGGCTGTCGACGCGCATCTCGTCGACGTCCACGCCGGCGGCTTGCAATCCCTGACGGATCGCCGGTTCCACCTGCCCAGGATCGTGCACCAGCAGGTCGAGGCGATCGCCGAACCGCTGCACATCCAGAATGTCGATGTGCGATGCGATCAGCGCGGAAAGGACGGTCTGTGTCTTAGGCAGGTCCGATGTGCGCAGCTCGATCCGTTGCGTACCCAGCTCGGCGCAGAGCTCGCGGGGCGTTCCGATGCGAAGGAACTGGCCCTGGTGCATAAAGGCGATGCGATGGCACCGTTCCGCCTCGTCCAGATATGGAGTGGCCACCAGGATGGTGAGGCCCTCGGCGGCGAGGTGGGCCAGAACATCCCAGAACTCGCGCCGCGAGACGGGGTCGACGCCGGTGGTCGGCTCGTCGAGCAGCAGGACGCGGGGTTGCGGAACCAGGGCGCAGATCAGCGAGAGCTTCTGCCGCATGCCGCCGCTGAGCTTGCCCGCGAGCCGGTTGGCGAACCGGTCCATGTCGAACATGCGGAGATACTGGTTGCTGCGCTCCACGATTGACTGCTCGGGAATGTTGCGCAGGTCGCCGCTGTAACGAATGTTCTCCGCGACGGTCAGGTCGGGATAGAGGCTGAAGGCCTGGGTGAGGTATCCGGTCTGGGAGCGCATCTCTCGCGCGGGGCGGCCAAAGATGTTGACGCTGCCGGCGGTTGCTTCCATGACCCCCGCGAGAATCTGAAAGGTGGAGGTTTTTCCCGCGCCATCCGGGCCGATCAGGCCGAAGATTTCGTGTTGCTGCACGTCAAAGTCGATCCCACGGACGGCCTCGACCGGGCCATAGTTCCGAGTGAGGCCGCGCACGGCAATGGCCGGCAGTCCGGCACTGTCCGGCGCGGCAGCGACATCGCGATCTGGAGTGGTGGAGATCATTGGTGCGCGGCGGTCTTCGGCCACTTGTCTCCCTGCACCAGGACTTCGCCGTCGGCGGGCATGCCTGGCTTGGCATACCCAAAGCCTGCCTTCAACTGCAGCTTGATGCCGACGACCTGCTTGACGCGGTCGCTTTGAAAGTAAGTGTTCTCCGGCGTGAAGGTCTCCTCGGGATCGATTCTGGAGACGTAGGCGTCGACGGGCTGGTTTGGATTCGAGTCGAGGAAGACGCGCGCGGGCTGACCTACCTTGACCTCGCCGATCTGGCCTTCCGGAACAAAGCCGCGCAGGTAGACCTTGGTCAGGTCCAACAGCGTGACGATGGCGGTCCCGGCAGTTGCCATCTCGCCGGGCTCTGCCGCGCGCGTCGTCACGGTCCCGGAGAAGGGCGCGCGGATAACCAGGTCCTGGCGATTGTCTTCCGCTTCCGCGAGTTCGGCGGTGGCTTGCTGGGTCTGCGCGGCCGCGCTTGCGACCTCGGCTTGCTGCTGGGCGATCTGACTCCGAGCCAGGGAAACCTGCGACTCGCGAATGTCGGGGTTGGAGAGCGTTCCCTGAGCCGTGGTGAGCTCTGCCTGGGCGGCCTCGACCCGGCGTTGGGTCGCAGCCACAACGGCGGCCTGCTGATCGGCGGCGGCCGCAGCCTGCAGTCCCTGGCGCTCGGAAACCGCTCCGGACGTGGCGAGGCGGGTATACGCGTCCTTATCGAATGCGGCAAGCACATACGCGGCCTGCTGCTGGGCAAGGTCGGACTGCGCGGCCGCCAGATCGGCTTCGGCCTGCTTGACGTGGCCCTGCGTATCGAGCTTCGACTGGCCCACCTGGAGCCGGTTCTGCAGCAATTGCTGCTGGAGGACGGCGATCTGCGCACGCGCAGCCCTGTCCTTGGCCTCAGCCTGCGCGAGCGCCGCCCGGGCCTGGTCCTCGCGCGCACGAATCTGCGCATCGTCGAGGATGGCAATCGGGTCTCCGGCATTGACGGTGTCGCCCTCGCGCACGCGAACTTCCAGGAGACGGCCGGTGGTCTTGGAGGCAACCGCGGAATCGTCGCCCTCGATGCGGCCGCTTACGGCAACGATGCTGGCGGGCAGCGCGGGCGTAGAGAAGAAGACCTTCCATACGATGAGGGCCACCGCAATGAGGACGACCAGCGCGGCAGCGATAATCACTTTTCTGCGGCGGCCGGTGTCGACCGTGATCGCTGGATCGGGTGTTTCCGGCCTGGCGCCGGCGGCGGCGTCCGGCTGGGTGCTCTGGCCGGCCGGCTGCGGCGGACTGAGAGGCGTAGATGGGTTCATTTGCTTGCCCTCGATGGAGTTGCTGGGGTGGTCCCATTGGCGCTGTGAGCGGATGGGTTGGAGCGGAATTGGCGGATATAGGAAAGAGAAAAGTCTGCGATGTGGTAGGCGATGCGATCCAGCTGCTCCGGGGTCATCTTCAGGTCGGGCCAGACAGCCTCCAGCAGAGGGTTGGCCAGGACGAAGACCAGGATCTGCCCCATAACGCTGAAGGCGCAAAACCGGGTCTTGTCGTCGTCGGGAGGCAAGCCGATCATTCCACCAATCAGTTCCAGCAGGCGTTGAAAGAGCGGGCGGCCAATCTTGCTGATGAGCCGGCGCAGCGCGGGGGTGGGCTGGGCGAGTTCGTGGACCAGGATGCGAAAGTGCCAGTCGGGCCGATCGCGCCGGCAGATGCTGTTGAGGCGTGCGCGAATGACCGCCCGCAGGATGTCTTCGGGAGGCGCGAGCTGGTCGAGGGCGGAGCGAATGCCCTCCAACTCGGCGGCCTGCATGGATTGCTGCACGACCATGGTGTAGAGGCCCAGCTTGTCGCCGAAGTGATAGTTGACCGCGGCGACGTTGGCGCGGGCGGCGATGCAGATCTCGCGGATGGTGGCGGCGCGATAGCCCCGGTCGGCGAAGATCCGCCCGGCAACGTCGAGCAGCTTGTCGCGAGTGGGCTCGGAGATTGCCGGCCGGCGCCTGCGTTTGAGCGGCTTGAGTTTGAGTTGAGGGCGGGCGTTGTTCATATTCAAACATCAGTATGAAACACAGGTTTGATTTTGTCAAACACGTGTTTTGATGGATTTGCTTTCCGGAAGAGATGCGCCCGACCCGGCGAACTGAAAACCGGTTGGCGTGGACAATGGGAATTCGCAGAGCCACGACAGTTACAAGGCGAACCGTTGCCAGGCATTCAACGGGCTGTGCCTGGCGGTGGTGCAAACGACGGCCAAGGCGGGAAGCATACGGATTGCCGCGTCGTCGGCGAATTTGCAGGCGGTCGCGGTGACGCTCGGTTCGCGATAATGTCCATTTTTTCCCAAGAATGATTCGATGTTTTGTTGTAAACAAAGGCTGTTAGCTATAGGGGAGTCCCTTTCGAGTTAACACGGCTTGGTGAAGCAAACGAGTTCGCGGAGCGACAGAGGCCGAGTGCGCAAGACAAATACAGGGACTCTTCGCTACCACCCCAGCCAGCAAGCTGGTCGGGGACCCCGGCTCTCCGCTCAGAATGACAAGCTGGAAGGTCCGCCATGACAAACCAGAAGGTCCTCGGCGCGGCGTCCAATTTTCCCGGAATGATCCGGAGTTTTGTTGCAAACAAATGATGTTAGTGATGGGGGAGTCCCTTTCTGGTTAACAAGGTTTGGAGCGAACAAATCAGAGCTACTAGCCAGTAGCTGCTAGCTCTTAGTGAGGAAGCTAGAGGCTGGCGAGGGAGACTCCTTTAACTGCAAAGACCCGGCTTGGACGCCGGGTCTTTTCAATTTAATTCCACTACGTTAAGTATAGCGAATTGACCAAAACTCATCTGCCATTTTGGCGGAAATTTGATCTTGTCTGGATGGTGCGACATGGACGGCTTATGCACAGAGTGAGGGGCTTGACAAGATTTCTGGGGGCGTTTGGGCGGCGGGGGTCGCGGACGTCTGGGCGGCGGCGGCCGAGGTGAGGGAGGTGGCAGGGTTTTTCGTTAGTGAGCGATCGGCTGTCAGCTATCAGCTATCAGCTATCAGCCAACAACCAGCAAACGGACTTTTTTGGATCCTTGGGCGGCGGCGGCTGGGTGAGGGGTGTGGCAGGGCTTTTCAATTAATGAGCTAAGCTATCAGCTGTGAGCTATCCAGCTATGAGCTAACAACAAACGGCTGTCAGCTATCAGCTGACAGCTATCCAGCTAGCAACTAACCACCGGCAGCGGGTGGTGTCTTAATTTCAAATTAGGACACTACCCGGCAGGAAACGGCTATCAGCGGATGGGGCTCGCGGGGCCGTCAGGGGAGATTGCCTAGGGGGAAGTGGTAGGCGGCGCCGATGGTGATGACGCTGGGGTGCAGGGTGCCGAGGGGGAATCCGGCCCAGTTCTGGTATTCGTAGTCGCCGCGCAGATTGAGCCAGGGCAGGACGCGGAAATCGGCCCCGCCGCCGTAGGTGTAGATGTTGTATGCGATGTTGGCCATGTTGTTGGAGAAGTTGTAGACGCCGCGGCCGTAGAGGACCTTGGCGTAGGGGGTGAAGCGCCAGCGGGTGACGAAGATGCGCGGACCGACTTCAAAGGTGGTCTCGCGGACGGTGGAATCCTGGGACGCAGTGACACGGTGGAAGTTGAATTCGCCTCCCCAATGGGGGCGGATGGCGAAGTCGGTGTAGGCGGCTTCGCCGAGGAGATGGATGGGGGTGAAGTTATAGCCGGAATGGGCGAAGACGAAGCCGCCTCCGAGCTGCAGGTCGCCGACGCGACTTACGGTGGGCAGGGATTGCGCGCGCGCCGGCGGCGGGGCGCAGGCGGCCAGCAGGAGCACGCAGAGCACGCAGAGCACACAGGGCACACAAATCCTTGCGATCGATCGGCGGCGGCCGGCGAGGAGACTGGGCCGTTGGCTGGGGCACAAAGGTTTACGAGGAGGCTGGGTTTTCTTTTCTTCTTCCCGGGGCGACAAGCCTTTCATCATCTCTCCTACTTCTCTGCAACTTCGCTAGGAACTTGTTGAAATTGGTTCTGGTCTTCGGCCGATTTCGGTTGTGGTTCGTCTATTGAGTATGCGTGGAGACGAGCGAGTTCAGGACAGTATGTTCAGCTATTTGACGTTGGAGCAGCGTGTT
>Ga0224557_1001689_pt1 | contig 20628 bp, 17 predicted proteins | sample 714S31014metaG_FD_180677 | JGI IMG/M metagenome (GOLD analysis project Ga0224557, IMG submission 180677) | Peat soil microbial communities from Stordalen Mire, Sweden - 717 S3 10-14 | ecosystem: Environmental > Terrestrial > Soil > Wetlands > Peat | place: Sweden: Norrbotten County, Stordalen...
ATTGAAACGCAACTGTAAGGCCGACATACTGAGTATTGACGCGTCACCCCGCCCTCACGGGCGGGGTGCGGATTGAAACATAACCATTGCGAACATAGAAACCGAGGACCACAAGTCACCCCGCCCTCACGGGCGGGGTGCGGATTGAAACGTCAGCTCCTGCGAGGAAGAGATCAGCCCCGCGAGTCACCCCGCCCTCACGGGCGGGGTGCGGATTGAAACAACTTCGACAAGACGGCGTCGCTGGGTCGCGTGGGTCACCCCGCCCTCACGGGCGGGGTGCGGATTGAAACCCCGCGGATGTACCGCGTGCTGCTTCGCGGGAGGGTCACCCCGCCCTCACGGGCGGGGTGCGGATTGAAACGGTGGAGAAATCGAAACCGGTGTTGTGCACGGTGCAGGTCACCCCGCCCTCACGGGCGGGGTGCGGATTGAAACGTTGTCGCGCACCGCGTTGCGTACCTGCGCCGTGAGTCACCCCGCCCTCACGGGCGGGGTGCGGATTGAAACGTAATTGGTGCTGGCAAGCGCATACGAGATCAGCGTCACCCCGCCCTCACGGGCGGGGTGCGGATTGAAACCCGTTTCGTCCCACTCAGGGACTCATCAGCGGGAGGTCACCCCGCCCTCACGGGCGGGGTGCGGATTGAAACCTATTTACGTCCGGAACATGTACGGCACCGGGCTGGTCACCCCGCCCTCACGGGCGGGGTGCGGATTGAAACGGGTCCAGCACCTGCACCGTGAGCTTCTGGCCACTGGTCACCCCGCCCTCACGGGCGGGGTGCGGATTGAAACGGGGCTATACTTGCCTTCCCCGCCTTCACCATAAGTCACCCCGCCCTCACGGGCGGGGTGCGGATTGAAACCGCCACGATTGCTTCGACCCCCATCACCATTGCCGGTCACCCCGCCCTCACGGGCGGGGTGCGGATTGAAACCACGTCTTCTCGAAGGAAGCATTATATGTTTCCGTGTCACCCCGCCCTCACGGGCGGGGTGCGGATTGAAACGCGATCAATAAGTTTCTTCGCGCCCAGATCAGGGGTCACCCCGCCCTCACGGGCGGGGTGCGGATTGAAACGCGTTTGCGGGCGATGCGGCGGATGTTGTCGACGTGTCACCCCGCCCTCACGGGCGGGGTGCGGATTGAAACGGACCTGGTGATACGCACCCTGGTAACGGTGCTGGTCACCCCGCCCTCACGGGCGGGGTGCGGATTGAAACACGAGCAGCTCGAGATAGTCGTCTGCGCGCTTCACGTCACCCCGCCCTCACGGGCGGGGTGCGGATTGAAACAAATTCACGCTCTGCGGCGTGAGCGTGACCTGTTGGTCACCCCGCCCTCACGGGCGGGGTGCGGATTGAAACATCGTCGCCCGCGCCGAGGGCAACGTCGTTGCCGAGTCACCCCGCCCTCACGGGCGGGGTGCGGATTGAAACGAATCCACCTTTGTCATGGCCGTTCACCAGCACGAGTCACCCCGCCCTCACGGGCGGGGTGCGGATTGAAACAAGGCGGTCCCGTATCTGGAAGTGGGAACGATCAGTCACCCCGCCCTCACGGGCGGGGTGCGGATTGAAACTGCGTTGTACCGGCCCAAGTGTCGCCAGCTCGTCGGTCACCCCGCCCTCACGGGCGGGGTGCGGATTGAAACACATCGTCGGATCAGTCGTGAACAGTGATTGTTTGTCACCCCGCCCTCACGGGCGGGGTGCGGATTGAAACCGCGTCCGCTGATGTTGTTGTCTCGCCGTCGTCGGGTCACCCCGCCCTCACGGGCGGGGTGCGGATTGAAACTGGTCGGTCCGCTCTCCGATACGCTGGCCGGCACCGGTCACCCCGCCCTCACGGGCGGGGTGCGGATTGAAACATCGAAGGCGTGGAACTGCCCGATAATTCCGCCGGTCACCCCGCCCTCACGGGCGGGGTGCGGATTGAAACGAATCCGAACGAGCGGTTGCACAGGTCCCACGCCAGTCACCCCGCCCTCACGGGCGGGGTGCGGATTGAAACACGTCGCAGAAGATCCAGTCCACGCCGGGAGCGAGTCACCCCGCCCTCACGGGCGGGGTGCGGATTGAAACATCATCTCCGGCTGCACGGCAGCGGTAATGGGTGTGTCACCCCGCCCTCACGGGCGGGGTGCGGATTGAAACGCATTGACCGCGCGCGCCGGGCTCGCGGAGACCGCGTCACCCCGCCCTCACGGGCGGGGTGCGGATTGAAACCCAACGTATTGAAAATCTATACCATCAACGTTCTGTCACCCCGCCCTCACGGGCGGGGTGCGGATTGAAACGCCCCCGGCGGCTCGGCTTTGGCCGCGAGGGTAAGTCACCCCGCCCTCACGGGCGGGGTGCGGATTGAAACCTGTCGGGCTGCGACTTTGTCGCATGGCGTCTCGGTCACCCCGCCCTCACGGGCGGGGTGCGGATTGAAACTCTACGTTGAGCCCCGTGGCCACTCGGTGCGTTCGTCACCCCGCCCTCACGGGCGGGGTGCGGATTGAAACACCGTTGGGGAGAGTACTCATAATTCACCAGACCGGTCACCCCGCCCTCACGGGCGGGGTGCGGATTGAAACATGATCCACGAAGCGGACGCGGCGCTGACGCCGCGTCACCCCGCCCTCACGGGCGGGGTGCGGATTGAAACACCATGACCGCGATGCCTGGGACCGCAACTACGGCGTCACCCCGCCCTCACGGGCGGGGTGCGGATTGAAACATCGCTATCATCCGCGGTATCCAAATTCGCTACAGGTCACCCCGCCCTCACGGGCGGGGTGCGGATTGAAACGGTCACTTTCGGGCCCTTGTAACTCACGCTCCGCAGGTCACCCCGCCCTCACGGGCGGGGTGCGGATTGAAACACGGACTGGCTGCCCGTCTCGATCCGCTCGGTCTGGTCACCCCGCCCTCACGGGCGGGGTGCGGATTGAAACTCCACCGGGTAGGGTATCGCCGCCCATTGTGCCGGTCACCCCGCCCTCACGGGCGGGGTGCGGATTGAAACTGCTCTCCACCTACTTTACGACGCAACGGCTGAGGTCACCCCGCCCTCACGGGCGGGGTGCGGATTGAAACGGGGTCGCGTCACCTTGGATATTGCTTGTACGGTGCACCGAGACGAAACCTCCCCCTTTCCCCCAACCGCATCAGGCCTGCGATCTTTCACGGATTGGAGACGTTGCGCCCCTTCGCAAGAGAGAAAAAGAAGGGGCACACCGCGCAAGCACGACAATGTTTTACGAGGAAATAGCGACATGTCAATTCCGCAAAGAAAAAGAGAGAAGTAAAGTCAAGCAACTATCAGCCGTCGCATTTAGCGGTCAGGCAACCAAGTGGAGAATCGTGTGCATCCGTGACTACTTCACCACCACATCGGTCTTCACGTCCGCGCCGAGCGAGCCCACAACTGACTCGCCTCCGCAGCCATTGTCATTGATCGAGCCTTCAGGGTTCAAGTCAAGGCTGAGCGACCCGCTCGTGCCAGCATCCATGACCGCACACTGCCGCAACAAATTCATCGCGCCCCCCACCCTCGGCCCGGTGCGCGCCAGTCTCATCAAAAGGGGGGGATGATTTACAGTGCGGCCCACGCCGATATGGCCTTCACCGTGCCGCTCTTCAACGAATTCATGTGTCGCGCTATACCGGAGTTTCAGTCGAAAGCAAAACAATAGGCCGGCCATCGTCACAGATAATTCAGCGACTTCGAGCGTACGGAATCACTCCGCGATAGAATCAGTGGTCGTAGTTCGTCGCTGCCGGGTCGCAGTGAATTGCTTACTTGTGCTGCCACATTACAGAGAAGCTGGTGCCGTCGCAGGACAACGAAGACGGCTGCGCCTTGATTGTGTCGTTGCCGTCCTCCATGGTGATGACGTAACCGGAGACCGTGCAGCTATTCGCAGGAACTTCTTTGGAATTCAGCGTAACCGAACAGTTACTGAAGGATTCCTTCCCGAAATCCGCAAGCGGCCATGTTTTCCGTAATATTCCCTGCGGGGCTTCAACAATCCATTCCGCCGTATCATTCTGGTTGGAAGGCTGACTGACGCTAATATTTGTGGAAACACCCTGAGTGACGTTCTCGATAGTCAGTCGGTATTGCCCATCGCCCAAGAATGATATTTCCGCTGACACTATGTCACCGGGATTTACTGGAAATTTCTGGATCTGTTTTTGCTTTTTGGGATATGCTTCGAACCATGCGAAATCCTCTGGCCGGCCAAGATTGCAATTCTGTGCAGTGCCGACTTGCACAAGATACTTGTCGGCCACGCCACCGATACCGATCCATGTTGAGGAACCATCCCGGTCGGGGAACGAACAGTCCAATATCGTCGGAACCGTCCATGTGCCCTTGATGTCACTAACGGCACCAACTTGGAATTCGGTTGTGGTTGGCACCCATATCCCCAGAGCGTATCCGCACCAGCTTTGGCTAGTATTCGGAAACAGACTAGCTGCGCATGGAGCAGAGAAGTTCGCAACTATTTGCGAATTGGTGTTGACCACGATGGCTATCGAAGCCGAGTTCGTGCCGACGGGAGTTCCATTTGGTAGTCCGCTTATCCCAGAAGAGGCGGACCAATCAGAGAAAGAATTTATGGGGCATGGATCTGCAGTCAGAGAAAGATCATCGGCATAATCCAACTGAAGATTGGTCGATGTTCCTGCGGCCACCGTGCCGAACCCGACACTTGCTTGATAGGAAACTGATCCACCCTGTCCCGCAGCGATTGTCAATGATACACAGCCTGAGAGGATGCCTGGTGCGACGGTGACTGTTTGCGATGCCGACGCGCTGGAGCCATCGCCATAGTTGGCGGTCACTTGGACAGCGTATTGCCCGGCGGAGGAGTACGTGTGGCTTTGGGGAAAGAAACCGGTTGTTTGTTGTCCATCGCCCCAGCTCCAATCAATGCTTGTTACGGAAGTACCGGGAGAAGCTCCCCCGTTTACGTCTACTTGCAGCCCGTTGACGCAGGCGGGGAATTGGAAGACGGTGTCAGTCGATCCAGGCAGCGGGATCTCCGGGTTGCTGGATGTCGCTGCATAAGGTTGGTCTGAAAATATAAGGACTGCAATTAAAGCCACCTGTTCGTTAAGGATTTGAGTTGCGCCATCAGGAACGGTCACAACCTGGGCCGTATACGCCCCGGGTCCGAGATTCGCGTGATCGATTTCAAAGGCCACGTAGCCTTGAGAGTTTGGAGACGGGGCATCGGTGACCATGCCCGGAAGTCCCGATACGGTCTGAGCCACGTCCCCCATGGCGATAACAACGACCGTCGCGGGTGCCGAGAGAACAAACGAGACTTGACCCGTCATGCTGAACGAAGTCGGCGTGCCGATGGCGGGTCCGGGATTCGCCCCATAGAACGCCTGAACATATTTGTAGTCAGACGCTCCAAAGCCACCAATCACGTAATAGGCGTCGCCCGTCGTGAAACTGTTACTATTGACCGTGCTGACTCCAAGTTCGGCGGTCGCAACACCAGCGGCGTTTGTAACCGAGACCGATTGTCCGTCCAGGAAGGGACTGGTCGCGCAGCAGCCGCCTCCTTTCATCACATAGACGTAAAGCTGACTGCCCGAAGGCAGCGCGAGGGAGTTGCCGAACTGAACCTCCTGAGCCCCGTTGATCGCCACCTGGGCCTTACAGATGCTCACAAAGAATGGAACGAGTATTACCGCAGTTGCTGATGTGATTATCTTCAGCTTCATACGGCGTTGCGCGTTGAATATCGAGAACTTCATTGTAATGCCTCCTTCGGGTCTTGATGATTTGTTTCTGTCAGTGCCACCCGCGAAATCGTCGCCACTTTCTTCTTTGGTTCACTGCTCTGCACTCCGTGAAATTTCGACGTTTCGCGGTTTCATCCACCTATACGGGCATGATCGTGAAATCTTGCAGAGGAATTGAGGGAAGGCCTAGCCGACTGACACTCATTGCACAAGCCGACGCCATGGGGAGCGAAAGATTCCGCAACTATGCGGTTCCTTCAAGCGTCGCTCGCTTTTTGCTCATCCAGCCGAACCCGTTGCGTGATCGTTCGGCCCGGTCACTTCTCGCCCGACTGGGTTACCGTGAACGTCTCGCCATCGATGGTGATCGAACCGGTCAGCACCGTGGTGTTGGTGTTGGCAGCAACGGCGTAACTGACCGTTCCCTTGCCTGTGCCGCTGGCGCCACTGGTGATCATGATAAACGAATCGTTACTGACGGCCGTCCACGCGCAGTCGTTGAAGTTCGGCTTCACCTTCACGGTAGCCGAACCACCTGCCGCTGTGATTTTACCAGCTTTGGGACTCAGCTTAAACGTGCATCCTCCAGCCGCTTGGTTGACCGTGAACGTTTGGCCCGCAATCGTCATCGTGCCGCTCAAGGCCGTGGTGTTCGTGTTGCCGGGGACGGCGTAATCGACCTTGCCGTTGCCTGTACCGCTGCTGCCGGAGGTGATCGTGATGAATGAATCGTTGCTCACGGCCGTCCATGAGCAGTCACTACCCTTGACTTTCACACTCGCGTTTTTCGAGCCGCCCCTGGCCGCGAGTGTGACACTTGTCGCGTTGAGTGTGTAGGTGCAGTTCTCGGCGGATGCGCCTGACTGCGTGACTGTAAACGTTTGCCCGGCAATCGTCATCGTGCCCGTGAGACCGTTGGTGCTCATGTTGGCGGCGACACTGTAACGGATCGTCCCGTCGCCGGTGCCGCTGCTACCTGAGGTAATCGTAATGAATGATGGGTCGTTGCTCACTGCTGTCCACGCGCATCCATTGGATGCGATGACGCTTACGCTATCGGAACCCCCCGCCGCGTCGAACACGGCATTGGTTGGGTTGATCGAAAACGTGCAGTTACTGCTGATAGGGCCAAGTCCCACATCAAGCATGAACACGGTGCCGCATCCGAACAACCCGCAACTGCCCGCCCCGCCGTCAAGGGTCGTCCCGTAGAAATTGCCGTCGCTGCCCTGAACAAGACCGGCTGCTGGACGGGCCCCATCGTTGGTTTGGCTGCCAAACGAGTAAAGACTCGTGTAGATTCCGCTGGTGCTGATCCGAAACACACTGCCGACTCCATCTCCGGAGTTAAGATATGTGTTCCCGCCGAAATAGGTCGTCCCGTAGAAATTCCCATCGCTGCCCTGCAGCAGCCCGGCTTGTGGATCCCACCCATAGCTCAGAGAGCTGCCAAAGGAGTACAGATTCGTGTAGGTGCCGCTGGGACTGATCCGAAACACGGCGCCGTTGGCGTACGTCCCGCCGTCGGAAGCCGTCCCGTAGAAATTGTCATCGCTACCCTGCAGCAGCCCGGCATATGGATAGAACGCATCGCTTAGTGAGCTGCCAAAGGAGTAAAGAATCGTTTCGGTGCCGCTGGGGCTAATCCGAAATACAGTACCGCCGCCGTCAGGGGCGTATTGTGTACCCGCCCCACCTAAAACGGTCGTCCCGTAGAAATTGCCGTCGCTGCCCTGCACCAGCCCGGCTGCTGGAAGGCTCCCATCGGTGGGGGAGCCGACAAAGGAGTAAAGATTCGTGTAGGTGCCGCTGGGACTGATCCGAAACACGGTGCCGTTGCTGTACGTCCCGCCGCCGCTGGTCGTTCCGTAGAAATTGCCGTCGCTGCCCTGCACTAGCCCGGCCCATGGCTGGTTGCCATCGTTTGGGGAGTCAGCAAAGGAGTAAAGATTCGTGTAGGTGCCGTTGGGACTGATCCGAAACACGGTGCCGTTGCTGTACATCCCGCCGCCGCTGGTCGTTCCGTAGAAACTGCTATCGGTGCCCTGCACCAGCCTGGTAGGACCGGATCCATCGTTTGGGGAGCCAGCAAAGGAGTAAAGATTCGTGTAGGTGCCGTCGGGATTTATCCGAAAGACGGTGCCATCGCCGTACGTCCCGCCGCCGCTGGTCGTTCCGTAGAAATAGCCGTCAGTGCCCTGCACCAGACCGGCATGTGGATTGGCTCCATCGGTGGGGGAGCCGACAAAGGAGTAAAGATTCGTCTCCGTCTGCGCGTTGGCATTGAACGTTCGACCGGCCACAACTACTAGGACAATGACCAATAGAATGCGAAGTATCTTCATAGTGTTTCTCCTGTTCCGCGCCGGGCATCCTTCACCCGGCTTCACTAGCCAGTACGGTTCGCGCAGGGATATCTTGCAAAGCTCAGGAATCTATCCGGCCGGGTCCATGACCCGGCCGATGAACAGGATGCTGCCCGTCTGGTTGTCGCGAATCAGGAACAAGAACGGATGATCGACCCTGAAAATGACTGGTGGAGGACGAGGGGGTTCAATCGCCGAGGCAAATGCCACAGCGGTTGCCGCAGCGGCTTCCGTCCCCTCCTCGTCAACATTCACATAAGCCTTGTGAAGGACAGCGTCAATGTACAGAGATGGCAAACTGCTAATGCCGGAGAAGTTGGCTTGTGGCGAGAAGGCGTCGGTCACGCCCATGGCCCGTAGTGTGTCGGCGAGACTAAACTGGCTGGTGAGTTTGAATTTGGGCAGAAACACGTTGACTTCGCGCGATTGCATTTGTGTCAACAGTTGATTGACACGTGTGGCGTTCAGAGATTGGTCCAGCTTTGAAAGTCCATCAACTTCCTTCGGCAAGAAAATAATCAGTGACATCTTTCTAGCAAAATATGGCAATTCCAACATTTCGAGGCCTTCGGTCTCGTTGTAGCCGAATCGGTCCTGCTCATTCATCGTGAGGACGGATCTGGTCTGGCCGGCATTCAGGTGGAACGGTGCCTCCTGTGTTCGGGATTTGTCAAATTCCACGCGCCAATGGCCTTTAAAATAAATGGCATCGGCCAGCACCAATCGCGTAGAGGTATGAATCCCACCGCTGGGTATGAGGTTTTTGATTCTGTCCTGGGTTTGTTTGGCAACCCAGTCGTTGATCTGTTGTCGTGCCGACTCCGCGTCCCCCATGAAATCAACTTGATTCAAACCAGCGCCATACTGGTCACGGACGATTTTCAGAAAGTCGTCCCGGAACGGGTAACCATGCTGGCACCAGAGCGAGTTGGCCACAAACAGTTGGTAGGGAATTCCTCTCAACACTGCATCGTGTAGAAAATCTTCGGCAGGCTGTTCGCCTGCGTTCAAGCTCTTAATCAGAGCGGCAACTCCCGCCTGAACATTGCTGGCGTCCCCGTACAAATGCAGAACTTCGCTCATCTGGCCGGCGGTTTCGCCTTTTGCTCCCGCCCAAGCCATGGCCAGCGCGGTGGAGATGCTATACGGCGAAAAAAATAAGTTGCCGTCACGCGTCCGCAACTTGCCATACAGATCGAGCGCGAACGCGGTGTTGCCGCCGACAACTTCCCGCATGTCGGGTGATGTGCCAGCCAACTCGGCAGGAAGCGGTTTGGCCAAACTCAGAGGTTGTGGCGGTGGACTGGCAACCTCGGCATTGACGGCGCTCGCCGTCCCTGTAGAAGTGCTTTGCAGCAATGCGGAAATCACAATCTGGGACACTCCCTGACTCTTGAGATAAAGCATGTCGTCAGCGGTGAGGCTGTAAGAGACGCCAGACCTCTTGACATACGCCAGAATTACATCGTCACCCATCTGCGCCTGGGACAGTTTTACGATCTCCTGCAATCTGGGCGACAGATTTGCCGGCGGCATTTGATCGCTGCTGAAAGCGCTGCGTGCGCTCCAGAGCATCCACCCAATGGTGACGCAGAGAATAACAACCAGAATGTTTGCGCCACTCCCCGACGGTCTGGTCGTTTTTATGTGCGCTCCTTCTCTCACCGGGGCTAGCTGGCGGCGTTAGTCTTAATGAAATCAATAACGCCCGAACTAACACCGGCTTGCTGCAATGCGGTGATGTCCTGTTGGCTAAATTTGGAATTCGATCTTTGAATTTCGGACGTGACGACGTCGTCCCTAACACCAGCACTGGCAAGCGCCTTGATGTCGTCCACGGTGAGTGGCTGCATTTGCGGCGATGTGGCCTCCGGTGTTGCTGAGGATGTTGTTGATACCGTCTCTGATGACGCTGACGATGTCGCTGACGGAGCAGACGGCGGCGTTGACGGCGTCGGCGACGCGGCGTAGGCCGCATCGTTGTTCTGGAGTTTATTCCACGTTTGCGGCGACTGTTGCTGCACTTGCGTCTTTTGCGCATCGGTCATGTGGCCGATAATTCCGCCCGTGATCAGGCCCACCACGCCGCCAATGGCCGCTCCAGCCGCCGTGTGGTGGCCTGCGGCATTTCCGATGAGCGCGCCTGTGCCGGCACCGATCAGGCCGCCCAGCAGCGCACCCGTCGCAGTGTTGTCGGTCCTGCCCTCTGGCGTTTGGCATCCTGTCGTCAGCACAAATGCCACGGATACAATCGTTACGCAAACAGTACGATTCATAGTGTTCATGATTGCTCCACTGTTACTCCATGCTTGCTGAAAGTTCATTTCCCAGAATGGGTTCCCGTATTCTTCGGAGGTGGCGTGCTTGTACCCGCTGGTATCGGCTTCTCGACCGGCGGCCTATACACTTTGCTGACTGACGCTGGTGGTTGCCCTCTCGGTTTGTCGGATTGTTCATGCCCTTGCCCAGCTTGCTGGCGAGCTTCTTCAGTCCGTCGCGCAACCAGTTGGTTGCGATCTCCAACGGGATGCCTCTCTTCGAAGTGTGCTTGTTCCATTGGATGATGAGTCGCTTGCGCGATGCGCTCAAGGCGCTCCCGGCCTATTCCTCCGTTGACAAATCGGCCATGCTCATCGCTTCGGAAGTCATTTCTGACGACGGCCCTTCCATAAAATTCATGCACCCGCTCCCGAGGCACGTGGAAGACATATTCGCCGTAATGCCCTCTCAGCCGATGCGGGAACTCCTCATGGAAATGATCGTAACTAACGAACACGAAGAAGTCTTCGCCCAAGCCGAAATCGAAGCCAACGTCAACGACCGCACGGTTGTGAATTCTCCAACCGCCGTCGACCCATACTGCGCCGTAGGGCAACGGCGCCCAACCAATATATCCGTCCGCTTCCGCCTGCCGCCAACAAACCCAGGCCGGGCCCCAAGTATAATCCGGCACCCACAGCCAGCCGTAACGGGGATCTCTAATCCAGCGGCCATAGTGAAATGGAATATCTCCCCAGTTATAATCTGACTGCCAAAACAACCCATTTTCAGTTTGAACCCACCGTCCCGAATCGTAATAAGGGCGCCAGTCTGGATTCTGAGCGATGACGCTTTGTGGATACCAACACGTGCCATAACCCGGCACTTCCACCCAAGTACCAAAGGGTGCCAGTTGGTCGTGGAAATAGGTAAAGTTCATTGCTGGTGCGGGCACAGGTGCAACCACGGGTGCTGGAGGAGGCGGCGCGGACTCAATTGGAGATACGACTGGAGTGAGCGGCCTTGGCGGGGTTGTCACATCAAGTTGCACCAATTGTGCAACCTCACCTGGAGAGAGCGCACGGTTGTAGATGCGTACGTCAGAAAGACTGCCGATGAATCGCGTCGAGACACCAACCGGATTATTGCACCACCAGTGAATACCCATACCCGCAGTCCCGGGTACTGATGCTACCGAACCGTTGGCCGTTCCGACGATTTGGCCATCAAGGTAGGCGGTGACAACACCATTGGAATAAACCATCGAATATCGGTGCCATTGGTTCCAGTAGTTCATGGGTACGTCGATATCCGCAGTGCCCACATGAAACTCTAAGGTGTACGGATAACCGACGTACCAAATCTTGACCACATGCGTGCGATCTGGACAGTCCCCGCCATACGAAATCAAAGCCTCTCCGGACTTGGTGCCACTGGAATCTCCTTCGATGTTTGCCCACAAGGAGATTGTGAAATCAACCATCCCTGAGAAATCAATCGGCGGAATTGTAACGTGCTGTCCAGCCGTGCCACCTCCTCCCTTTCCGACGAGGTGAATCGCTTGGCCGAAAGGCCCGGCGATGAAAGCTGGTGAATTCTGCAAGGTTCCATTTAGTCCGTTGCCACTCGCGTCATTCGCATTCCCGTCAAGCGGGTAATACGCGATCAAGCCACGATTCAAGTCAGTTGTGGATGGACCTACCGTGGGACTTGCGCCAGCTAAATTAGCCGAGGTTGGATTTGAACTGACAGAGTCCAGCGCAGGAGGTCCGGCTGACATCTCAGGTTGCGGGGCCGGATTGTTCCCAGGGCTGGCCGAATCAGGTTTGGTTTGGAGTAATGCCGAGATGACATTCTGGGAAACGCCCTGATCCTTGAGATACAGAATATCGTCAGCGCTCAACGTGTACGATGCACCTGAGTTTTTGATATAGGCGAGGATAACATCGTCGCCCATTTTGGCCTGAGAGAGTTTCGCGACTTCCTGCAATCCCGGCGACAGATTGGCCGGTGGAGCTTGGTCGCCGCCAAAGGTGTTGTCCGCGCACCAAAATATCCATCCAATCGAAATGTAAACAACTGCGATCAAGGTTCTTACGCCCGACAGTGGTATCGTCTTCATGTGCTCTCCCTTCGTGAGTGTTCTTCGATTCATCGTCAAAAATCGCGCATGTCTTCGACTTCAATTCAGCTTCTTGCATTCAGGGCCATCCACGCTCCGTTGGCCTCACTATCCTGTACGGTTTGGACTGTGAAATCTTGCAGAGAGATTGAACATGCAAATCAAGACCGATGCAGAGGAATCTCAGGCCTCGAAGAGGTCGCAGCAGAGGGCTGATCTGAGAAAATCAAGACCCCAATCAAGTCGGCTTGGTGATTCGGGTCTTGCCCTCCGACAACCGCTGTCGTTGTCTCTTGAATCGTATATTCTCCGGGCTCCAAGTAAGCGTGGGCGAGTGCCAAAGCCACAGTTCCCCCGCTATTCGCCGACGGCGCATCGGTGATTAGGTTGTTGAGTCCCGAGAAAACGATCGCTTGTTGTGAACTGGCCATGCCCACCACCGCAACCATTGCTGGTGCGGTCAAGGAAAACCGTACTGAAACGGAGTCCGCTGCTGGACCAGGATTGCTCCCATAGAAACCCCGAGCATAACGAAAGCCAGAGACCCCCAGACCTCCGATCGCATAGAAAGCAGCGCCCGTTTTGAAGCTGTTCCTGCTGATGGGGCTCACTGCAAGCATAGCTGATGTCAATCCAGCCGCATTCTCGACGCGAACAGATTGTCCTTCTGCAAAGGGGATTGATTGGGAGCCCCCGCCAGTAGTCATACCATAGACATACAACTGGCAACCTGGAGGCAGACTGAGGTCGGTTACGCCTTGGATCACCTTAGCTCCGACGATGACCGGCGCAGTCGAAGATGACGGAACGGTCTGTTCGGCAGGTTGCTGGAGATTGGCGAGCGGCATTGGCGACGAGGCTACATATATTCCTTTACGGACGGTGTGGTTGTTGGCATCCGCGACAAAGATGTTGCCGGCGCTGCCCACGGCTATGCCGAATGGATTGTTGAACCGTGCTTTATTGCCCGAACCATCGTCGGAGCCTGCCGTCGCTCCTGCTTGTCCAGCCAAAGCGTTCACCACTCCCAACGGTGTGATTCTCCGAATCGCGTTGTTATCGGTGTCGGCCACATAAACATTACCCGCGCTATCCACTGAAAGTCCTTGAGGATTCCAGAACCTCGCGTTGTTACCAGTGCCATCTGCGCTGCCAAAATACCCCGACAGACCAGCGAACGTGCTCACCATCCCGTCCCGGGAGATCTTGCGAATTGTGTTGTTGGCTGTGTCGGCCACGTAGACATTATTGGCATTGTCCACCGCCACTGCGAAGGGATTGTTGAACCGCGCCTTGTCGCCAATCCCGTCCGTGCTGCCACTCTCTCCAGCCCGACCAGCGAGGGTGGTCACGACCCCGCCCGGTGTGATTCTTCGAATCATGTTATTGCTGGTATCAGCCACATAAATATTTCCGGCACTGTCCACTGCCACACCCCAAGGGTTGCGAAAGCGTGCGTGGATGCCTACGCCATCTGTGCTGCCCGGGTTCCGAGGCAGCCCGGCCAACGTGCTCACGATACCATTCGGCGCGATCTTCCGAATCGTGTCATTGAGCGTGTCTGCCACATACACGTTGCCCGTCTTGTCCACCGCGACACCAAATGGCGTCCAGAACCGCGCGTTGCTGCCGGCACCATCGGCGCTACCGTTATTGTTAGCCAGCCCACCCAATGTAGTCACAACGCCTACGGGCGTGATCTTGCGAATTGTGTTGTTGCCGGCATCGGCCACATAGAGATTGCCGGCCGCGTCCGCCGCGATGCCCGATGGTAGGTGGAATAGCGCCTTTTGGTCATTGCCATCAGTGCTGCCGGCGACTCCGGCTTGTCCCGCCACTGTGGAAACGATCAGCTGATTTTGCGTCGGGACTGGTTGTGATAACAGTGCAGAACCAGAGGTACGCACCCGCCCTTTAGGCCAAAGCAGCCAGGTCGCAATCGCGATTCCCACAATACATGCCGTAATCACGACAATCTTCGGAATCCGCCGAGCGGATTGCACGTTTCCGCGCACCTTCTTGCCAATACCACGCGCTCCCGCGGGGGGCTGGTTGCCCCTTATCCGCTCCAAGTCGGCCAGGATGTCCGCCATATTCGCATATCGATCTCGGAGTTCGCGCGCCATCGCGCCCTGCGCCACCGCAACGAGCCTTTCATCCGCTTTGGGATTGAGAGCCGTAATCGGTTTAGGTGGACCGGTGAGAATTTGCTTCCTAATTTCTTTCGTAGTTCGTCCCGTATAGGGGGGCTCCCCAGTCAGCATTTCATACAGCAACGCGCCGAACGCGTATATGTCGCATCGAGTGTCCTCGGCGTCGCCTGATGCGACCGCTGGAGACATATACGGGGCCGTCCCCTCACATTGTTGACTTTCCACGTCCACAATCGTGTCGTTGAACATGGTACGCGCCAAACCGAAGTCGGCTAGGCAGGCTTTGTCACTCGGCGCCAGCAGGATATTGGCGGGCTTGAGGTCGCGGTGAATAATGCCGCGCTGATGCGCATATCGCAGACCTTCGGCAATTTGTGACGCGATGTCCAATGTCAGTGCATTCTCCAAAGCCCGTCCCGGCTGAATACGCCTGGCCAAACTTCCCCTCTCGAAATAGGGCATGACAAAATAAGGACCTTGGGGACGGTCTGAGACTTCCAAAACCGGCATCACATTTGCGTGCCTCAGCCGCTGCAGATGTCCTACCTCCTTGACAAAGCGGTGAACGACCTGCTGGTTTGCCAGCAGATCAGGTTTGATCATCTTGATTGCAACATCCTGTTGCGTATTTGGATCCCGCACCAGTAACACAACGCCCATTCCGCCGCCGCCCAAAACGCGCAGAACCTCGAAGCGATCCACGGTGGCCAGCACACCAGGCCGTGACGGTGGAGAAAGCATGCCCTGACCGATCAATTCGGCAATCGGTCCCACAAACGACGAGACCGGAGGAGCCACTTCGTCAGGCTTCTGTTGGGATACGTCCTTGTTCATAAAAGCTGCGTCACTTTTCGCCTTCTTCAGGCACCTTCTCTAACGCTTTGCTCAGTAAAGCCTTGGTTTCTTCATCGACCCACGCCAGGGCTTTGGCCCAAAGCAGGCCACGCCGCAGGTCCGCGTCCTTCAACTGTGAAATCCGCATGTCAAGCCGTACGAGAGCGGCCGCAATGCTTGTGTAGTACAGGACGTTGACGATTTCTGTCGGCAAACCACTCTCCGGGTGGTTCGTGTTTGCTTTGGCAAACTCCTTGGTAAGTTTCAGCAATTCGACAGGAGGAGACGAATGATGAAACAGGTCTGAAAAGCTTTTCAAAAGCAAGCCCTGGGCTTCGCTCAACGTCTTTAACCTGACGGCGGTGCCGGGATCGAACCCGCCGAGGTCCACAAACACTGGCGTGGCCATCTGGTGGCGAAAAATCGCTGCCAATTCATCGGGTGCCCAAAGCCTGGCCTTTTCCGACTGGGTCTCCAGCAGTGCTGCGAGACTTTTTGGCCTGCCATTGAACACGGCTTCTGAAGAATCGGGTTCGGACATGATGATTGTGATTCTATTACCTATACTGGTTTGCTCACCGAATCTTGCACGTGCCTGCCCTGCTCAGTCTCTTTTTGCCATACGGGAGACAAACTCTTGCAGTGCCTGGATTTCCATGGCCGTAGCAGCATCTTGCTCTGCGTATTCCTTGATCACATTGTTCAGGTGCGTTTTGAATATCCGTTTGGCGCTTAAGAGCATGTTCGAGGCATCAGTCGGGGACTTGAGCCCGAACCGCTCGATTAGCTGCTCGTATGGTATTGGAGCGACATCATCAAAGATTGGAGCGAAAAGCCGGATATGGAACATCTCCCAGATATGACTTCGGCGTGGCTGGTCGCTGGCCGGATTCCTGCAATCAGCTTCCATTCTTCGCACTGTCTCTGCGAGCACGGTGCGCGCCCACATCTGATCGAACGCTTCCGAAGCAGCCTCCTCACCGGGCAACTCCTGCCCCAACTCTTCCAGTGAGACAGGTGCGCGCTTCACGTCGGCTCGATTGAGGCGATCCAAGACGAAATTCCGCAGGCTCGTCTTCAGGTAATGACGGAATTGCCCTCGATTTTGATCGGCCCGTTGCAGCCAGCCTTTTTTGAGAATCTTGTCTTCGGCGAAATCCTGTAACACGACCTCCGCCTCATCCCTCAACGTGGGAAAGGTCGCCACGAGGAAGATTCTTAAAGGTGCCCAATACTGGCAGATGAGCCGATCAAGGCGCGCTTCATCCCCCTCAGCCGCCTTACCCAACGCGGCCCAATCGGTTCGAGGAAAGATCGAACTGGCCTGTTGTTCAGAGGACATCGCAATGCCACGCTACTCCAACAATGAGACGTTTAACCCAATTCACCCGCCTTCCACAAGCCATTTCGACCAACGGTAGAATCCCCATCCCCATCAATGGGGGTGATGGTGATAAATGCAACGAAGGGTCTGGCGCGGTCGAGATCGGCGTAGCGTTTGGGCGGGACATGAACCCTGGCCTACTGGCATGGTTCACACTATGCGTGTGATTTTCGCAGGGACGCCCAACTCCTAACGAGGTTAGGGTTCCGCGCACAATGCGCAGGGACGCTTTCCGCAAACTATTGACAACTGGTGACATGCGTTGACAAAGTCAACACCGCTCAACACTTTTCTACCCGCACAGCAGCTCCAAAAAGTCGTTCCCATTTGGGAACAATTAGGAAGAGAACCTGTGGTATTCCTGTCGCCCATGATGAACGAAGGACCCAAACCGATTTCGCGGGTGACAACAATGATTCCCAGGAAATTGTTCGCGCTTGCGAACAGCCCGCAAAGGAAGCCATGGCATCATCGCCACCAGTCATGAATGAAGAACGGCAACAGATTCAGCCATCTACCGGCAACACGATCGCATCGACATCAGTCCAATTGACCGTCAGCGAGGCTGCCTACACAATTGGCGTGGACTCTTTCACAATCCTGGGCCTCATCCAGCGCGGCAAGGTCAATCCCACGCGCTCGCCCTCGGGGGAGATCATGGTGCCGAAAGGCGAGTTGATCAGGCTGATAGAGAAAGGCCGGTAATCCATGCTTAAACGCAAGGGTCAAGTTGTTGGGTCCATCGTGCCTGGCTCGACCGTGCGGTTGACCCCCGGTCAATTCAACGCATACACGGCGGCATTCGAGGCCATCTCGCCCGAGTTCGACGAGTTGCGGCAGATCCAGCGGCAGGTGGACAAACTCCCGGACACCATCCTAGAGCAACCGTCCAGCTCACCTGACACGGCTACCACCATCACTGCCGAGGGGATTGAATGGCAGTGGCAAGCCCAATTGCTGACGTTGCCAAAGAGCGCCATCCTCCTGTGTCGCCACCCAACGGAGAACGAGTTCGCCATCATTCAGCAGTTCCCAGCGGAGTCCGCGTATGCCAAGACGAACGGCCAGGGTGAGATTCTGCTCAAAAGCGCCGACGCAGGGCACTTGATGAGCGAATACGCTGGCTGGGCGCAACACACCCTGCGCTTCATGGCCAGCAACCTCGTGGCCCATGCGCAATGCGTGGCATTTGACCAATTCCCCCGACACAATCCGGGCAGGGTTGTACGGGCGATCTCCGAGCGCTGCCTGCTGGCGGTGGGCGAGTCGCGGACGGTAATGGAGCCGGTGCGTCAAACGACCCGTCATGCGCGGGGCATTGGGGTTTGAGACCATGAACCCGCAACGGGAACAATTTCTGAACCTGAAGGCGACTCCCGCACGGCTGACTGCCGAGGAAGCGGCCTGGTACTTGGGATTCGGCCCCCATGAGATTCCCATTCTGGTCGCCAAAGGATTGCTCAACCCGCTCGGTCACCCACCCGCCAATGGGCTCAAATACTTCTCCACTGCGGCACTGACGGAGCTACATCAGGACGTGAACTGGTTGACCCACGCGTCCGATGCCATTGTCGAGCACTGGCGATACAAGAACGCCCGGAAAACAAATGCCGACGCTGCATTACCGGTCATGACTTCGACAACGACAGAATCTGTTGACACGTGTGGACATCGTCATCGCCTGTCAACGCGGCGTGATTCGCTGGCCACTCGCAGCAACTCCGCCACCGCCGGGCGTAACTCGCCCACTGCCCGCTAATGCATGGAGCACGATCTGCCGTACTCTCGTTGCTGATGCATTCGGAAACCACACCCAGCCCGAACCAGGAGAAACGCGTAAGAACCGGCGGCGGTCCGGCGTTTCACAGCCGGCTCGATCCCCACGTTGAATTCATCCGCCAGGAACGGCGGCAACGCAAGACCTGGAGGCAAATCGCCGAACAGCTTCACAGCGAGAAAAGCTGCCCCATTACGTTTCAGGGTGTACACGGGTTCTATCGCCGATACTTGAGACGCTGCGCCCGGCCCCACTGGGAAAGAGACGCGCCTTCTCCAAAGACGCAGGTTTCTCCGCGACCGGGAACCACAGCGCAACGGAAACCCCTGCTCGCAGCCACTCCGGTGGCGCGTCCGTTTCGGCAACCGAACCCCAACAACATCAACCTCAACGATCCCTCGACTCTATGAACGTCACGCAACGCATTCACTTGAATCCTCAATCCAAAGGCAACCTTGGCAAGAGCTTTGAGGCTGAATTCCGTACCGCCTGGCTCGACCGACTCGGCATCGCGTGGAACGGCTCCGATCTTGATGATCGTCATCATACCTTTGCCAGCCGCCACCCCGAGGCTGTCCGGTCGTATCCACTGGGCAACCAGCAAGAGAGCAAGACGGAGTTGCTCCGCTTGTTCCGCCGCGTGCTCAAGGACACCGCCCTCGTCCACATCATCGACACCCGCGCGCAAGCCGACGCCCTCATCCTCAGCGCACTGGAGGAACTGCAAGTTCTGGAAGTTTGCGCCGAACAAGGCGTGCGGCTGACGTTCTTTCTGTTTCCCACCGACGATACCGAGAGCATGACCAACGTCGGGCAGTTATTCCTTCAGGCTGGTGACCGCGCGGATTACATCGTCGTCCACAACCCGGCGAAAGCGCGGGGCGATTTGTTCCGTGGGTCACAATTGGAAAAGGAGATGATCGCCTTCGGGGCGCACTCCATCAGCCTCCCGCCCGTCACGCCCACCACGCTGCTGGCGGCAGAAAAAGCGGAGGCCATCGCCAAGCGCGGCCTGAGCTTTGCCGAGCTATCGCGCGTGGACGCCGGTCATCTGGAACGGTTGCTCGCCGGCGAGATGCAGTGGGCCATGATGCGGATGTTCCAACAATACGACGAGATTGCCAACCTGCTATTGCCCACCGCGTTGATTCCCAAACACAAATCAGTGCCAACGATGGCGTTGCCTGCGGCGGAACCGAGTCCGGAACTCAACTTTGGAGACTAATCATGGACGAGACGAATTTCGACGCGCTGTGTGAAGGAGCTTCCCCCGAGGAAGCCAAACGACTGCGAAAGATCCTCTCCGAATGGTGTCAGGGAGACGAGGATTCGTTTCCCGTTCAACTCGCCTTGCTGACCTGCGCGCAGTGGCGCGCGGCAGCGCGAATGCCGCAGCAATTGGCAGCGGCCCGTCAGCAACTGGATCAAGTTTTCGTCGAACATCAACGCCAAACTGCCACAGTCTTTGACGACTTCATCGACGACATGGCCATCCGTGCTGGGACGCTGGAACAGATCGTTGCCAGGCACACGGAGACCACGAAGAAGATCGTGGCCGAAATGCGCGTCGAATTGACGCATACAGAAGCGGCCGCCAAGCGCATCCAGAATCACTTGGAAGTCGGAGTCGCCGAGTGGCAGAAAGCGCGGACTGACTTCATGACTGAACGCGACCGACTGATGGAAAGAGTTATCGAGATCAGGAATGGGTACACGCAACAGGAATGGTTCTGCGTTATCCTGATACTGGCCGCGGTATTTACATTCGGGATTGTGCTCGGTATGCGCACCGCCCATTGACTGACCCGGTCGCCGCGCTGGCCCGTGCCGGTGGCCGGCTCCACTCATCTCGTTACGCCGCCCCTGACACGCGCCGCGACGTTGCTGGTTCACCAGCGGTCCGTGCCGTCTTCCGTCGCGTCCAGCGGGAACGACTATGCGTGCGTTCCGCCTGCCGCTCCGTCCGCCGGCAC
>Ga0224557_1001693_pt1 | contig 20607 bp, 26 predicted proteins | sample 714S31014metaG_FD_180677 | JGI IMG/M metagenome (GOLD analysis project Ga0224557, IMG submission 180677) | Peat soil microbial communities from Stordalen Mire, Sweden - 717 S3 10-14 | ecosystem: Environmental > Terrestrial > Soil > Wetlands > Peat | place: Sweden: Norrbotten County, Stordalen...
AACATGAAATACATATAAGGAACTCCGACGATCGTCGGAGCCCTCGTCAACGCCTTCACCAGGGGAATGACGAGCGGCTTTTCGAGCTCATTGGCGTCCATTGTTAGCTCCCAACGGCGGACTGGAAGAAGCTCACAATTTGCGTTGAGCCGAACACCAGGACGATTCCGAATATGACCGAGGCGGCGAGACCCCAGGTCAGACGCCCGGACCAAGCGAAAAAGCCGAGCGCGATCACCGCCAGGATCGCGAGCGAAGTAGCAATAGGACCAGTCAGGGTCGTGACGAGTGTTTGGAGCGTCGATTGAACCGGGCTCAAAGTCCCGCCCGTCGCGAACGCGGGCGAGACGAATTCAACCAGTGCGAGCGCCGTCAAACCAGTGCGGCCAGCAATACGTCCTTTAACGAATCTCAACATGGCTTTCTCTCCTGTCCTTATTCGACGTTCCAAACGAAACCGGATTGCCACCGATTGTCGTTGGTTTCATTTGAGGGCGAAGCCTCCTTGAAAGACGGCGCCGATTTTGGCCCCCGCCCTTTCGATGCTGCAGCCGGCAGATTCTTTCCAACGGGCGCGGGCCAGTCGTAAAACTCGTTGACGACGGTCGCCACGAACCGCACTGTTTCCGGAAACGGCGGCACGCCGCGATATTGCTGCAAATGTTCCTCGCCTGCGTTGTATGCCGCGAGGATAAAAAGTGGATTTTTGTAGCGGGAGTGAAGGTCGCGCAAAAACCGAACGCCGCCGCGCACGTTGTCGGCAGGATCACAAATCTTGACCTTGTATAGGTCAGCCGTGTCCGGCTCCAATTGCATCAATCCAATTGCACCGCGCGGCGAGACTGCGTTCGGATCAAATTGGCTTTCGGCATGAGCGACCGCCAAAACAAATTCCGGATAAAAACCTTCCTCTTGCGCGACTTTCAGCACCAGAGCACGGCCCGTCGCGGCATTCATGTTGATTGGAGGGCCGCAGGGGGAGTCGCCTCTCGCGCCCGCCCCATCGTTCAATTTCTCCACGGCGGCCTGCACGGGCACAACCTGCCCATCTGACGTGACAGTGGCCTCGATCAGTCGGACCGGGGGCTTTTGAGGCTTGCTGTCGGCGCTAGCCGCCGAGCCAGAGGCCAGTGAGATTGCCCCGAGGAGAAGAAGGCTTCGCCGCATATTTCCACCCTACTACGATATAGTGTATGATATAAACCGATGTGGCGTTGTGGCGCAAGCACCAAGAGGCTCAAAAAAATGATTAGGAGACGAAGGCTCAAAACGTTCTTAGTTTTAGGGGCTTTAGCGATGTCGCCGACGCGGCCGGGCGTTGCGCAAGACGCCACTTTCCCCTGCAAAGTCCTTCTTTGTAGCCAAGCGAATTGGCCGACGATTCCCTACTGTGTTCCGATTATGCAGCAGGCGATTTGGATGCAATTGCTTCGCGTGGCGGTCGGAATATGCCTGCAGGCGGTGCAACAAGCGCAGCAAAATCAAAGCATTCCGCCATCGCCACTGGCTGCCAATACGCCAAGTGGACTTACAAACACGATCTCATGCCCGAGTGGAGCCTTCCCGGTCTCTCAGGCGAATGGCGGATATACAATAAATTCAGGAGGTTCTATGTGCGGGGCGCCGACTTCGCCGGCGGTGCAGGCCGTTGTCGCTTTTCAATGTCTAGCATATACCGATGGAACTTGCGCTTTCCTTTTTAAGCCGGCCGATCTGACAATCACAAATCCCCCGGGGCCGGCGCAAGGCGGCGGGGCTGCTGCCCAATGAGCGTTGTACTCTCGCGAGCAGCGATTGCGCTCGTCGCCGCCCTCTCGACCAGCCCGGCGCTTTCGCAAGCCAAGCCGTCCCCCTGGTTCCCTGTGCCCGCCGACGCGATCTTCGAGACCGGCGACACATGGACCGCTGGCGGAAAACGCTATCGCCTTTACGGCGTGCAATCGTGCTTGCGCGGAACGTCATTCACCAACGCAAAGGGCGTGAAGCGCGATTGCGGCGAGGCCAGCTTGGCGATGCTCGTCAGTCTCGTCCGCGATCTCAGGCCGATGTGCTACGCCGCCGCCAGCGTCGACTATGGCCGGACCGTTCTGGTGTTTTGCTTCGCCACGATGGAGCAAGGCAACAACAAGGGTTCGCGCGTCGATCTCGGAACGGCCCTCATTTCCATTGGATATGCGTTCGCGTCGGTCACGCTCGTCAGCCGCCCGGTCTACTCGCCCTATCTCATCGCGGAGACGCAGGCGAAGAACACGAAGTCCGGGCTGTGGGCGTTTCCCGATATGCCCGATCCGAACGCCATCATTCTTGAGAATTACAAATCTCCAAAGCCCGCGGGCCCCGCCCCTGCCGCCGCATCATCGGCGCGCGACAAGAAGCCTCAATAAGTCGACTGTTTCTTTTCGAGGTCGACCGGGCGCGTTCGCCCTTTCGCCTCTAACCGAATGCGCAAATAGCGCCACATCGTTATCCCGATAGCAGTTACGCCGGCAGCGACGGCGATCCACAACACGACGATCATCACCCGATCGAGGAGCCCGAGCTCATTCCATCGGAACATGCGCACGAGCGTCATGGCTGCTATCGCCGCGACCATTGCGGCTATCGATCCAATCCCGCGCTTTCCCTGCATCCTCGCGTCTCTCGTTCGCTCTCCCCCATTGGCGTGCGCCCCGGCGAGAGAAGCCCTAGCCGAACCGCCGGCTTGGAGCGCAAGGGGCAAGCCCTCCGCTGACGCGGCCCTTCGGGTGCGCTCGCCGACGCCCCGGCTCACGGGCTCTCACGGGGCGACCGCCTCGCAACGGAGAGAGAGCCATGAAGACGCGTTTCGACGTTCATCAAGAAATCACCAATCGGATCGTCGCCGCCATCGAGGCCGGCGCTGGCGAATTCAAGCTGCCCTGGCATCGCGCCGCCAGCACGAGATCTTCGATCAATGCGACCACGGGCCGCGCCTATCGCGGCGTCAATATTCTGTCCTTGTGGATCACGACGCAAGCCTTGGGTTACGAGTCGCACGAATGGGCGAGTTTCAAGCAGTGGCAAGAGCGCGGCGCCAATGTTCGCAAGGGCGAGAGAGGCACGCCGATTGTTTTCTATAAGAATCTGCATGTCGAGTCTTCGGACGTCGACGCGAGCGAAGACGTCGAAGGCGGCCGGACGATCCCGTTCGCGCGGGCGAGCTGGGTTTTTAACGCCGCGCAAGTAGATGGTCATGTGGCCCAGGCCGCGGCGTTGCCCGAGCGTCCCCTGTTCGAGCGCATCGCTAGCGTCGATCGCGTGATCGAAGCAACCGGGGCGGAGATCGAATATGGCGGATCGCGCGCTTGCTACAATCGTCTGACCGATCGCATCAGCATCCCCGACGAAAGAGCTTTCTTCGGGACCGACACGAGCACGGCGCAGGAAGCCTTTTATTCGACCATACTTCATGAATTGGCGCATCATTCGGGTTCGGAGAGTCGCCTCAATCGCGAAAAGGGCAAACGCTTCGCTGATCGAACCTATGCGTTCGAAGAGCTGATCGCGTTATCTGGACAGTCTGCACCGCCATGAAGGCCACAGTCTTCGGGGAGCAGCGGCCGCCCGCCTTCGACGAGCACGTTTCCGCAGCCCGACGCGATGGAGATAGCGATGATCGTGGTGAGTGTGCGGCGGCCGTCGGCGGAAGGCGCTGCCCGTGATCGATTCGTTCCGGTGATCGAGAGAGACGGCTCTCTCTACAACGCCGACCTCGATCGTTTTTTCTTGGATTTGCCGCTGAACGGAGTGCGCTCGCCACATTCGCTACGCGCCTACGGCTATGACGTCATGCTCTGGATTAGGTTTCTGGAGGAGGCGTGTGGCAAGTCGGTCTGGAACGCTGCGCGTTCGGATGTTGCGGCCTTTCACCGCGCGCGTCGGCGCGAAGATGCTGGCGCACGGATCTCCGCCGCATCATGGAACCGCTCCGTTGCGGCTTTAGAGAAGCTCTACAGGTGGGCGGAGTCGGAAAATCTTGTTGCTTCCAGTCCATTCACCCATCGGGATGTCTGGCGGCGAGGTCACTCAGCATATCGCGCCCGCGTTGTCGCTCGCAACGACGCCTATGAGCGCGCGGCCAAGCACTCGGACGTCCGCTTCGTTTCCCTCGAAGACTATCGCGTCTTCCGCGATGTCGGGCTTCGTGGCCTGACCTCTGACGGCGCCGAGCGGCGTGGCGCCAGAGATCGCAACGGCGCGCGCAATGCGCTCTTCGCCGAGTTGCTCGTCATGACAGGGTTACGGCTCGAAGAGGCGTCATTCCTGCTTGCATTGGAGTTTGCCGGTCTGGCGCATAGCGCCGGCGGCGGTGGCCAAGCCTGGTTCAAACTCCCGTCAGCCTTGACCAAGGGTGACAGGGGTCGCAGTGTGCTATTGCCACGGCGGTTACTTCAACAAATTGCAGCCTATGTCACTGTGGAGCGGACGCTTGCCGTCACCAAGTTCAAGACCCGAGAGGGCTGGCGCGCGATCAGGCAGCCGATCTTCATCCGCCAGCCGACGCTTGGCGCGATAGGTCTCCCGCTCCGCGACGGCGGCGTGATCCCGATTGAATCGCTTATCCCCGACGAGCGCGGCAGGCTTGTTATTTGCGACGACAACGGCGCACCCCAGGAGCCCGGCGCGCTCTGGCTGACAGAGGTCGGCCTGGTCGTGCAGCCTAACTCTTGGGAAGCCGCTTTCGCGCGAGCGTGTCAACGCTGCGAGGCCGCGGGTTTTCCGATGCGCGTCAGCCCTCACCAACTCCGGCATACATTTGCCGTGCACATGCTCGCGATGCTGATTCAGCACCGCTTGCGCGATGCGGCGCTTGAGGCGACGGGATCGGGGATGGATGGCTACCGTCGGCTGCTTGGCGATCCGCTGCAGCAGGTTCAACGCCTTCTCGGGCACGCCAGCCTGACGACCACGTACATCTACCTCGATCATATTGCCGCCCGCGCCGACACCGTCGACGCCGCCGTCGAAGAGTTGCTTGCGCTCGTTCCGACGGTGAGTGCGTCATGACCGGCCGTCCCCGCAAAGGCCATCGAGTGATTTTCCGTCCCGAAGAGGGCGTTGCAATCCCAGATGACGTCGATCCGATCACTGGGCTGCGATTCACAATCATCGCGCAGAGCGGCGGCGAGGCCCTGATCGACTATACGCGGTTGAAGCCGCGCCGCCTTGCGCTCGCATTCGCGCGCGCGCTTCGTCATCTCGCCGCTCCCGGTGGACCGCTCGGCGTCCGTTCGACCGTGAAGGCCTATGCCGTCACCTTGCCCCAGTTCCTTACCTATCTGCAGGAAGCCGGCGAGAGGGTCGCTGGCGCCGACAATCTCCGAGGTCGGCATATCGACGGCTTCGAGGCGTGGCTCGAAGCCCGCAACCTGACGCGCACCAATCTGTTCACCGTCCTGGTGAAGGTGGTCTCGGTTCTCCGGCAAATCGCGACCGACAGCCCGGACGATATCTCGCCCGACCTTCGCGACCGCCTGCGCTACGTCAGCGCCAAGCCATTTCAGCGATCACGACCGCGAGACGCTTACAGCCCCTTTGTCGCACACCAGCTTCGCGACGCCGCCCGGGACGACGTCGCCGCCGTGATCCGACGCTTGCGGGAAGGACCGCCGGTCGAAGCTGATCTCGTTCTGCGGAGAATGGAGGGCGCGGTCCACGCCATCATCGAAGAGCGCGGTCTTGTCCGATCCGATGAACCGGCTTTCGTGAAGCTCTATCACGCCAGAGCGCGCCGTGGTCGATCGACCGAACATCTCGGCGACGAACTCAACGGTCGTCATCATCTTACTCGTGATGACGTGGTGCCTTTTCTTGTGCAGTTGGCCTTGGAGACCGGCCTGGAGATCGAATGCTGCAAGACGCTGACGGTCGATTGTCTTCAGAATGCGTCGGACCGCACAGTCGAGATCGCATTTCTCAAGCGCCGTGCGCGCGGTGGCGAGTATAAGCGTCTCCGGGCTCGCGACGGAGGTTCGAGCACGCCTGGAGGCCTGATCCGGCGACTGATCGACTTGACGGCCGCGGCTCGTCGCCACCATCCCAGCGAGAGCCTTTGGGTTTACCGTGGCGCCGGCGCGTTCACCGCCGGCATTCGGCATCCGCAGACGCTGGTCGACGCCTGGACGCGACGGCACGCCATTGTCGACGACGATGGACGTCCGCTGCGCCTTCTCCTTTCCCATCTCCGCAAGACCCATAAGGCGTTGTGGTACATCAAGACCGAAGGCCATATTGCCCGCTTCGCCGTCGGCCATACGCCCGAGGTCGCCGCCCGTCACTATGCGGACATCTCGGCGCTTCGGCCGCTTCACGAGGCGACCGTCGCCGAGGCCTTGGAGGATGCAGTCACAGCGGCCCTCACGCCAATCGTGCTGACGCCCGAGCAGGAACGCCACTGGCGGGCAAATCCGACGGGTGCGCTGAATGTTCCGGTCGGGAACGATCCGATCGCGCTGCTTGATGGAGAACAGGATGTCTGGCTCGCGAGTTGCGGCGGATTCTACGCCAGCCCGCACGGCGAGATCGGCTCGCCTTGTCCGCTCCCGTTCTGGGGTTGCCTCGAGTGCTCCAACGCGGTGATCACCGCCCGCAAGCTGCCTGCCATCCTGGCGTTCTTGGATTTTATCGAAGATCAGCGCCCAGCGCTCTCCTCCGGCGATTGGGCGGTCAAGTTCGGACGCGCTCACGCCCGGATCACCACTCAGGTCATAACCTTGTTTGGCCCCGCGGTCGTCGCCGACGCGCGGCGCACACTCGTCGCGGAGGCGGCTCCTCTTTATTTGCCTCCGGAGGCGCGCCTGTGAACTCCGCACCCGCGCCTCGCCTGGAAAACTCTGTTGGCAACGACGACTCCGTGTTGGCGACCGCGCCGCTGCGTCCTAATTACGACCGGCGCGATCTCTCCCGCTATGGTGACGCCAACTGGGATCTCGGTCCCGCTGTCTTTCGCGAGAACGCTCGACGGTGCCATGTCACCGTGCATTTTGACGCCATCCCGGATGCGGCGGTCGCACGCTCCCTGCGGGAGTATCTTTATGCGCGACTCAACGTCGATCTCCCTGGTTATCGGCCGCGCTTGCCGCCCGCAAGCATTCGGCAAGCTTTCAACCGCGCGCGCCGATTCTTGGAGTTTGTTCAGACCGAACTGGGCGCCTGCGATCTCCGCCGCGTCGACCAAGTCCTCCTCGATCGTTACGCCAAATTACTACAGGACGGGTGTCGTCCCGCCATTGTTGCTCTCCTGCTCGAAGTGGTTTTCGACCTCCACGCCTACCGCGCCCACCTGCCAAGCGCCGGACTGCAAATCGAACCATGGCCGGGTCGGGTCCGTTCCCACGTAGCGGGCTATCGCTTCATCGCCGGCGAGAATCTCACGCCACGCATGCCGGAAGGTGTGATCGCGCCGCTGTTGGCGTGGTCGCTCAAATACGTCACCCTGTTCGCACCGGACATCCTCGCCACTCGCAACGAACTCATCCGGCTCGAGGAGCGGCAAACAGCCCTTGCCGTTGAAGACGCGGCTTTCCCGCGGCACGAACGTCGCGCTCGCCGACGCGCCCGGCTCACGGCATATCTCGATGATCGCCGACGTCAGGGCCGCGGCGTGCCTGTCTGGACGACCGCGCACAATGGCATTTTGCGTCAGGACGCCGGGACGGGCGAGCTCACGCCGCCAATCAACTGGCTGCTCCTGCATCAGCACGCTGGCGTCGACGCCTGCTTCGAGAAGAAGGCGCATCTTCAGCTTTCGACCGGCGCGCCCGACCTCGTCGCCGCCGCGATCAACGCGATCGGCATCGAGACGGGCGGCATGGATACGCCGATCTCCATCGAACCCGATACTGGTCAGCCGTGGCGGCCGCGCTTCGACGCCAAGACGCTGCTCCACGAAGAGCGCATGCTCCAGGCCGCGTGCTACGTCGTTTGCGCCTATCTCACTGGCATGCGCGACTGCGAGGTCCAGGCGATGCGGGCCGGCTGCCTGTCGCTGACACGTAGCGCGGATGGCGTCATCGAACGTCATCGCGTGCACTCGGCCAGCTACAAGGGCAAGTCGGGCCAACGCGAGCCCGCCGATTGGATCACTATTGCTCCCGTGGCGGCCGCCATCTCGGTCCTCGAAAAGCTGTCTGCAAGGTCAGCGGCGGCTCGTGGCGCAAACACGCTCTGGCCCGTGCTCGATATCGGACGCGCCAACAAAGACCACGTGTCGGCCGAGATCGTCCGACAGCTCAACGTCTATCGCGATCATTTGAACGCGCTCTTCGGGAGCAATGACGAACCCGTCATCGCGCCCGGTCCGACAGGCGCGCCATGGCGTATCACCACCCGCCAGTTTCGCCGCACTATCGCCTGGCACATTGCCAACCGCCCCTTCGGCACGATCGCCGGCATGATCCAGTACAAGCATGCCTCGGTCGCCGCCTTCGAGGGTTATGCCGGCTCCAGCCGCTCGGGATTCCGCGCCGAAGTCGAGGCGGAGCGCCGACTCGGCCAGATCGAGGATATCCTCGCCTATTTCGATGATCATCAGATCGGCGCCGGGCTCTCCGGTCCCGCCGCTGCGCGGATTGGGCGAACACTCGACGCCGCCGCGGGGGAGCTTCAGCCCTTGCCCGGTATGATCGTCGACCGCGGCCGACTGCGCGCTTTGTTGGCGACCACTGCGCACACCCTCCATGCCGGCGTCCTTGCCGACTGCTTCTTTGACCCATCGAGCGCCGTCTGTCTCCGCCGCGCGACCGAGCGTGATCGCGCCGCGCCGATGATCGCTCTCTGCGAGCCGACACGGTGCCCCAACGCCTGTATCACCACGCGCCATCGCCCCGCATGGGCGCGAGCCTCGGATGACGCCAAGGCCTTGCTGAAAGAAAAGCGCCTGTCGGAGTTGCAACGCACCGCCTTGACGCAGGATATCCGGCGCATTGAGGCCGTTCTTGATGGAGCCGTGAAGTCGGCCGCGCCGATTGGCCGCTCCGATCTTCACGGATCTGCCGATGTTCCGTGACCAGTTCCCATCCCGGCATGGCTGGGCGCAGGCGGGTGCGCCGCGCGCCGGCGTCCGCAACGGCTGGCGCCGTCCTCCACTTCGTTTCGGCCTGTCGGTGCGGGCGCCGGCTATTCGTGGCGCTTGACCGCTCCGCCGCCGGGGATGGGTCCCGGCGCGAACGGAGATCGCGTCATGTCCGCATCAGACCGCATCGACATCTACGACCGCATTACCGCCGATATCGTCTCGGCCATTGAGAATGGCGCCGGAAACTGGCGTATGCCCTGGCATCACGATGGCAGTTCGATCGCGCAGCCGAAGAACGTCGCTTCCGACAAGGGGTATCGCGGCATCAACGTCTTGGCGCTCTGGGCCGCCTCTCGCTGCTCCAGCTATTCGAGCGGCGTCTGGGGCACATATCAGCAATGGTCGCAGGCCGGTTGTCAGGTTCGCAAGGGCGAGAAGGCGACGACGGTCGTGTTCTGGAAGGAGTTGCGCAAGGGCGCTCTCGGCGAAACACAATCCGATGATGACGAGCGCGAAAGCCGGGCGCGCTTTTTCGCCCGTGGCTATTGCGTCTTCAACGCAAACCAAGTCGACGGCTATGAATCGGACAATGTGCCGCATCTGCCCGAGACCGAGCGCATCGCGAGAGCCAAGGCCTTCTTCGCCGCGCTGAACATTCCGATCGTTACCGGAGGCGACCAAGCCTGCTATCGCCCTGACGTCGATACGGTCTTCATGCCGCCCTTCAATCGCTTCCTGGACGCCGCCAGCTACTACAGTTGCCTCGGACATGAGACCGCTCACGCGACGGGCGCAAAGCATCGTCTTGATCGTGACCTCAGCGGGCGTTTCGGTTCGGCAAAATACGCGATGGACGAGGTCGTCGTCGAATTGACAAGCAGCTTCGTGATGGCTGACCTCGGCATCGCCAATGAACCTCGCGCCGAGCATGCCGCCTACATCGCTTCGTGGCTCAAGGTTTTCAAGGACGATCCGCGCGCGATCTTCACCGCCGCCAGCAAGGCGCAAGCGGCAGCCGACTGGATGCACGCCCAGCAGCCAACCCGGGGAGAGGCGCCTTGAGCGCCTCTATCCATGGGCTTCGTCGTCGCTCAGGACTTGACTGTCAGGATAAATCGCTGAAATTGGCGCGGCGTTTCTCTGCGCCGATCTTGGCATCACGCCGGAAACCCGCGACGACCACGCCGCCTATATCGCGTCTTGGCTGCAAGTCCTGAAGAACGATAAGCGGGCGATCTTCACCGCCGCCAGCCATGCGCAGAAGGCCGCCGATTATCTGCATGGGTTGCAGCCGCAGACCGACACCGCGCCCGCCGACGCGATGCAGGAGGCGGCGTAGCGATTGACCGAGGGAGAGGCCGCGCCGATCGACGGCGCGGCTTCTTTGCCGTGCGGGGAGCGGATTTTCGCGGGATGCGGAGCGCCGCGCTTGGACGCGGCCGGAACCTTGACAGGTGGTCGCCCACCTACCATCTGAAACCGAGCTGTATCAACTCGGGGTATGAAAGACCTTCGGATTATGGAAATCTCGCCAGAGAAAATTGCGGAATTGAGGATTAAGCACTTGGAGTTGATACAGGCTATAGTCGCTCGGCTCGCAAACCAAGGGGCTACCTTGAAAAACTACTGCATTACGGTCACAACAGCCGTCTGTGGGTTTGCGGTCACGTTGCAGCATCCCATTGTCGCGCTTCTGGCGCTTCTGCCCATCCTCACCTTTGCAGCTGTTGATACCAAATACTTGAGCACCGAGAGGCGTTTCCGCGCTCTTTTCGACCGCGTTCGACAGGAAGATTGGGCGATCATGCCATCCTTTGAATTTGATCACTTAAGTGTGCCCGAGGCCTCAATTTGGGCTACGTTTTTGAGTTGGTCGATTCTCGGATTCTACGCGCCGCTCGCCATAGGCGTTGTCGTCGTGATTGGGATACTAGGAGCTGTCTATGGGCGGAGTATTTGACCCCAACAATCCCTTTGACTCACTTCTCTACCGCGCCGGTCTGGCAAGCGCGTTGAGGGGAGAAGGAGCTTCGACGCTGCTCGGCGGCGCTATACAAGCGAAGAAGCGCAAAGCGTTTTTTTCGTTTCACTACGACGACATTATGCGCGTCAATAACGTACGTAAATCATGGGAGTTTATTGAAAAAGATTCGTCGGCGAGCCTTGGATTTTATGATTTCTCCCTTTGGGAGAGCCGGAAGCGAACTGGTGATAACTCTCTCAAAAATCTTATCCGTGACGGCGTTCAAAACACTTCTGCGGTTTGTGTTTTAGTGGGAAATGAAACAGCCCTTCGTCGCTGGGTAAGGTATGAGATTGCTCGCGCAGTTGTCGACGGCAGAGGTCTCCTTTCCGTTCATATCAATGGCATCAACCACCATAAGGAGCGGATTCCGCACCCAAGGGGAGTTAATCCGCTCGCTTGTATGGGGGTTGGGAAAGAGCAGTCCAACGCGCTTATGACTCCACAATACTACCTTTACGAGCTTCGGTCGACAGGTTGGGTTCGATATGCAGACTACGTGCAAGCCGTGCAGTTGCCGCCTTACTTAAAAGACCCCGCGCCGGGTTGGATAACATTTTTATCCGCAGGAACGGATGAATACGATTATGCGGCACAGGACGGTCATAACAACATCGGTATGTGGATAGACCGGGCCGCGAAGAAAGTTGGCCGGTAACGCGGCTTGGCCACGTTTATGAAGAGAAAAGGAATGGATTTTGCGGTTTCTTGGCTAGTGATCATCGGGCCGATCTTGATCGGTGTAGCCGGTGTCATTTGGTATGGGAGCGGGCCGACGCCCGCGCTCTGGGTAGGCTTCGCTGGAACCATATTGCTGATACTTGCCGGTACGCTACAATTGCAGCAAGCCATATGGAAATCGCAAGCCTCCGAGCCAATTCAACAGCCTGAGTTGGGTCGCGCACCGGCATTGACCGCCGAGTCACCCAATCTTGCCCCTACCTCCAAGCGAATCGGGGGGTCAATTGTGCGCGCCACCTACGTCCGCCTGCGGATCAAGAATGTTGGCCGTGCAACGGCGAGGCATTGTTCGGCGCGACTCATCAAGATCGAGCGGCAGAATCAGAAAGGCAGTTATACTGAACTGCCGTATACAGACACGTTGGATATGGCGTGGTCGAACAAGGCCGAACACGAGTCTCGCATCTCTGACATTCCTGCCGGTAGCAGCGATAATCTTGACATTGTGTTTGCTATTGATGGAAGCGACCAACTATATTTAGCAACAATTATTTTTCCGAACTATCCGAATCTCATGCGGGCGAGGGGAGAATATCGTTTTACGATGGTGGTTGGGGCCGAAGAGGCTTTGCCATCTACGGTGCAGCTCCGAGTCCATTGGGGCGGCGGCATTGAGGCACTAAGCCTCCCGGCTGATCCAGTGTCTGTGCAATGAGCAAAATTCAAGGATTCTGTGGCTACAAAACGGCCCTGATCTTTCAGCGCTTTTCTGTCGCAAAAATCAGGTGCAGAATCACACCATGGTCGACGGCAGCGCTATCGCTCTGGCCGCAACCGATTAATCCGAGCGGCATACGCTCGGCGGAAAAGGGGTTTTTATGCCGTTTATGATGCTGGACTGGACGTTCTCGCCCCCCGATTATTTTGAGGAGCCGATCGAGATTTCACGCCAAGACTACACGATGACGATCGCGGACGGCCAAGTGCACGCGAAGATCGATTCCACGATTTATGAAGCGAAGCCCGAGATGCGTGCTGAGTTGCATGACGCTTTGAATGACAGATTTCTCGGCGTGCAACTGCTCACTCATCGCGCCTATGAACTCTCGCGTCCGAATGTGACCCGAGTGCACCCGGACGGCCGCAGGGACGTTTTTGCCGAGATCGAACCGATGAGCATAAGGGTCTCGATGGGCGCGGTAGATTTTCGGCGGACCGACAAGGACGGAAATGTCATTGCTGATTCAAAGCAAGAACGCATAGACAAGAAAAAGAGCCTCGCGGAGCTGATCGCTGCCCACCGCGCAAAAGATACACTCTTGGACTCGCTGCTTTGCAGCCAGACGGCGGCAATCCGTGATCCCAATAACGAGCTTGTGCATCTCTACGAGATTCGCGATGCTCTCTGCACGAAGTTCAAAGGTGAACACCCAACGCGAGCAGCGCTCGGCATCGGCAGGACGGAATGGTCTCGTTTCGGAGCCCTCTGTAACGACGAGCCGTTGCGGCAGGGGCGGCACCGTGGCCAGAAGGCCGGGGCGCTCCGAGATGCTACGGAAAGTGAATTGATCGAGGCACGCGGAATCGCACGAGCCATGATCGAGGCATACCTCCAATACTTGGAGGCTCCCGGTCCATAATGAGCCGCCGTTACATCAAAGCCGGATTGGATCGCTAACCCTTCGCCTTGAGCGTCCGCCGCAGCGTCGCGGGATCGATGCCGACCATTCGCGCCGCGACCGCGCGGCCCTTGCCCTCGGCAATCAGCCGCCGCGCCAGATCGAGCTTTTCAGGCGTCAGGATGACCGGGCGGCCGACATGCTTCCCACGTCGACGCGCGGCTTGCATCCCCGCCTTTGTCCGCTCCCGGATCAATTCCCGCTCGAATTCCGAGAACGCCGCGAACACGCCGAAGATTAAACGCCCCTCCGGGCGCGTCGTGTTAATGGCGGCCCCTTCGCCGGTGAGCACCTTCAGGCCGACGCCCCGCGCCTTCAGGTCTTCCACTATCCAGACCAGCTCAGCCATGGACCGCCCGAGCCGGTCCAGCTTCCAGACGTGCAGCACGTCCCCCGGCTGACACGCGGCAAGCGCAGCGATAAGGCCGGGACGGTTCACCGCCACGCCGGACAACCGGTCTTCGTGCACGACCTCGCAGCCAGCCGACCGCAGCGCGTCCTGTTGCAGGGCTAGGGTCTGATCTTCCGTGGAGACGCGGGCATAGCCGATTTTCATGGCCGGAATTATGCGCGTACCCTTATGCGCGGTCCAGCCCTCGTTTTTTCAAGGGCTTGCAGGGGCGGAATCCGCCGCGCAAAAGGGTTCCTTTTTGCGCGGCGCGTTTTCACCTTGGAGCAACCTATTGCGTGCGGGGGGCAGGACACCAGTCCTGCCCCCCGCACGGACGGCTGATGCTCACCGTGCTTGGCGGGCTTGCCGAGTTTGAGCGCGACCTGATACGGGCCCGCATGACCGAAGGCCGAGCCCGTGCCAAGGCGCGCGGGCAGAGCTTGGGGCGACCGTTCAAGCCGCATCAGCGGCAGGAGGCCATCAGGCGGCGCGACGAGGGCGGCGAAACGCTTGCCGAGATTGGCCGCAGCTACAATGTCAGCGGCGCGACGATTTCGAGGCTTGCATGACCATTTGAGCCAGCGGCTATTGCTCTTCTCTCTGCGACCATATATGTGTTGTCCATTGGGACAACGGAGAAGACGCACGGAGATCGCAGATGTCAAACATTCACAATCGTTTCCCAAAGAGAACCACTTGGGGCGATTTTTCGCAGCGGCTTTGCAAATTCTACAGGGTTCCTTTCGGCTCAAGCTTTGCCTTGGTGGGGCGCAATCAGCGGCGTGTTCGGGATGACAAGCTCGTAAGTAGAAAGCTAATTACAGCCGCGGTAATTCTCCGAAGGCCGCGACAGACAGTTCGGCAAATGATCGACAATATTGAAACGATGCTGGCAACACCTCCTGCGCATCATGGCTGGGAAATTGAAGCTAGAGACCCTCGAAATCAAAAAATTGACCCAAGAACTCATTTGGCAACGTGGAGGGCGATGGAACCGGCACTTACCGCTGCGGAACGTGAGGCAAAGCGGATGCGCAAAGACGAGATCGAGAATTTTATACGCCCACTCGCTGCCGGGTATATTGCAGAATTGGAGGAGGGCTTGGAAGAGCCAGAAAATAAGGTGCCGACTGCGTTACTCGCGGAGTTAGTTGAACATTACGGTGTTGGCGATATAAGAGCCGCAATTACGGAACTACGCATCTGAGACTTCGAATAAACTGCGCTTCCCTTAGATTCGTCGCAGCTATAACGTGTAAGGCTGGACGAGTCTGAGGCTCACCAAATAAAGGAAAGCGGAACGTCTCAGAGTCCGGCTCGGGTTCCATAATGGCGTTTCCGCGAATTTCGGGCGTCCCCGCGCGCAAGAGCGCGGGTGTAGTGAAGTGCACGGAGCCGCAGGCGCGTCTCCGCCCTTCGGGCTTCCATCCCTGACGCGCCCCGACATCAACGGGGATACAATGATAATGGCATCACTGTATAATGGTATCATCGCGCGGGGCGTTTCAGGCGTCTCTCATGGCGGATAAAGCGCCCACGCGGCTCTAATTCCCGCGAAAAATCACAAGTCTCTCGACGAATCAGCAAAATCTCGGCAGCATGGCCGGATGCGCGGAGTGATTTGCGCCGCGCATATCCGCAATCTTTTGGGAGAACGAGAAGCCCAGAAACGCAAAAACCCGCCACGAAGGGCGGGCTTTATTGTCGGCCGAGGCCGAGGAAATTCGTTGTGTTGCAACTCCGAAATTCCCCGAAATCGAGCCTTCTGTCAAGCGAAAACAGTGTTTTCGCTAACGGGGGCGTTTGCGCCGGTTTTAGCCCCTTTCCGAGGCGGTTTGAGCGATCAAACCGAAGGAGAGGCCATGTCTTTTGCTCGATCAATTCCGAATCATTTGCGCCGCCGCCGTGAGAAAGTCTTTGGCGACGGGCGACCGCAACCGCTCGACCGCGAGGCCAAGTTGCGGATCATGACCCGCGCCCGCGCCCTCAAGCAGCGCACCGCGAAGGGAAAGCATTACGGCCAGCTCACGGCCAAATGCCTCGACGTGCTGGAGGCGCTGTTGTGGAGCTTCCACAATGCGCGCAGCGGGCTTTGCTTCCCGTCGCTAGAGAAGATCGCCGAAAAGGCCAAAGTTGCGCGCTCGACGGTCTCCGTGGCGATTAAAGCCCTTGAGGACGCCGGACTCCTGTCATGGGTCAATCGCATCGTGCGCGTGAAGGACAGCGCCCTCGACCTGTTCGGCCATTGGGTGAACCGCTGGCGGATTTTGCGCACCAGCAACGGCTATCAGTTGTTCGACCCGCTGACCGCGCGAGGCCACAACAGCGCGGGAATAAGGGCTCATTCTTCTAAGTCCGAAATTCCGGCAGGAAATACGATTCAAGATTCTATTCCCTCTATAACGCCCCCTGCCCTACCCGTTCTCGACCCTGAAACACCCCTCGGAGCCGCCCTCTTGCGTTTTGGACAGACTCTCGGAGCCATTTAGGAAGAATGCGGAGCCGCTTCGCGGCCTGTGTGCGTGCGCCACCTGCGCCCCTTCGGGGCGCGGGCGCACCGACGCGCTTCGCGCGTCGTAAAGAGGCTATGCGAGGAAGAAGTGACGGCGGCGAGATTGCGCTTTACCGGCTAAGGCGGGAGCTGCGGAAAGAGCCGCAAGCGACGAAGGCGCGAGAAATGCCACACGGCTCAGCGCAATCAACCCCGCTCACCCCTACGGGGTTCCGCGCCGCTTCGCGGTGCCTTCGGCAGGGTTTGACTACGCCGCTTTGTGTGGCGTTCTGAAGCTGTCGGGACGAAGGGCGTCCCGCCAAGTTTCGACGGCCTGCGGCGCGTCGAACAAAGGGCTAACCCAGCAGCACAAGCCCGACGCCCATCAACACGCATAGCGTCGAGAAGCCGATGAAGGCGACGGCCAGCGCCGCCATCACGATTTCGGTCGAGTGGCTCATGTCAGTCCTCCGTCTTCTCCAAGCCGCCGCTCTCCGCGATGATGGAAATTTGCTGCGGCTCCCTCGGAGCCTGCCATCCGGCGCGAATCGATTGTCCTAAGCTGTCGGCCCGATGTGGCGATAAGGAGGCGCTGCTCGACTCGCCCAAACCAGCCGGGCGCGTGGGCGGCAACGGTTAGGCGAAGAAAACGAGAGCACAGATTAAAGGATAGCTTCCATGCCTTTGCGCCGGATGACATTGAGCAAAGCGAGCGCGGGGCCGCTCGGATGCTTCGCGCCGCGTTCCAGTTGCGAGACGTAGCCAACCGTGAGGTTGAGATATTTTGCAAAGACAGCCTGGCTCATATTCGCCTGCTCACGCAAAGCCCGAATTTCCTCACCTGTCAGAGGGGCAAGCGTCGCCGCTTCAGCTCGATTAATGTCGCGCATGGTGATTTTGCGATAGCTGGCATCGTCCATAATCCCGATGTCGTGCATACCTTTGGCCGTCTCCAGCATTTCCTGCATAAGGCGGGATTGCTTGGGCGCTTTCGTTCTAGTCGTCATTTCGCACCTCGATTAAAAGTCCCTGTGCAACAGCCAGCCCGATCATTTTCGTATCGGCGGCCAACCATGAGGCCGAGACCTCGCGCACGACGGTAAGTTCCTGATCGTTGATATTGTCGCGGTCGCTCTTGGCGAAGCCATAAACAAAAATCGTGCGTTCCTTGTCCCGAAAGGCGAGGAGGACTCGGTAACCGCCCGAGCGTCCCTGCCCTTGTCGTGCGATGCGTTGTTTGATGACGCCGCCGCCAAGATCGGCGTCAACCAGTCCCTTTTCGACGCGGCTGACCGCCTCGCATAAAGCGCCGTCGCTGATCCGTTCGCGTCGCGCAAAGCGTGCGAAAAGCTTGGTTTTGAAAATCCGCACGCTTCCCCCATAACACTGTGAATTATAGTTCTATGAATTATATTTGCAACGGAAATCGGCGCAGGATTGTTGCGTTCTTTTATGCCGTCATGTTCCCGTCAATTGTCCCCCGTGTCGGAGGCGGCTTTGTTGGCGATCTTGTTGAGGTGAGCGAGCAACGCTAAGCCGTTCGGGAATTCTTTGAACTCGCCGCGCTCCAATGCCGAGCCGCCAAGTTGAGCGGCGGCGCGGAGGGTTTCAAGTTTCGTTGCTTCCTCGACTTCGCGGTTTTCGACGAGGCGCAACCCTTCGCGCAGCACTTCGCTGGCGTTTTGATAGCGACCGCTTTGCACCAACATCTCGATAAGAGTCTCTTGGTGTTCGGTCAGGACAACATTGCGTGTCGGCATCGGGAAACCTCCATTTCCCGCAATATTAGCGCGTTATGGCATAATATGCCAATTGTTAAGGTAACGCTTGACGGATTTTAATACAATTTTAATGGTAAGAAAGTAAGCCATGATACAAGGATGCTGGCACGCAATGACGCCATGATACCATTGCACCATTACGCGAGGATGCAACTATGCAGGTAATCTCGTTCGTCACGCAAAAAGGGGGGAGCGGCAAAAGCACGACCGCCGCCTCTGTTGCCGTCGCCGCCTTTCAGGAAGGCCGCCGCGTGTTCATGCTTGAACTCGACCGCCAAGGAACCTTGAGCGACTGGATCGAGAGCCGGAAGAGCGACGCGGAAGGTCTCGAATTCGAGCGGATCGACTCGACGGCTCTTGATAAAGCCCTCGCGACGCTCAAGGAGGCTGGATACGACCTTGTCATTATCGACACCCCCGGCGTCGATAATCCCCACATCAACGCCGTGATGCGGGTTTCCGACCTGTGCCTTATCCCTTGCCGCCCGACCGCAACCGACCTCAAGGGATGCTTGCCGACCGTTCAAACCCTGATCCGGCTCGATAAGGCCTTTGCTTTTGTCCTCACGCAATGCCCACCCCGTTCATCCCGCGTGGATGAAACGCGGGCAGGGCTCATGGCGCTGGGGTTGATTGCCGAGCCGCCGCTTGTGAGCCGCGCCGACCATCAGGACGCTATGGCGGCAGGCTTGGGCGTGACCGAATTTAACGAAACCGGAGCCGCCGCGTTCGAAATCCGGCAGCTCTGGAATTGGATTGACTGCAAGCTTCAGCCTAAGGTGAAAAAACATGTCAAAGCCGCGTAGAACTGTTTTGTCGGGGATCGTGACGCCCTTGCGGGAGCCGACGACAGCGCTTGAGCAGGCCGCGCCGATAGCTCTTGCCGAGGCTTCCAGTCCCGCCCGTCGCCGTAGCGCGACGAAAGACGCGACCATTCAGCAGACCGTCTATTTGCCGCCAGCCGTTCACGACCAGTTGCGCGAACTGGCGTTCTCGGAACGGGTGAAAATGCACACCCTCATCATGGAGGGGCTGGACGCGGTGTTTCGGGCGCGCGGCTTGAAGTCGATTGAAGAGCTTACGGGCAAAAGCTGATACCATTATGCCATTGCAATGGCGTCATTGCATAATCGCGCAAGCCTGTAATGGCGCGGAAATCGAAAAGGGCTAGCGGGGTAGTTTCGGAACCCGCCAGCCCCATCACCTTGCACGGTCATCGGCTTCCCAGCCTGCACCGTGAGGCGGATTCTAGCGCGGGGGCAGGGTAGGGCAAGGAAATTAATCCGCAGCTCACCAGTGGCGCGTTTCCGCGCCACAGCCACGCTTCCGCCATGTTTTCAAGGTATATATTGCATTGCGTCGCAACATACTTCGCGTGCATTGCAGCAACGTTAAATCCTCATGGCACAGCTCAAGCCGTCATAAAAATAAAGCCGGGACGTGCTAGGCTATTTCATGGGGCATTGCGTGGAGAAACAGTCATGATCACCATGCAGGAATGCGCTGATGTGGCAGGGGTTGCGCCGCACGAGCTGGCTTTATGCGCTGTTCCGTCGGCTAGACATAAATCACTGCTTATGAGCTACCTGTTAAACCTCAAACGGGGCGAGCATGCGGTGTGCCGGATGATGGTTGGCGATTTCTGGCTTTTGATGGAGCTCGGAGCCGAGGAGCGGGCTGCGGACGTGTTCTATGTCTTACGGCTGTTTCTTTCCGCCTACCCCAGAGCGAAATGCGCCGACTGAGCCTTGTGGCGACAGCCTTTCCTGCAAACCTTCCCGCCTATCATCTTGCCTTCAAATATCCCGGAGAGCGCGAGAGGCAGAGCCTCTCGCATAAAAAGGTTGCGCGTCTTCGCGCTCCATATCGCTGCTAGCTAGCCCAACGGAGGGGCCTTGAACTTTTGCGGGGCAGGGCAGGGAAGCGCGAGAAAAGAATTCAATGTGCGAGCCTCGGGTGTGCGTTGTGCGCCCGTTCGCGGCTTCTAGCGTCAAGGAGCTTCCACCCAAAACGCAGAGAAAACGCCTGCCGCCAAATAGGGGCGGCAGCGGCGTTTTCTTGCGTTCCGGGTCCCTGCGAAGCTCCTATGACGCCGCCGCGCCCGTTCGCCCAAAGCCCCCCCGAGGCTCGCAATCAAGCGAGCCCAAGCAAGAGGGGGAAATCATGGGAATGGACGTTTTCGGCAACAACCCGACTTCTGAAGCGGGACGTTATTTCGGGCGCAACGTTTGGGGCTGGCGACCGCTTGCAGAACTGGTGACAGAGCTTTGCCCGGAAGAGACAGCAGCGTGCGAGCAGTGGCAGTCGAATGACGGCGACGGGCTCGACGCAGCGGAATCGGAGAAGCTGGCGATGCGGCTTTGCGGCTTGCTCGAAAGTGGCGCGGTGAAAGCCTATTGCACCAATCACGCCGCCCGACTGGCGAAGCTTCCCGACGAAGCGTGCCTGCGCTGCAAAGGAACCGGCTTTCGGGTTTCCAACCCTGACATCCCTTGCTTGCAATGCGGCGGGAGCGGGAAAGTCGCAT